>VAPK010081659.1_pt1 | contig 20388 bp, 20 predicted proteins | sample 3395031 | NCBI WGS metagenome assembly VAPK01 (sample SAMN08290443, study PRJNA428436) | hydrothermal vent metagenome | isolation source: Deep-sea hydrothermal vent chimney 1 | place: Pacific Ocean: Juan De Fuca Ridge
ATAAGCTTTAATAATAGCCTCTTCCGTAGCCTGCCGAATACGCTCCGCGGCATAATGCGCGCCGACACGATCTGTATCAGGAAGAACAACGCAAAATTCCTCCCCGCCATAACGCCCGGCAATATCAATCTCACGAATATTATTCCGAACAATCTCTCCAAGCTCACGAAGAACCTGATCTCCTGTCAAGTGACCATGTTCATCATTAAATTTTTTAAAAAAATCGACATCAATCATTAAAAAAGACATTTTAATCTTACGTACTTTTGAACGCCTTAATTCCTCTCTTAATCGCTCCATTATATACCTTCGTGTATGGAGCTCTGTCAAACTGTCTGTAATCGCAATCCTTTCAATTTCCTGATAAAGCTTTACCCGCCTGAGAGCTAGCGCAAACTGATGCGCCAAAATCATAAACTTCTCCTTATCTTTTTTTACAAGCCCTTCCACAGCGAGACACCCGATTTTCCGACGTTTTCCTTTTAAAGCAAATAAAAGATACCCTTCATTTTCTAAAACTTTTACCTCTTTTGAAAGTGGGTCTAAAAAACGACATTGTTTAAACCTCACATGCGCGCCCAATTTATTTTTAAAAATTCCAAAGGCTTCTTCTTCATTCAGGCTTCGCGTAATTTCTTTAGTGATTTCATATAAGGTAAAAATCTCCAATGCTTCATTTTCCAAAACGATTTTTTTTTCAAACAAAACCTTTTGCTTATCTGACAACTGTTTAACTCCTCGCTGTGCAACCAACATTTCTTCCTCAAGCTTAAGCTGTGCTCTTGAGGCCGCCTTTTTCACACAACGCATGACAACAGCAATGTAAATAATTCCTAATAAAGGGGCTATAATCATTGCGCCGCCTCCACTCTGTTCCTTCCCTTTGCCTTTGCCTTATATAAAGCCATATCCGCTTTATGAATGAGATCTTCTTTATTGTGAGCATCTATAGGAAATGTCGCGACTCCAATGGAAACAGTAACATGCGTTTTTTCTCTTCTTAAAATAATTGTCTGTTCTTTAACTTTTTTACACACCCCCCGAGCTAATTCTACTGCCCTCTCTTTAGAGCACTCCGGCAATAAAACACAAAATTCTTCGCCACCGTAACGACAGACCAAATTTCCTGGTTCTTTAAAAAAATCTGTTAAAATCATACTAAATGTTCGTAAAACAATGTCTCCCGCGATGTGCCCGAATTTATCATTATATTCTTTAAATTTATCCAAATCAAACATTAGAAAAGACAGCTCTGTTTTCTGTCGAAGATGCCGACTGATTTCTTTAGGAATTCTTTCCTGAAGATATCGACGTAAGTACAAATCGGTTAAACTATCTTTTATAGCTAACTGCTCCACCTGCCCATATAACTGGGCATTCTCAATAGCAATCGCCCCTAAATCTCCAATAGTTGTTAAAAAACGTAAATCCTCCGTTGTAAAATGCTTTTCGTGCGGGCTATCAATCCGTAATATTCCCAACGCCTTATTTCCCACCATTAAAGGCACACTAATAATTGAACGAATCGCTCTGGCGTCTTCCACCACAATCTTATCCATGTCAAAACGATAGTCGCTTCGTGTATCTTCAACCAATAAAGGCTGCATGACCCGAACAATCCATTGATCAAAAATGTCCCCTTTTTTTGACTTAATATTAACCCTCATTTGTCCTTTTTTTGAAGAAGAAAGCCCCAGCTCTCCCGTTTTAGAATGAAAAAGATAAAGAATAATCGTTGTTTCATCATCTCCAAAAAGTTGATCCACCTCGGCAGAAAGGGTCTTAGATGTATCCTCCAAAGACAAACACATGCTCAATTTTTCTGTCATATCTTTAAGATAAACCGCGTTAATAATTTTTTCCTGGCAGGAGGAAATAGCCTGCTCTTCCTGTTCTATTTCCACTTCCAACAAATTCTTTTGTTCCGCGTAATTCTGAATTTGTAAAGAAGCCTCTGACCCTTTTTTAAGAAGAGAGCTTCGAACATGAATAAGAAAAAAAATGATAATTAATATGCTTATGGTAAGAAACACAAAAAAAGAATTATGAAAAAAAGTAGCAAAAATAAAAAAGCCGAGCAGAGGAATAACAAACATGGCCGTGCAGGGGTAGGGGGAACTAAATAATGGTTTTTTCAGTTTTTTGATCAAAGAAATGTACCTTGCTCATATCAAATACAAGATCCATGTCCTTATTGACTTCCGGACGATTATGGGCACCAACACGCGCGATGAAAGAACTTTTTCCGGAATTCAAATATAAGTAGACCTCGGATCCTAAAGGTTCAACAACCTCACATATCGCCCGAACTGTATTTTCCGGCGGGGCTTCGGATACAAATAATTTATCATAAATATCTTCCGCACGAACTCCAAAAGTGACTTCTTTCCCCTCATAAGGAGTCATCGCCTTATACATTTCTTCTACCAGTTTAACCTGAAATTTTCCTTCATCAAAATAAAATTTTCGTTCTTTTTTAATAATTCGTCCTTCCATCAAATTTATCGGAGGCGAACCTAAAAAACCTGCCACAAATTTATTAGCAGGTTTGTCATAAATGGTCATTGGATCAGCACATTGATGAATCTCTCCATCCTTCATAACAACAATTCGATCCCCTAAAGTCAACGCCTCAGTCTGATCATGCGTAACATAAAGAAACGTTGTCTGCAAACGAAGACGTAATTTATGAATTTCTGTCCGCATTTGTACACGCAATTTCGCGTCCAGATTACTCAAAGGCTCATCAAATAAAAATGCTGTTGGCTTGCGAACAATAGCTCGCCCTAAGGCTACACGCTGACGTTCTCCACCGGAAAGCTGTTTTGGTTTACGGCTCAACAAGTGTTTAATTCCTAATATTTCCGTAGCCTCCATAACACGCCGCTCAATTTCCTGTTTAGGATATTTACGGAGACGAAGTCCAAACGACATATTTTCAAAGACAGACATATGCGGATAAAGCGCGTAATTCTGAAAGACCATGGCAAGATCACGATCTTTAGCCTGCACATCATTAACCAATCGGTCACCTATCCAAACCTTACCTTCACTAATTTCTTCCAAACCCGCAACCATGCGTAAAGTCGTTGACTTTCCACATCCGGAAGGCCCAACAAGAACCATAAATTCTTTATTCTCAATTCCAATGTTGACGTTATTAACTGCCTTTACGCCACCTTTATAAATTTTGGAAACATTCTGTAAACTAATTTGAGCCATAAAAAAAACCTTTTAAATAATTAAAGAAAAGTTATTCTAATCAAAAATTTTCAAAAATGCAATAATTTTATTACCTTACTTCTTCTTAATTTTTATCTGTGTATTCTATAATTTGACTAATCTTTTGGACTAAATTTTTACGCAACACAATCATATCAATAAGCCCGTGCGCTAAAAGAAATTCGGAACGCTGAAACCCTTCCGGTAATTTTTGACGAATTGTCTGCTCAATAACTCTTGGCCCGGTAAAACCTATTAATGCTCGAGGTTCCGCCATAATCACATCGCCCACTCCAGCAAAAGAAGCCATAATCCCCGCCATAGTAGGATTGGTTAAAATCGAAATATGCAAAAGCCCTGCCTTCCCATGTTTAGCCAATGCGGCACATGTTTTAGCCATCTGCATTAAAGAAAAAACGCCTTCATACATTCTCGCGCCCCCACCGGAACCTGAAATGATAATCACAGGACTTTTATTCTCCGTGGCAAACTCAATAATCCGTGTAATCCGTTCTCCAACAACTGACCCCATCGACCCCATAATAAAGCGAGAATCCGTAACAGCAATGGCCACTTCTCTACCTTTAATTTGACCATGCCCGGTAATAACCGCATCTTTTAATCCCGTAGCCTTACGATCAGCTTCTAACTTTTCCAGATAAGTCTTTGGACCCCTGAATCTAAGAGGATCGCCTGATATTAAATTTGCATCTCTCTCCTGAAAGGTTCCATTATCAAAAATGGACTCTATTCTTTGATGCGCGTTTAATAAAAAATGATAATTACATTTTGGACAAGTGTTTAAATTGTTTTCTAATTCCTTCTTATAGGCAGGAGCTTGACACTCTGGACATTTCATCCAGAGCCCTGCAGGGATTTCTTTTTTCTTAATATTAATCAGTGTATATTTTTTTCTACCAAAAAGTGCCATAATAAAAAAATAGGGACAGACACCTATTTTAATAATAATTTTATAAATTTTAAAATAGGTGTCTGTCCCTATTTTTTTCTATTTTTTTTTATTTTAATTTTAATCCATTTTGTACACTGTCAAACCGGACAACACTTTTGGATAAAAATAGGTTGTCTTTGGTGGCATTTTTTCTCCATTAAGCGCAATGGCTTTTAATTGAGAAATTTTCACCGCGTTCATCACAAAACCGGCATCCGCGGTTCCTTCATCCACCATGCCAGTCACCTCATCTAAATCTTTTGTGTAAAGGATATCATCAGAAGCCACACCCACTCGATCAAAAATAAAATATTTTAAAATTGTGGCGTCCAAACTTTTATAATCTTTAGATCCTTCCTTAATATATTCTTCAATCAATAACTTATTTTTTAACCTCAACAACTTAATCCCTTCTTGTGTATATAACCCAAATGCATGCTCATTCTGGCCTGCTTTCGCCAAAAGAATTAAGAGATCATTTTTATTTTTTACTTTATCAATTCTAAAAAAATCTTCTAAAAAATCTAAATTTTCCGGTAAATGTTTAACAATCCGATGCATAGGAAAAATCTGAAGCTCTTTTGAATCAATATTTGTAAAATACGTCATCACATAATTAAAAGGCTCTTCCCCTGTCGCATTTGGATTGCGATTCAACCTTGATTGACGGTATTGGGTAGCGACTTTAAAACGGTGATGCCCATCGGCAATAAACAAATGCTGCCCTGATAGCGAACCATTAATCTCTTCGATTAATTCTTCATCATCCAATCTCCATAATTTATGCTTTACATTATCATCATCTTCTACATCAATCAGCGGGCGAGTAGACAAAATATATTTATTAAAAATTTTTTCTACCTTCTTTTGCCTGTCTGAATAACACACAAAAATACAACTTAAATTTGAATTCAAACTTTTTGTTAAAGAAAGACGGTCATTAACGGCCTTGGTATGTGTTTTTTCATGAGGATAAACACGTGAGTCTTCCTCATTCTGCAGTTCCATCAAAGAAATAAATCCTAATCGGCTATATTTCTGTCCACGGATTTTATATTCTTGCTTATAAAAATAAATTCCTGGTTTTTCATCCTGAATCATAATTTTTTTCTTTAACCAGTCTTCAAATATTTTTTTTGCCCGCGTATATTTATTATTCTCCTTATCATCATTCTTTTTGTCTTTGGCTAAATCAATATGTGTAAAATTATATGGACTCAAATTATGGAACTGCGTCTGCTCTTCTTCGGATATCACATCATAGGGAGGACACATAACTTTTTGAAAATCTTCCACTTTTTCTTTGCTATAATAAACTGCTCGAAATGGTTTAATATTTGACATAATTTTTAACCTTCTTTTTATACCAATTCCATTTAAGGGTTTATAAATAACTGCTGCCCTCTTTAACCCATTCAATTGGTCATGCGCCTTACTAAATGGTCGATTATTTCTATACAAACCTACGTAACTACTGTTTTTTGCCATTCCCGCGAAGACGGGAATTCAGTTGAATTCATGAAAAATTATTTTTTGAAATTGCTATTAATTAACAGGTATAGATATCCCCCTGTTCCACCACCAATGAAATCAGCCAAAACATCCATTATAGAAGAATCTCTGCCCACAACAAACGATTGGTGATACTCATCACTTAATCCATATAAGAATACTATCCCCCCTACCCATAATAGAAGATTCTTTCCATATAAATTAATTGGGGCCTGTCCAAACGCTCTGCCTAATAAAAAACCAAAAGGCATATATTCCACAATGTGAAAAACCTTATCAAAATTAAACTCACTCAAAGGTATTTTTATGCTAGACAAGGATGAAATATAGAAAATAATACCAGAATAAAAAAGAACTGGAAACCAAAAACTGAAAAAATAATATACTCCAAAAATTTTTCTATTTATGCTACTCACGCTTCCGCAGTCGCACAGGCTTCCGTCTTACCTTTACAACAAGGTTTCGAGGGATCTTCCGAACACTCACTTTTAGGAGCCTCTTTTTTCTTATAATCTGTTTCGTAAAATCCACTTCCCTTAAAAACAATCCCGCTTCCGGACCCAATTAAGCGATGTAAAGTATTTTTTCCACACTCTGGGCATTTTTTGAGCTTTTTATCTAACATCGATTGTAATTCTTCAAACTCATAGTTACAGTGTGAACATTCATATTCATATGTCGGCATTTTTATCTCCCTAATCGTAGGGGCGTGATTTACCACGCCCTTTTATTCGTCTTCATATTTTAGGAGTTTGATAAGTACCCCCCCTATGAAAATACCTTTTTTACTTTATCTGCTAAACTCTCCGTTCTTGATTTCGGAATTGTCTTTTCTCCACTAATTTCCGCAAACTCCTCCAAAAGCCTTTTTTGCTCAGAACTCAATCGCGTCGGCACCTGAAGCATCACTCTGACATATTGATCCGCGCAAACTCCACTGCGTAAATCCGGCATCCCTTTGCCTTTTAAACGAAAAATCCGTCCACTCTGTGTGCCGACCGGAATTTTCATTTCAACATTTCCATCAATTGTTACAACAGAAACCTCTCCGCCTAAAGCGGCTTTTACAAAACTAACCGGAAGCTGCATATGTAAATCATTACCATCCCGTTGAAAGATAGCGTGCGAAGGCACATGAATATATAAATAAAGATCTCCCGCACCTCCACTTCCAATTTCCCCCTCGTTCTGCACTCTTAACCGGGAAGAATTATCTACCCCTGCCGGAATGTTAACTTCAATTTTACGTGTCGCACGCACAACTCCTTTTCCATGACATTTAGGGCAATATTCTGTGATCGTTTTACCTTGTCCGCCACAAGCTGAACACGTTTGCTGCATCCTGAAAAAACCACTCGACATTATCACCTGCCCTTGCCCTTTACAAGTACCGCAGGTCTTCATCTTGCTACCGGGCTTGGCTCCTGAGCCCTCACAATGCTTACAATGTTCATTGCGCGGAATCTTAATACTTTTTTTCACTCCGGAATAAGCTTCTTCAAGCGTGATATCTATCTCATATTGAATATCCCGACCACGCTGCACGCGCCTTCCCTGACCTCCGCCACCAAAAAAATCAGAACCGCCTCCGCCACCAAAAAGCTGACTAAAGATATCTCCCAGGCCTGCTCCTTCAAAAATACTGCCAAAATCAGCTCCGCGGAAAATATCTTCAGAGGTATACTGTTGGTCAATTCCCGCGTGTCCATATTGATCATACATCTGTCGCTTTTTTTGATCAGACAAAACCCCATAGGCCTCAGAAATTTCCTTAAATTTAGCCTCAGATTCTGCTTTTTTACTTTCTTCTACACGGTCAGGATGATGCCTTAATGCCAAAGAACGATATTTCTTTTTAATCTGCTGTACTGTCGCATCCTTGGAAACTCCAAGAATTTCATAATAATCTTTTTTCATTATTTCTTCTCGTCTTCTGCTTTGAAATCAGCGTCAATGACGTCTTCTTTTTTATCTTCCGGTTTAGCCGTCCCGGAATCCTGAGTGCCGGCCTGCTGCGAGGCTTCAGGACCCGTGGCTCCAGCACCAGCTCCGGCTGCTTGCTGTTCAGCCGCTGAGGCTTTATAAACTTCTTCCGCCAACTTATGACTGGCCTTTTGTAAAGATTCCACGTTGGCTTTAATCTTCCCGATATCTTTTGATTTGATAGCCTCTTTTAAAGCTTCCAACTCTTTTTCTATATTCGCTTTATCCTCAGCCGAAATTTTATCCCCATAATCCTTTATAGATTTTTCTGTAGCATACAGCGTTGTATTAGCCTGATTAAGGGTCTCTACTTCCTCTTTTTTCTTTTTGTCTTCCTCAGCATATTTTTCTGCCTCTTTGACCATTTTGTCAATGTCTTCATCAGAAAGCTTAGTCGGTGCAGTAATCTTAATAGACTGTTCTTTTCCTGTTCCCTTGTCTTTCGCGGAAACATGAACGATTCCATCTGTATCAATATCAAACGTCACTTCTATTTGTGGAGTACCCCGTGGTGCCGGAGGAATCCCAACCAAATCAAACTTTCCTAGCTCTGTATTATCGTTAGCCATCTGCCGCTCACCCTGCAAAACACGAATAGTTACCGCAGGCTGATTATCTTCCGCCGTTGAAAAAGTCTGGCTCTTTTTTGCCGGAATGGTTGTATTACGCTCAATAAGCTTTGTCATAACGCCACCCATTGTTTCAATTCCTAAGGTTAACGGCGTAACATCTAAAAGAAGGATTTCTTTAGCATCTCCCTTAATAATCCCACACTGAACAGAAGCCCCTAAAGCCACACATTCCATAGGGTCAACGCCCCCTTCAATTTTCTGGCCTACTTCTTTTTCCACAAACTGCTGAACAATCGGCATGCGTGTTGGTCCACCCACCAAAATAACGCGATCAATCTTAATATCTTCACCCATCTTGGCACTTGCGTCTTTAATCGCCTTATGAATTGGCCCTGAACAACACTCAACTGTTGGAGAAACCAAAGATTCTAATTTGGCCCGATCAACAGTTAAATTCAAATGTTTTGGACCGGAAGAATCCGCGGTAACAAAAGGAAGGTTAATATCCGTAGAAATAGTGCTGGACAATTCTACTTTGGCTTTTTCTGCGGCTTCCCGCAAACGTTGAAACGCCATTTTATCATTAGTTAAATCAACTCCTGACTCCTTCTTAAATTCTTCGACTATATATTCAATAAGCGTATTGTCCATATCCGTTCCACCAAGATGATTATCTCCATTAGTCGCTAAGACCTCAAATGTAGCAGCTTTATGTTCCTCATCCCATCCCATTTCTAAAACAGTTACATCAAGCGTTCCTCCACCAAAATCAAACACCATAATATTCTGTTCTTTTCCTGCCTTATCCAAACCATAAGCCAAACACGCTGCTGTCGGCTCATTAATAATACGCAAAACCTTTAAACCTGCAATCTCTCCGGCATCCTTAGTTGCCTGACGTTGATTATCATTATAATACGCCGGTACCGTGATCACCGCTTCCTCAACCGTTTCGCCAAGATATTTTTCAGCATCCGCCTTAATTTTTTGAAGAATAAACGCGCTGATTTGTTGGGGTGTAAATTCCTTGCCATCTACTTTAAATTTATGATCCGTTCCCATTTTGCGCTTGGCCGCGTAAATAGTTCCTTCAGAATTCATCGGAGCTTGCCGTCGAGCAGGCTCTCCAACCAAACGCTGTCCATCTTTCGTAAACGCAACAAATGATGGAAACGCCTTTCCTGATGAAACGCCCGCGCCTTCGGCTGATGGTATAATTGTCGGTCGACCGCCTTCCATTACCGCGGCCGCTGAATTTGATGTTCCTAAATCTATTCCAATTGCTTTTCCCATTTTCATTCTCCTCTGATAAAGTAATATTTTTTATTCCTCTTGTTTAATTTCTCCCTTAATTTCTTCCTTAACTTCCTCTTTCATTTCTCTCTTTTTCGCGACTTTCACTTTAGCTGTTCGAACAACACGGTCGCCCAGATAATACCCCTTCTGAAACTCCTCCAAAACCGTTCCTTCCTCCACATCGCTTTCCTCCTGCATTAATATTTCATGGCAATTATGATCAAATATCTTTCCCTTTGTCTCAATCAGTCTAACATTATTTTTACCCAACATTTCATGCACTTGCGCCATAACCATTTCAATTCCTTTTAAAAAAGCTGCGTAATCTTCATGCTTTGCCTGAGCAACCTCCACAGAGCGTTCAAGGTTATCCAAAACCCCTAAAAATTCTGTAATTAACTCCTCATTGGCATATTTTACAAAATCACTTTTTTCTCGCTCCATCCGTTTACGCGCATTATCAAATTCAGCATAGAGACGAATATATTTGTCCTTATATTCCTTTGCCTCTTCAATAAGCTTATTTTTATCTGATTCCTTAATTTTAATAACCTTATCTTTTTTAACCTTTTTTTTCTCTTCAACTCCCGCTTCTTCTAAAGCAACAGGCTCTTTTTCTGCTTCTTTTATTTTCACAAGATCTCCTCCATTAAACCTGAAAAATAGTCTAAAGCGGAAACAACACGCTCATAGTCCATGCGCGTGGGACCCAAAACCGCAATACGTCCTGTTGGACCTTTTTTCGTTTTATAGCGTGATACCACCAAAGAACAACTATTAATACCCGAACATGTCATTTCACGACCGATAAAAATCTCAATTTTATTTTCCAGACTCTGATTAATAATCTTTAACAAATGCTCTTTTTCATCCAAAGCCGTTAAGATATTACGAATTTTACTCAAATCCTGCTCATCAGGATATTCCACTACAAATCCTGTCCCTTTACAAAATATTTTTTGCGCCCAACCATCTACAGAAATAATACTTGTATATTGCGTAATTTCTGAGACTACCTGCGAAGTTTTTTCTAAAAGAGACTCTAACTCTTTGCTTTCCCTACTATATTCTGCCTTAATACGCTCTTTTTCTTCTTCTAATAATTGGATTTCCTTCATTAAATTATCTACATAATAACGATATCCCTTTTGCGTAGGTACTCGACCGGCTGAGGTATGTGGATGCATTAAATACCCTTCTTGCTCTAAATCAGCCAATATATTGCGAATCGTTGCTGAACTCAAATTTAAATGATATTTTTTAGCCAAACACGCAGATCCAACCGGTGAGACCGTATCAATGTAATGTACAATAGTCATCGCCAAAACCCAGTCTTTTCGTGCCGGCGCATCTACCCATCGAGGCGTCATAATAATTTTCCCCTAAGTTGTATCTCCTATAATACAAAAAACTGAACGCTTAAAGCCCTTTTTTAGCACTCTCACTCCTTGAATGCTAAATCGATATTGTACCAAAGAATTTTTCATTGTCAACCCGAAAAATGCGCTTATATTTTTTTACTTTTTTATAAATCTTAATTAATTACCCCTGAAAAATGATTTTTCGCGGCGACTTTGAGGCTTGGCCTGACTTTAATAAAGATATTTTCAATAGCCATGTCTGACGAGCAAAGTGAGGAGTTTGGCTATTGAATCTTTAGTGAAATCAGGCTGTTTAAGCCGATTGGAGCCGCAAAAAATCATTTTTCAGGGGTAATTAATTAAAGCAGAGGATTTTCTACACTTCTTAATCTCTTAATCACAATAAGCATTTTATCTACATAATCTTCCATGGAAGGAATATTACCCTGAAGCACTGCCAGGCTTGGTTCAAAAGATTCATTTGAATGAAATTCCAGAATAAGCTCCCCATTAGCAACATTTAACGAAACAGAGTGTGTCCCCCGATTATCCACGTTTGTAAACTCTTTAAAAATTTTTACAACCTTATCGTCCTCAAAAAGTTCATTAACAGCCCTGGGATTATCTGTAAAAATTTTTAATTTTTCTAATGCTTTGGGTGTACGAACCTTTATTTCTTTTTTTCCCGGCTCTTCTTTAATATCAGACATTATTAGAATATCGGACTGAACACGCATGGAACGTTCTTTTTCCGTAAAGCTTAACGTCAAATTAGCCGGTGTTTTGGCCTTCAACCGGGCCTTATTATGCATTTGTTCAAACCCTTTTTCTTTAATATCTTCAAAAACAAAATCCTGCCCTTCAAAATTAAAACAAACCTGAAAACAATTCCTTTTATCAGGAATTTCTGATCCCCGGCCCCCAACAAATTCTGCTAAGTCCTTAAGAAATCCATCCCGCGATTTCTTTTTAACAGGAAACTGACCACTCAAAAAAATAATCCCCCCAATCAAAAAAATACCAACAATAACAATCAAAGCACTCATAACTTAAACCTTCCTGCTATATGTACCGGGACAACTGCACGAATATTTATCGTATCGGAATAGTATTTAATGGAATAAACTTCTCCTTCTTCGTGCGCCAAATTCACCAAATCCATTCGTTGAATAGGAACATCAATATTCAATTCTACAATAAGAGAAGAAAGCTTTTCCATAATTTTTTCAAAAAGACCTTTTATGTTTTCCTCTTTAGCCGCTGAAATAAAAACCGCGTCATTAAAACATTCGGCCAATGAGTGCATCCATTCTTTATCCTCTAGTCTATCAATTTTATTTAATACTACAATAGTCGGCTTATCATAAGCTTCTAATTCTTTCAAAACACTTGAGACTGAATCATGTAACTTTCGAAAATTTTCCTGACTTACATCCAAAACACGTAATAGTAAATCCGCTTCTTTCACTTCTTCTAAAGTTGCTTTAAAAGACTCAATTAAATGATGTGGCAACTCCCGCATAAACCCGACAGTATCTGAAAGAATCACTTTTTGATGATTAGGAAGAACTAACTTCCTGGAAAGTGAATCCAGCGTGGTAAATACCCCATCATGGGTCTGTTGGTCCGCCTGCGTTAACACGTTAAGTAACGTTGACTTGCCCGCATTTGTATAGCCAACCAAAGACAATGTCGGCACCCCTTTATCCTTTCGCTTCTTTCGTTTAAGAGACCGACCGGCGGCTATCTCATTTAAATTACTCTTTAATCTGGCAATTCGGCTCGATATTCTTCGCCGATCTACTTCAAGCTTAGTTTCTCCTGGCCCTAACGTTCCAATCCCTCCACCAAGCCGGGATAATTCTATTCCTTTACCAACAAGCCGTGGCAAAAGATATTCCAATTGTGCTAACTCCACTTGTGTTTTTCCTTCTTTACTTGATGCGTGTCGCGCGAAAATATCCAGGATTAGCTGTGTTCGGTCAATCGTCTTTTTTTTAATTTTATCCTCTAAATTCCTCTGCTGGCTCCCTTTCAAATCATGACTAAAAACTACAGTGTCAACATGTAGCGTTGCGCATACATCGAAAATATCCTGAACTTTTCCTTTCCCTATCAAAGATCCCGATTCTAATTGCGTCATAGGGCAAATGACGCAGTCCACAACCTCTCCACCACAAGCAGAAACAAGTTCTTCCATTTCCCCCTCAATCTCCTGAGCAGTCCAATCATTTCCTTTTTTCTTAATATCCACCACAACCAAAAGAATTTTCTCAATAGCATCTTTTGTTTTTCTAGTTTCCACTGCTGTATATCCTTTCCGCAATATCCTTTGCGGCATCTCCTTCATTGATCATAATCCACGTCAATCGCTCATCCTTCCGAAACCAGGTTAACTGACGTTTAGCAAAATGACGCGTATTACGTTTCATTAAATACCGTGCCTGTTCCAAATCATACTCTCCTGATAAAGCGGCTAAAATTTCTTTTACCCCGATCAACCCTTGGGCCGTTAAACTCAACCTTTCCTTTGGCAAACCCTTAATTTCTTCAAGAAGCCCTTTATCAAACATTTGATCCACCCGGTCATTAATTTTTGTGTAAAGCTCATGACGCTCACGATTTAAAGCAAATAACTTTATATCATACTTTCCCCAAATTCCTTTGCGTTTTTTTCGCACTTCCAAAATAGGCCCTCTCTTCATTTGACAAACTTCCAAAGCCCGAATAATTTTTTTAACATCATTCGGATGAATTTTTGCGGAAGCTTCCATGTCCTTTTCTTTAAGCCTATTATATAAAACCTGATCACCCTCTTCTTCCGCTAAATTCCATAACTCCTGACGTAAAACCTCATTCTTATGTCCCCCCTCAAAAATCCCGTCTAAAAGGACCTTCATATACATTCCGCTTCCCCCGACAATAACAGGAATACGGTTTCTCCCTTGAATATCTTTAATGGCCTCCAAAGCTAACTCATTAAATCGCGCAACATTAAATTCTTCCTCGACAGAAATAATATTCACTAAGTGATGCGGCACAGACGAAAGAATCTCTACGGAGGGTTTATCACTTGCGATATTAATTTCTTTATAAACCTGCATGGAATCACAGGAAATAATTTCTCCCTGAACTTTTTTAACAAAATGAAACGCAATATCTGATTTACCGACCGCAGTAGGACCAATAATAAAAATAATTTTTGAGGAATTCATATCTACGGAAAAATCCTGGCAGGATAACCCTGGCGAGAAAGCCTGGCTTTTAATTGCCTTGCTTTATTTAGAGCCGTTAGCTGACCAATACGAACACGATAAAATTTTCGTTTTTGCTGATCGACTGTCTCTACAATATACGCATAATCACCTTTTTGCCTTAAATCCTGTACTAACTTCTCTGATAGTGCGCGATCCAAAAAAGAGCCTACCTGAACACCAAAATATTTCTTTTCCTCTAATAGTTTCCTTGCCGCGTACACGTCCATGCTCTGCGGAAACTCTCGAATAATTTTATTCAATTGTGCGTGGGCTTCATCCCAATGAGTTAATTTCAAATTGATTCTAGCCAACTTAAAATAAATCATACTCAAAAAATTTGAATCCGGACTTAGTTTTAATAACTCTCTGGCTGATTTTTCAGCCTTTACATATTGCTCATTCAAATAATAGGCATCACATAACCCTAAATATACCTTATCCCGCAAATCCGAACGCTTTACTTTTTCTGCCAATGCCCTAAATAGTGCCTTGGCTCTGGAATATTCTTTCAAATGGAGATAACTAAGACCTAAGTAGTACCGCGCCTCATCCGCTGTTTCAGCACTAATACCTTGCTTAAGTAACGTGGAAGCTAACATTTTTGCATGTTGATAATCCTTTTGCAAAACAGCTGTTTCAAGGGGGGCCAACTCTCTTGGGGCAAAGCCATATAAAAAAGAAAGTGTTAAAATAAAAATAGGAAAGAAAATTCTTTTCACAAAATAATTTTAACAAAAAACCTGATTTTTTCCAGTAAGAGTTTAATTTTTAATCCTGTAAGGATCGGCTCAAAAATAACCTCGACAACTATAGATATCAACCCAACAACGCCTATTTCATAATTGTCGAGGTTATTTTTGAACGATTCCTAAGGGCGGGTTTGGACCCCGCCCTTACGATGTTTTTTATCTCCGTGGGCCCCTATTTCCACCACCCTGACGGGAACCTTGTCTCACACGTTGTCCTTGGCCTCTTAGACCTTGCTGACGAACCCCTTTCCTTCTTTCTCCTTGCAGGCGTTCACTTCTTCGTTCCTGACGATTAGCTCGTCTATCCCCTCGACGCTCTTGCATGTTCTCTCTTCGTTCCTGACGATTTTCCCGCCTATCCCCTCGACGCTTTTGCATGTTCTCTCTTCGTTCCTGACGATTTTCCCGCCTATCCTTTCGGTGCTCCTGAAAATCTTCTCTGCGATCCTGTCTATGTTCACGCCTATCCGCTCGACGCCCTTGCCTGTTCTCTCTTCGTTTCTGACGATTTTCAAGCCTATCCTTTCGGCGCTCCTGAAAATCTTCTCTACGATCCTGTCTATATTCACGCCTATCCGCTCGCTTCTCTTGAAAATTTTCCCTGTGATCGGATTCCTGAGCTAAAACTACATTTCCGGACCCCAAAATCAATCCCAAAATGCTTCCAACCAAAACTGCTTGTTTCGTATACTTAACCATTATAACCCTCCTTATTTTGTTCTAAACTTATCCTGATTTAACTTTCTATTCTGATTCTAGGAGGCTGTCCGAGAAGGAGATTTTTGTTCAGAGCAAGGCGCGAGACGAAAGAAAACTCCGAGGCGTACATGTGTACGTTGAGGATTTTCTTGAGTCAAGCAACGCAGGCCTGAATAAAAAGATCATTCTCGGACAGCCTCCTAGCCGGCTTACTTCTTTAAACACATCTCAACTAAAAAAGTTTCGAAAAATTATTTTCTACGCCTTGGTCTCTGTGAAGATGCCCCACCTCTCAAACGTAAATTCCTTTTCTTCATATTTGTCCGATATTGTTTACGTAAATTTTGTCTGGTTTTTATTGGTAATCGCCGCCATTTTTCACGTTTTTGTTTAATTCTATTTTTCTGCTTTGGAGATAAATTTTTGAAACGACGTCGATATTTTTTAATATGCTGTTTTTCTGAAAACGGCAATTGTTGCCATTTTTTATATTTTTGCCTTATAGCCCGCCTCTTTTTTTTTGATAACTTTTTAATTTTTCTCCAATTATTCCGAATTTCTTTCTGTTTTTCTAACGGTAATTTTTTATATTCTTTGAATCGATCTCTAACGGCTGCCTTATGCTCTTTATCTAAACTTTTCCATTTTTTTAAGCGCTGACGATATTCTTTTCTTTGTTCAGGGGTTAATTGCTTCCACTTCTCCTTAATATTTTCTGAAATCTTTGCCTGAGCAACCAACGGAAATACGCTCAAACCAGATAAAAATACTAAAACAAATACCCGTTTCTTAATCCTCATCATTTTCTTCCTCCAATGATTCTAATGTCTCCCTGTCTTCTTTTAAAAAATCTAAATTTTTCAATATCTCCCAATTTTCAATAATAGCCCAATCTTCATCAGAAATGTCTTCCTCCAGAAAACTGTCCGGCGATGCGATTTTTGGAAGGTCGCCCTGCGCCCCCTCTTCTGAATAGATTACAGAAGGATAACCTTGTAAAAAAATGATAATAAACCAAATGAAGAAAAATTTTCTAAACATCCAGACTCTCAATAATTCCCCAATCTTCCCAAAACTCAAGATCCTGAATAACATCCAGATTTTCAGCCAACTCAATATTTTCCACCATTTCCATATCTATTACTTCCCAATGAGCCAAAATTTCTCTGGCACCCTTTTCCTGAGAATAATTTTGCATCGCCACCGCACTCACAATGACTATCACACACGCTGTTGCTAAAACCGGTACCAAATGCTTTTGTAAAATCTTTTCTTTAATAATACCAATTCCATTAATTAATTCCCGAATGGGAATAACCTCCCACACCTTTTCATACCATTTCTTCTGAAGCGATAATTCCGTCCAAAATCGTGAGACATAATTTGGCGATGGTTGAATATCCTCCCATTCTCCTAACATATCCCATGACGCCTTATAATCTGCCATCTCCTTCTGGCAAAGCGCGCACTCATCCACATGAATCTTAACCTCTTTCATTTCATTAGGTTCCAAAGCATCATCCAAATAAATCGGCATTAATTTTTGAATATCATGACAATTCATAGTTCACCCCTATTTTATTCAACACTTAACATATAGAAAAGTTTCGAAAAATATTTTCATTTCAAACCTCTTAATTTATTTTTCAAATTTTCCTTTGCTCGACTTAATAATGATTTTACAGCCTTCAATGAAGTATCCATTGTTTTAGCAATTTCATCATACGAAAACTGCTCATATCGTCTTAAAACAACCGCTATCCGTTGATTTTCCGGCAGACTCTCAATGGCCGCGCGAACCACGTCTGCCATTTCCTGACGCACCATTGACTCATCCGGCCTTACTACCGTTTCATCAGCTACCTGCCGTTGCATAACCCCTTCCCTGGAACTCAATGTTTCATCCAATGAAACCATTCTCTGCTTATGCTTCCTCATTTCATTCAAACTTACATTACGCGCAATTGTATACAACCATGTCTTAAACTTTGCCTTTGGATAATAACTGGACACACTATAATACACCTTCATAAACACCTCCTGCGTCAAATCCTCGGCAGCCTCTCGATTCTTAACAAAACGAAAAATAAAATTAAGAATCCGTGGGAAATACTTCCCCATCAACTTCTCAAAAGAATCCTTATTCCCCTCTTTAAATTCTAGCATTAAAATAACATCCGGATCAGAAAGATAGGTTGCTATATGAGGTGATTTTTCAAAAATCATATGCAAAATACTTTTTCTCTTACAGAACGAGACAAAAGTTCATCTGGAATTTCATAAAGAAACCGGGATGGTGTTTGATCATATTCATAACCAAACAACGTGCGTGTGGAGGCATAACTAAGATATAATTTTTTCATAGCTCGCGTAAGGCCGACATAACATAACCGCCGCTCTTCCTCAAGCTCCTTGGAAGAGGCATTAAGGGAATTCATATGGGGCAAAAGCCCTTCCTCCATTCCCAACATAAATACAACCGGGAACTCAAGCCCTTTGGCACTATGCAGCGTCATTAATGTGAAAATCTCTTCCTCTTCTTGCCAATTATCAATTCCCGTCTGCAGACTCACAAATTCAAGATAAGAACGCAATGCTTCATACGGTTCTGTCTCTGAATCTAAAGACACCGCATACTCCCGAACAGCGCCATAAAACTCCTTAATATTTTCAATCCGCCCTTTAGATTCCAACGTATTTTCGTCCTCAAGAATCCTGACATAGCCTGTTTCTTCTATAATTAATTCTAACAATTGGTTTAAGGATAACTCATAAGACGCTTTTTTAAACTGACTGACCATAGTAAAAAATTCTGTTAAAACATTCTTTAATTTTTTGGGAGCCTTAACAAAATCCCCGTAAAGTTCTGTAGATTCAAAAATAGACATCCCTTTCTCTCGACTGAATTGAGTAAGTTTAGCTAGTGCAACCTTGCCAATCCCCCGCTTTGGAGTATTGATGACACGCAAAAAACTCATCTCATCCGTTGGGTTATGGGTAAGACGTAAATAGGCTAATAAATCTTTGATTTCCTTACGCGCATAAAACTTCTGTCCTCCTATAATTTTGTAAGGAATATTATTACGCATTAATTCTTCTTCTAAAACACGTGACTGCGCATGTGTCCGATAAAAAGCAACCATGTCATTTACAGGACGGCCGCGATCCCGTTCTCGCAAAATTCGACTCACCAAATATTCCGCTTCTTCATGCTCATCCTCACACTCATAGAGATCAATGACTTCTCCGTCCCCTTTTTCCGACCAAAGATTTTTATGTTTTCGAAATTTATTTCGTGCAATCACTGCATTTGAAGCTTTTAAAATTGTATTGGTTGAGCGATAATTCTGTTCTAACCGAATGGTCTTGGCTCCCTTAAAAACCTTTTCAAATCGCATAATGTTCTCAATATCAGCCCCCCGCCACTCATAAATCGACTGATCCGGATCTCCCACCACCGTAATATTACGGTGTTTCTTTGCAAGCAAGTTGATAAATTTATCCTGCGCGTAATTTGTATCTTGATACTCATCGACAAGAATATATTTATAGCGCTGCCGATACTCTTCCAAAATGTCCTGTTCTTTAATAAATAACTGCGCAACCTTAGCAATCAAATCACCAAAATCGACCCCATTAAAATGCGATAACTTTCCTTCATACTGTTCATAAATCGGCACAAAATAACGATCCTCAAAATCAACTTGCCGAGACTGAACATCTCTCAAAGATAATAACTGATCTTTACACCGGCTAATTTTCTCTACAACGCGCTTTGGACTGATCGCCTTAGGGTCAATATTCAATTCCTTCATACAATCCTTAATAAGAGTCAACTGATCCTGAGCATCATAAATTGTGAAAGATTCTGTGAGTCCGACACAAGCAGCATGCCGACGTAAAATCCGCAGACAAATAGAATGAAAGGTTCCAATAGAAACATACGCCGCGACATGACTACGCACACGTGATTTCATTTCATTAGCCGCTTTATTGGTAAACGTTACGGCAAGAATTTCCGAAGGAAGAACCCCATTTTGAATAGCATACACCATACGCGAAGTAATAATCCGCGTCTTACCTGAACCAGCCCCCGCTAAGACCAAGAGCGGCCCCTCGTTATATTGAACAGCCTCAAGCTGTTGAGAATTTAAACCAGATAAAATGTTAGTCATAAACAGGTTGTTTTAAAATAATTTTGAAAGTAAAACCGGCACAGCTGTTTCAACACGTAAAATCCGCTGCCCTAAACGCACACTCTTAAATCCACAACCCTCTAATTGTTCTATCTCATAAGGAATAAAACCGCCTTCGGGGCCAATCATTAATGTTACGGGGCCTTGAATATCTTTAAGAAAATTTTCTGTACCTTCCGGGTGGGCCACCAAAGGCCGTGTTGTTTTAATAATATCAGGAAGCTCGTCTTGCACAAATGGTTTAAACCGATCACGCAATAATACTTCCGGCATCATGGTGTCTTTTGCCTGCTCTAAACCCAATATTAACTGTTCTTCTAATTTTTGCTTTTCTAAAACAGGGCTATTCCAAAAACTTTTTTCCACACGTTTAGAATGCAGCAAAACAATTTTTTTAACGCCCATAGAGCTGACCGCTAATAAAATACGCTTTAGCACAATAGGTCGGGGTAAAGCTAAAATTAAATTAACACAAAGAGGTTCCGGAGGTAATGCCGTTAATTTTACCTCCATTTCCAAATTCATACGATCTAAGAGGGTAATCTTGCCTACACCGACTTTACCATTCACCAAGCCAACACAGAGCTTA
>VAPK010054003.1_pt1 | contig 20386 bp, 17 predicted proteins | sample 3395031 | NCBI WGS metagenome assembly VAPK01 (sample SAMN08290443, study PRJNA428436) | hydrothermal vent metagenome | isolation source: Deep-sea hydrothermal vent chimney 1 | place: Pacific Ocean: Juan De Fuca Ridge
TACACGCCATTATTCCAGTATAGACCAAATATTGCTGTTGATAGACAAAGGCATAAGCAGCGTCTTTGGAAATCCTGCGATAACAGAAAGACCCAATCCAACCACTGACATGGCAGGTTGCACACTGACAGACGCTGACAAGAAATTGTCGGGGCGTTTAATGCGTATCAATCATGCTGGCGAAGTCGCCGCACAAGGGTTGTATCAGGGGCAGGCTTTGACCGCTCAATTACCCGAGGTCAGAGAAAAAATGGAACGCGCTGCCCTGGAAGAAAACGACCACCTCGCCTGGTGTCGACAGCGAACGAATGAATTGGAAACACACACCAGTTACTTAGATCCACTCTGGTATGCTGGTTCCGCTGCTATTGGTGCAATTGCGGGCATTGTCGGTGACAAATGGAGCCTGGGATTTGTTGCCGAAACGGAGCATCAAGTTATAAAACACTTGGATAAACATCTTTCGCAACTTCCCGAAAACGATACACAAAGCAAAGCTATACTGGAGCAAATGAAAGAAGACGAAGGCCATCATGCTACCGTAGCAATTCAAGCCGGTGCAGCAACACTGCCAAAACCGATTAAAAACTTGATGAAACTCACATCTAAAATAATGACACGCACTGCTTACTGGGTTTAATCTGTTATCTGCAAACGTTCAGATCAACTAGACCCACCATTAACATTTCGACCATAGTATATTTCCAACATTTCCTTTTTCAGCCGCCCGCGCACTTTATCCTTTTCCTTTTCTTTCAAATCACTTTCTTCTATGCCAAATAAATAATCATCCAACTCAAATTCTTTTAACATCATTTTTGTATGAAAGATATTTTCCTGATAAATATTAACATCAACCATTTGATAGTTTTCTTTAGTATCCCTGGCAATGTAATTTTGAATTGAATTAATTTTATGATCGATATAATGTTTCCTACCCTTTATGTCCCGTGTAAATCCCCTGACACGGTAATCCATAATAACAATATCAGAATCGAAACAATGAATAAGGTAATTTAATGCCCTTAGCGGAGAAACTCGACCACAGGTCGCAACATCTATATCAGCGCGAAATGTACTAATGCCACCACTCGGATTACTTTCGGGATAAGTGTGAACCGTAATATGACTTTTATCCATGTGTGCAACCACAGCATCCGGCAATGGTCCAGGTGCTTCTGGATTTGACAGAATTTCTGCAGTTACTGGCTCTTCTGATACCAGCATGGTCACGCTCGCACCTTGTGGTTCGTAGTCTTGATGCGCAACATTGAGAATAGATGCTCCGATTATATCAGCAACATCCGTTAAAATTCTTGTCAGTCGAGATGCATTGTATTCTTCGTCAATGTATTCAATATACGCTTGATGTTGATCTGAGGTTTTCGCATAGCAGATATCGTAAATATTAAAGCTGAGAGTCTTGGTAAGATTATTAAAATCCTTTAATTTAATTTTTTTAATTGGGTTAACCAACGTCGCCGCGCCAATGGGTGGTTTTCTTGGGCCAAAGCGCATGCTATTTTCTCTGTTCGCTCTATAAAACTATTGTGAGGACAATGGTGGGTGATAAATAAATTGCACAGTATTACCTCCTGGGTCTACGCAATAAAAACTGCGCGCCCCATCCCGGTGATCGCGTGGCTCTGTCTTCATTTCAATCTTATGTGAACATAGAAACGCGTGCCACTCATTTACTTGTTCAGGCATATTTATAATAAACCCAATATGATCCAGACGCTGGTCACCTGAAAATTCTTTATTCGACGCGCGATGTAACGCAAGATTATCATTGCCACTGGTTAAATAAACATTATCCGGATCGGGACGCCACTCTACTCGCATGCCAACCAAATCCACGTAAAATCGCTCACACGCCTCAAAATTTTTTATATAAAGAGCAACGTGTCTTAGGCCGGTTGTTGGTTCAGGTTTTTTCATCAGGTTCCTTTAATCTCATCTCTAATTTCAAAATCATGTGTAATTTCTACAGAATTTTTTAGCATAATGGAAGCAGAACAATATTTATCAGCAGATAACTCGATCGCCCGTTTTACATGCTTTTCACTCAAATTCTTTCCGGACACAATAAAATGAATGTGTATATGGGTAAACACTTTCGGTTCGGAATCCGCTCGTTGCGCCTCAAGCTCCACAACACAGTCCTCTACTTGTTGACGGCCTTTTTTGAGTATCAGCATGATATCAAACGCCGTACACCCCCCCAAGCCAAGCAGGATCATCTCCATAGGCCGAATGCCTGAATTTTGCCCACCTGCTTCAGGCGGCCCATCCATTACAATACGGTGCCCACTTCCAGATTGGCCCTCAAAACAGACATTCTGACGCCATTTTACGCTAGCCTTCAATTAATTAACCTCTAAAGCGTTCAATATGTTATACATCCATTATGTTATATAAGGCGTTAAGGAAAAACACTCACTAGCCGATAGAATGTGAAAGTCTTAGAAAGCGAATAATAACGAGCGGGCAACGAAAGTGGAAACAAATTTTTCTCTTATACATTGCCTGATAATTTTATCGATTTTTTAACCAACGGTCGTTAAGTATATATTTATAAAGAATTTTTTACATTATTAGCTTGTAAGTATTGTTGTAAGGCACACTCAATATAGTGATATGCCTTGCCTAGTTGAGCGCTCACTGCTATTACTGCTATTTTAAGTAAAAAATAAGTTAAATTAAGTTATTTATTTTATTATTCAGTTAAGCAACGAGCTAAGTGATCTAAAACCAGCTCAGTGGGTTTGGATAAAACAACGCATTAATCTTTTGTTCGTTTTAAGGTGAATCTATGTCGTTAAACCCTGAAGCCAGGATAAGCACATCGGTGATGGATCGTTTTTTGGAACATTGCCATCGTCGTCGTTATCCCGCAAAAAGCCTGATAATTTACGCTGGCGATGTGCCGGACGTACTGTACTATATTCAAGCAGGTTCAGTCACCGTTCTCATCGAGGATGAAGATGGCCATGAAATTGTGCTTGCCTATCTGAACAGCGGCGATTTTTTTGGTGAAATGGGTCTATTCGGTTCAAGCCCCAATCGCAGCGCTTACGTCAGGGCAAAAACGCAATGCGAACTGGCTGAGATTAGTTATAGTAAATTCCGTCAGGTGGCCATTGATAACCCGGAAATACTTTTTGAACTTGCCTCGCAAATGGCTCTGCGACTACGTCGCACCAGTCGCAAAGTCGGCCATCTTGCCTTCATGGATGTGACGGGCCGAATCGCCCGAACCTTGTTGGACTTGTGCAATGAACCCGATGCAATGACACACCCTGATGGCATGCAAATACGCATTACGCGTCAGGAACTGGGCCGAATAGTCGGCTGTTCACGGGAAATGGTTGGGCGGGTTCTCAAAAACATGGAAGACGAGCAGCTTATTTCTGCGAAGGGAAAAAACATTGTTGTCATAGGCGCAAACTCAACAAACACACCTTCGCTTTCCGGCTTAAATTCCAGTTGAAGTATGAAATAGTCTCTAATAACCAAAAAGAGTCTAATTTTTTGTCTCGCTAACTATCGTCTCACTAAACAAGGCCGCCAACTGCTCTCCTGGATTATCAGCGCGCATAAACGTTTCGCCTATCAAAAATGTGTTCACCCCGTTGTTGCGCATCAATGCGACATCGTCTCGGGTGTAAATTGCGCTTTCGGTCACAACAATGCGATCTTCAGGTATTTGTTCTTTTAATTCCAGCGTTGTCTCTAAACGAGTTTCAAATGTCCTGAGATTGCGGTTATTAATGCCGATTAACTTGGCATTTAACACCAATGCACGATCGAGCTCATGTTGATCATGCACCTCAACCAATACGTCCAATTGCAAATCCGAGGCAAGCGCTGACAGTTCTTTGAGTTGAGCATCACCTAATGCGGCGACAATTAATAGAATACAATCTGCACCAATCACACGCGATTCATATACCTGATAGGGGTCAATGATAAATTCTTTGCGAAGAACAGGACAACTACAAGCTTGTTTTGCTTGTTGTAAAAATTCATCCGCTCCTTGAAAAAAATCTTTATCTGTTAAAACAGACAAACAGGTCGCCCCACCTCGCTGATAAGATTCTGCTATTTCTTTTGGAATAAAATTAGCGCGGATCACACCTTTACTGGGCGATGCTTTTTTAACTTCAGCAATAATAGCTGGCTCACCTGTGTTAATTTTTTCTTCAATCGCGCATTCAAATCCCCTTACTGGCCCAACCATTTCAATTCGCTTACTCAAATCGCGAATATTTAAAGACTGCGAGCGTTCAGTTATTTCTTCAGCTTTGCGTTTGAGAATTTTCTGCAATATGTCAGGTGTATTACTCATAAACTGATATTATTCATAACAAGCCGCATTTAAACATTGTTTGTAAAATCAACCAACGCTTCGAGCTTTTTCCGCGCAGCGCCATTTGCAATCACATCCTGTGCCTTTTTTATGCCAGCCTCTATGGTTGCCGCCAAACCGGCAACATATATCGCCGCGCCTGCATTTAAACAAACGATATCCTTTCCCGGACCTGCCGTGTTATTCAACACACCCTGGATCATTTCCCGGGATTGTGTGGCATCCGCAACTTCAAGGGAACTTGCGTCACTGCTCGCCAAACCAAACTGATCAGGCGTAACGGTATAAACATCCAGGTTGCCTTTCTTTAGTTCAGCAACCTGGGTTGGCACTGTAATACTTAATTCGTCCATGCCATCTTCAGCATGTACCACGAGCACATGCTGACTACCCAACTTAGCCAATACTTTTGCAATCGGCACAACCCATTGCTCACTGAACACACCTATCACTTGATTTGGTGCGTCTGCAGGATTCGTCAGTGGCCCTAATAAATTAAAAATAGTGCGTACACCCATCTCTTTACGTGGACCGATCGCATGTTTCATCGCACTATGGTGATTAGGCGCAAACATAAATCCAACACCGACTTCTTTGATGCAACTCGCGACTTGCTCGGGTGAAAGACCAATATTAACTCCCATTGCTTCAAGCACGTCTGCGCTACCTGATTTACTCGAAATAGAACGGTTACCGTGTTTCGCAACGCGTCCGCCTGCTGCGGCAACGACAATAGCACTGGCAGTAGAAATATTGAACGTATTCAATCCATCTCCACCGGTACCACTGGTATCCACCAGGTGTTTGCTGCCTACTTCTACTTTACTTGCCAGTTCACGCATGACCGCAGCGGCCCCGGCAATTTCATCGACTGATTCACCTTTCATTCGTAAACCAATCAGAAACCCGCCGATTTGTGCCTGCGTGGCTTCGCCCGTCATGATGCTGCGCATCACTTGCTGCATTTCTTCGCTACTGAGATCTATGCGTTCTGTCACTGCACGTATCGCGGATTGCATATCCATACCTGGCTCCTGGTAATCAATCAAACTAAAAATACAAAATTTATATTTGTAACTTGCATTTATAAGAAGTGCTTCAATAAAGCATGCCCGTGCTCAGTCAATATAGATTCTGGATGAAACTGCACACCTTCTATCTGAAACTTTTTATGGCGAATTCCCATAATTTCATCTATTTCGCCAGATTCGGTTTCTGTCCAGGCGGTTACTTCAAGGCATTCTGGCAAACTGTTCTTATCAATAACTAAAGAATGATAACGTGTTGCCTCGTAAGGTGAAGCGAGGCCTCTAAATACACCTGTATCAGAATGATAAATCAGCGAAGTTTTACCGTGCATAATTTGCTTGGCATGCACTATGCGGCCACCAAATGCCTGACCAATACTTTGATGACCCAGACAAATTCCCAGTATAGGAATATCACCGGCAAATTTTAAAATTGTTTCAATAGACACACCCGCTTCATTGGGCGTGCAAGGTCCCGGTGAAATAACGATACGCTCAGGGGCTAACTGACTGATTTCGTCTGTGGTAATTTTGTCATTACGAAAAACCTGTACATCAGCACCCAGTTCACCAAGATATTGAACAACGTTGTAGGTAAACGAATCATAGTTGTCAATCATTAGTAGCATGATACGTCTCCCTAACGCTCAAGCCGGTTTCAGCCATCGCCACCGCTTTAAACACAGCACGTCCCTTGCTCATACATTCTTGCCACTCCCTGGTTGGCACAGAGTCAGCGACAATACCTGCACCCACCTGGATATGCAGTACCTTGTCTTTAATCACCGCGGTGCGGATGGCGATAGCCGTATCCATGTTACCAGACCATGATAAATAACCTACTGCACCGGAATAAATTGATCTTTTTACCGGTTCCAGTTCATCGATTATTTCCATGGCTCGGATCTTTGGCGCACCGGATAAAGTACCTGCTGGGAAAGTCGCTCTTAGTACATCCATGGCCGTTTTTTTGTCTTGTAAATCGCCGGTCACGTTGGAAACAATGTGCATGACATGGGAATAACGTTCAACGATCATTTTTTCCGTTAACTCGACACTGCCCGTTTTCGCGATTCGACCCACGTCATTACGCCCCAGATCAATCAACATCAGATGTTCGGCTAATTCTTTGGGGTCTGCAAGCAATTCCTGCTCTAGTTCAACGTCTTCTTTTTCAGTTTTACCTCGGGGCCGGGTGCCCGCGATTGGGCGCAACGTTACTTTGCCTTCTTCCAGATGGACGAGAGTTTCAGGTGAAGAGCCCACCACATGAAAATCCTCCAAGTCCAGGTAAAACATATAAGGGGAAGGATTCAAACTGCGCAAAGCTCGATAAAGATCAAGTGGAGAGGCCTGATAAGGCACCGTCAATCTTTGTGACAACACCACCTGCATGATATCGCCCTCAACAATATATTCCTTAGCGCGACGAACGGCATTTTCATATTCGTCCTGTCCAAAACCAGAAGTAAAATCTGACTCTGTTACCGCGTTACCTCGCTTAACCCTTTTCTGATCGGGTAACGAGTGCGAAAGCTGATCGATCAACTCATCTAAATGCTGTTCTGCCTTGGAACGCGCTGCTTCGTCCTCAGGATCAATATGTACAATGATGTGCAATTTACCGCTTAGGTTATCAAACACCACAACTTCATCGGATACCATAAACAGGATATCCGGGGTATTCAATAAATCAGGATTGGGACACTCTCCTAAACGCGGTTCAATATAGCGCACCGTATCATACGCAAAGTAGCCGACCAGGCCACCAGTAAATCTGGGTAGCCCTTCGATATCAACACCTTGAAATCGTGCTTGATATTGTTCAATCCAATCTAAAGGATCATCGACGGTGACTTGTTCGATAATTTGTTTATCTTTAGTGACACATATTTCGTACCCGTATACTTTAATCACCGTCTTACAAGGTAAACCTATAATCGAATAACGGCCCCATTTTTCGCCACCCTGAACAGACTCAAGTAAATAGGTATATGGCTTGTTAGCCAATTTCAGAAAAGTACTTAAAGGCGTATCCAGATCGGCCAGCACTTCGCGTATTACAGGTACTCGCTGTATTTTGGATCTAGATTTATTGGATTGATTGAACGTTGATTTTTGATTCATGTGTCACCCACCATAAAAAATTCTAACAAAAAGCATCATAAAAATAATGCAATACCGATCAAGTTGCCCGACTTCCTGCCAGGGCGTTTAATCAGCGACGCCAACGTTCTTTTTGTTCAAATGTTCTCATGATGTTGTGACTATAACATTTAAGCTACATATCAGAACTGTATCCCCAAATCAGTGCAGCTATATTGTCAAGAATAGTGGTTATTCTAGTCGAACCAGTCTGGTTGAGCAAGTCGGGTAATACCCGAACGGCGCTTACTTTCAGCATATGTAACCGCTGTTAATCTTGGGTGAAGGTACCCCAAAACACGGTTCCTCGTAGATTAACACTGAAGAATGAAGTCCAACAGTAGCGTCAGTAAAAAATGTGGTTAGTGCTGCGATGGGCGCAGGAAATCGAAATAAAACAACACGGGGGTATATTCGATAATGACAGAAAATTAATTTTTCATAAAATAAAAGTCATGAGTACATCTAATCTTATGGCCTTTATTTTCCACCAGTAATTTAGCGCATGTTATCCAGTAATTTAGTGACTGCACTAACTCATTAATTATTAATTATTGCAAATAAAATGACATGAACAACGATCAATTATGATTAGTCAATATTTATATTTTTTTACTCGAATCTGGATTTTTCACAATATTGATCCAGCTCGGTTGTATACTATACGCTTGGACAGGGGGGGGGAAAGCAGCTATTGGATCATGGCAACCCCTACAGTAAAGTCAACCGCCAGGCAGAATTTAAACCCTGGCACCCAGAAAAGTGATATTTATACCCATCATACGTAGGCAAACCTATCTGCAATGGGTGTATATATCAAACTAATTATCTAAGGTAGCACGGGTAGCGGTCCCCCGATAGATCCTGAAGCAGTTTCCTGCCCATCACCACCGGCATTAGATAATATAGCACCCGTTGCAGCAACACCTAATGCGACCCACCACCAATTTATTTTTTTGTTCGAACTTTGGACTATTGTTTGTAGTTCTTTATTGACAGCTATCCTTCTGGGCGTACCCGGAAATGGAGATTGGGAAATATTATTCGCGACATCCCTGGCCTCAATATAAAATTCAATACCGGGTTCAATGAAGGCCTCAGCAGGCAGATTTACAGTATAAATTGCCGCTTTTGGCGAAGGCAATAATGGCAGCATATTATATGCACTGTTCTCACCAATCGTTCGATAATGTATTATAACAGATGCAACGCCATTTTCGTCTTCTACTTTCACTGCAATCTGGCGAACAGAGCCAGATTTTTCGTGCAAATTCGATATCGGTAATTCGATAAGAGGAGCCGAAAAATCAGCAGCTTTGACATCGGCTGAACCAGAGATAATTTCAAATAGAGTTAACAATATAAATAACAATAAGAGTGGCGGTATGTTTTTAATCATCATAAACATTTTCTATCCTTCAGGTTTTATAGTTGAATCGGCTTGTTTTTTTAACCTAAGTGAAATATGTTTCCACTCTAACGATGGAAGTACTCGATTACCCTTATGATTAATGGCTTCTTGAATATTGAGCACGACGTTGGGTACGCTGAGATCGTCTGATTTCATGGGCACTAACGCAGCAAGCGTCAATTTTGAATAAGTTGAAAATATGCCTTCTAACAACGTCTCCTGCTCTTCACTTAAAAGAGCCAGCTTTTTTATAGCCGCCAAATCACGTTGTTCCATGGCACGCATCAGCAATATGATGGTCGCATTGACTTTACTATCGTCGATAGACGCCATCTGAGCGCTTGAGATGACTGAATCCACATCACATCCTGCAAAACAAAACTCCGGTATGGGTGAACTGGACACCCATGGGTTTTGATCTCCATTTGTAACTGCTGCGACATCCAAACCCACCTTATTTAGCATGTCTTGCACAGACAACCCAGGTTGCGCAAGATACTTTAGTAATGCAGCGGTATAGGGACTATGATCTTCATAGCCATCAATAGCAACATTACCGGGTTCCGTAGCATAAGAAAGTATCGTGCCATTAACGCTATTAACGGCAGCAAGTCCGCCTCCCCTGTAAACGCCACTGCGCGCCAACACTTTATCTCTGATACGCTTTTCAAACGGATTATTACGACACGCGTCCAATAGCCCAATACTTAACTTGGGTCGATGATTTTTCAACGCGATTAAAATCATATCAAGATCAATTCCCGAAAATTCGACTTCATGTACATCATTAATATCCGCATCCACTGGAATTAAAAAATTCCGTTTCTGGTGCTGTATTCCATGTCCCGCGTAGTAAAACAGCGCAATGGATCTATTATCCAATTTAGCAACAAATTTCCTAAGCAAGGCTTTCATTTCTGATCTTGACTGATCGATTCCTTCTACAACGTCAAATCCCAGATTCACTAATTTTTGACTGATGGCCTTGGCGTCACTGACAGGATTGGGTAAAAAGTCAGCGTGGAAATAGTTACTGTTACCTATCACCAATGCCACCCTGGTTGTGGTTATTGCGCTATCCGCCGCGATGACATCTGAACTAATGGCGACCAGTACTATGAACAGGTAATTGAAGTATTTCATTATCTTGAATATACAACTCCGATACGTTTCTCGAGGTAGCAGCAAGATAATAGCTCGATTCATTCAATAGTATTTAACTAATCCATAGTCACTACAAACGAAAACGGTCTACTGCGCTTTTCCTGAGCTCAGCATTTTTTTTAACGCTATCAAAAGATCAGGGCAAATTAATACACAGTCCATCGCCCATAAGAAAAATTTTCTTATTCCACGGCTATACCGTGTTTAACGCCAAAAGTAATACAAAGTTTTCAGCATTAGTATTATTTTTTCAGTTTTTTAAGTTTTTCTTAAACTTTTATTAAGTTATGGATTTATTTCATCTACGAACAAACTTTTATACACCTGAAACGTTATCAAAAGATATGAAGTAGAAACAATTTTGAGAACCAGACTAAGAACGATTTCTTCTAACTATATAAATGAAAGACATGCGTGTTTGTCAATAATTAGATAAAAAGCAAGGTTAAAGGTGAAACTGTATACCTACCAACCCATTACAGCAAATACTACAGCTAATTGCCTAAATAGTCCCCGACTTGCACTTTGTTGTTGCATGCAGGGCGGTATGCAGATAACCAAGATTTTTGATAGCATATTATCAGCACACAGCGCAGGATCGACTCAATAATAAAAAGGAGATTTCAAAAAAATGCTAAACAACTACGCAGATGGCGAACTCATAAAGCGTTACTTAACCGATGCTGATGATAGCGCATTTGAAATTCTTTTGGAACGTCATTACGACCTAACATATAAACGCTTTCTTAATCGTTGTCGCATCCCTGATGATGCCGCAGATTTAACCCAGCAACTTTGGATGCAGGTTTTAAAAAACCTGGAAAGCTACCAGGATTTTGGGAAATTTCCCGCATTCCTGATGCGCAGCGCATCAAATCTTTTGACTGATTATTGGCGACGCAATGGAATAAAGGATAACGTCATAAATGATGCCCCTTCCCTACAAGGACAAGATTCTGACCAAAACTATGATTATATTGAAAATGCAACTCAACCGGGGCCGGATGTCGATACAAAATTGGCCTTGCAGGAACAAATTGAGTATTTGACGCAAAAGCTAATACCCGCGCTACCGTGTGATCAACGCCTCGCCTTTTTACTCAAGCATGAGTCTGAATATTGGGAATATAAAAGCCGCCTAAGCTGGAAGCATCTTGCTGAACTCAATGGTATTAGTGAACAAGACGCCTGGGAAAAATTTGAAAACGTGAGAAATTATTTGGTTACCCGCGAAAACGGGGGTAAAACCAAGACTGAGTGTTCGTGTGAGTCAATGTTGATTTTTCTTGTGTGGACACAAGCGCAGCGCCGACTAAAAAATCAGGATTTTACCTGGCAATATTATGCCAAAATTCTAAATGTATCAGAGAACACATTAAAAACGCGCTATCGATCCGCACTTAAAAATCTGTCGCAAGGCTTGACGAATCTGGAATAATATCACGAGAAAAAAATCAATGAAAAATTTTAATGGAAAACAAAATCAAAATAAAATGACTGATTTATTCAGAACTTATCAAAAACAGCGTACATCAGGCAATAACGTCCGACTCAACTTAAATGAACGCCTACAAACACTAAAAAAAATAGAAAATATAAACTCATCACCATCCAATTCAACCGACAACGATGGGCAAGCGCAATCAATATACAAAGCTTATCAATGTAACAGGGATCCCTATCGAGCCGAACTGTGCTCCCTGATTATGAATGCGGCTAGAGATAACACGAAAAAACGTTGCAATCAGAATCAGTACACTGACTCTACGCAGTTTCATTCTCAACGTGCCGGAGACAAAAACCAATCGATAATCAAAAAAATATTTAACTGGCCAAATACCATAATAGCGAAAATTATCGGCAAGTTTACTAATTTTTGGACTGTTGACTGGCGAATATCTGTACCCATTATTGTATTTGTGCTGGTAGCCGCAATTTCCTTTATACAAATTGACAACTCTATTCAGATTCAGGATGATTATTTCATCGCACTTGACGACTTCCCCACGGTCTTGAGTGAACACGCAGCCAATTTGTCAGAGAAAATAAGGCCCTCTATTGATAGCACATTTAGTTTCAGCACAGGCGATAATTTAACTAATAACACTTTCCAGATAGGCGTTATTTTAGCGGACCTGCCTTTACTCGTTAAGGCAAATAGCCAGCAGGCTACAATCGGCCTGTTAGCAAGACTTCGTCAGTTAACTGAGAAAACGGGTAGCGAGATATTACTTCCATCAATACACGCTTTACACACGACATTAACGGGTTCGCAAACGGATTCGCGGCCAACTCGCGAACAAATAGATTCCCAGGCACTCAAATTGTTAAAATTAGCGACTGTACACTATGCTGAACATGATCTAGGTGACATTTTCAAGTTGGGTAAGTGGATTGAGCAAACTTATCTTGCCACACTGATCTTACATCAGGAATTGGATAACCCGCTATTATATCAATTGTTTACTCAACGAAAAGCCATCAGCCATAATGCCTTACAAAAATTACAAAATGAGCCTACTGCGATAACACTATTGGAAGACCTGGAAAACTTTGAACTGCAAATCGAACCGACACCAGGAGACATTCGACGCCTGCAAAAAAAATTAGTACAAATTAAAACCATCCTTTTATGATGACGATAAAACAACCTTATCGATTTGTTTTTTCTATTAGTGTTATTTTAATTTACACAATTGGCTTTGCTGATGCCTCTGACGACCCCAGAGCCTCAGCAAGCTTTTATATTGACACCTATGGCAACGTGGATGTATCAAATTCACCGCTAGCCAAACGCGCCTATAGTGTATTTGAACGCGTACAAAAAATTGCAGAAGACCCTATTGACCTGACGCCGTCACTGAAAATAATTAACAGCGATGGTCGACCTTGGGCTATCGCATTACCCGATGGTTATATCATTTTATCCAGCGCGGCGTTGAAAATCTGTTATCAAGGTGTGGATCGTGATATCGGTGATGCCAGACTTGCTTTTGTGCTTGGCCATGAATTGGCACACCTTACCGCCAACGACTTTTGGCATCGTAAAATTTATCTCAGCCTGTCTGGCAAACAAAACAATAACCTGTTAACACAAATAAAACATGTTATCAGTCCTGCGGTGGGGAACACCTATTCTGCAGAAAATGAGACCAAAGGAAAAGATTGGCGTGATGTAATAAAAAGAAAGGAATTACAAGCCGATGATGCTGGGTTTCTTTATGCCTCTCTGGCGGGCTTTCGCACCGATCTAATATTATCAAAAGAAAAAGGAGCAGATGATTTTCTAGAATATTGGGTTTCTCAAACCAGAACCGGTCAAGACGATCTCCATTTAAACCCAAAAGAACGATCAGCATTCCTACAGAATCGATTTAAAATGATTATCGCTAAAGTGGAATATTTTATGTCCGGCGTACGACTGGCTCACTTTGGTAGATTCGAAGATGCAGTGCATTTTTTTCAATATTTTCAACAAGCATTTCCTGCACATGAAGTCCTTAATAATCTGGGCTACGTACACTTAAAGCTGGCACGTAAACATATGCCGGCTTCGTCACGTTATCGTTATTGGATGCCGACGTTAATGGAAAATATGCCGCCGTTCGTAGTACCAAATCGCAGTTTCGACAGTGCGCTGCCGCCCATTGCACAAAAAAACCTACGCCGCGCCATAACCTATTTATCCAAAGCCGTACGTACCGGCGATGACCGCATTTCCAGTCGAATCAATTTAGCGACTGCCTTTTTGTATTTAGACGAACACCACAAGGCAAGATCTGTCATAGAAGAAGCGCGTGATATTGCTCCACAAGACAAAACGGTGACAGAAATGCGCGCACTTATTTTGTATGAACAAGAAAAAGAAATCGACATGTGGCCTACCGCAATTCGTTTGCTGAAAGAAATAGCCGTCAGCGATGAACCGCGCACATGGTATAATCTCGCACGTTTATATGAAAACCGCGGACGCAAAAAACAAGCCGATATATATTGGCAAAAAGTGGTCTCATTGAGCCATCAAATACCCGCCGGTATTTTACGCATAGCGTGCCATAAAATAGGCGCCCCCGTTAATCGTTGCGCAAATACAGACCAGTATAAAGGTAACATTCCATCACCAGTCAATCTCGAGTTGCCTGCTGGTACTGACATCGGTACAGCAGTTGCAAAAAAATACCTTAACGGCTGGCAACACCAACATAAAAACATTGGTCCACTGCCCGTTGATATTTATATTGCAAATAATGGAAATTCCTATTTAGCTGTGGATTATCAGTTATCATTAGCCGTTGTCAAAAATCATTCCTATAAAACAACAGCCGATCTATTGAATTGCTGCGGCAAACCTATTTCTATTGAAAAGCTCGGGCACGCTGAACTCTGGTCGTATGGCTCAGGTTGGTCTGTACTTGTGGACAAAAACAAAGTTCGCGAATTCTGGATTTCTGATTTTGATACTTAAATTTTATATATTCATATATTCGTTGCATGCAGTAATTAAACATCTTGAACTGGGAAGTGAACAATGAAAATATTTATTTTTTGCAGTTTCATGTTATCGATATTAACCGCTGTGGGTTGCTCAAGTAATAACACTGGCCAAGAAAATAATCCTGAAAATAAAAGTGGCAGCGGCCTAGCCATGCCGCAAGCGATTAAATTATTTGCTTCTACAAAGAACGGCGATTTAAAAGCATTTATCAGAATCGATAACCAGGAATTTAAACCAATGCAAATTGTTGATGACCGTGTGCAGTTTGATTTTTCAAATTTAACACCCGGGAACCATCAATTCGAAATTGAATTTAAATATTCCTCTGTTACATACAATGAAACATTCACGTTAGCATCCGCTATACGAGTGGCAAACCTGGCTGCCGGGAATAACGATATTATTTTTGCAGCAAATGATTACAAAATGGATTGTGACAATTGTGACAATGATACAGATGGTATTGTAAATATAGTTGAACTTGCTGGGGGTACTAACCCCGCTAACTCACCAAATGAACCCACGTTTACCAATGAAAGCTCCGTAAAGATACCTGAGAAAACGAACGCGGTTTTGCTTACTCTAAGCGCCACTGATCCGAACGAGGATAAGATGAATTTTAGTATTACAAGCGGAGAGCATCAGACATTGTTTGACCTCAACCCTGACACTAATGAACTTCGTTTTAAACCAAGTCAAGAAACAAATCGGGGTACAAATAATCAGTACTTTGTCGAGGTGACCGCTACTGATTGGAATGGAGAAGGGGATGAGGATGACGCCAACAAGACACGCCTATCAATTACAATAACAGTCGTCCACTTTTTTGTGGCAGATAATGGTACTCACGGTGAAGAGCTGTGGATTAGCGATGGCCTCGAAGACGGAACCCTCATGGTCAAAGACATTAATCCCAACGGACATTCTGCCCCTACTTATTTTTCTTTTCTCAACGGCCAGGTATTTTTCAGCGCCTATGATGAGGAAGCGGGTCGGGAATTATGGAAAAGTGATGGCACATTTAAGGGAACAGAACGTGTTATGGACATTAATCCTGGGTCTGGCGATTCTGGGCCCACAGATCTTACTGTCATGGATGGGTTTGTCTATTTCAGCGCATTTGATGGTGACGATACCGAACTTTGGAAAAGTGATGGCACGACTACCGAGATGGTTTATAACATCAACCCTTCAGGGCATTCTTTTCCAAACAATCTTACAGTGGTAGAAGACGAATTATTTTTTAGTGCTGATGATGGTATCAACGGTGTAGAACTTTGGAAAAGTGATGGAAACGATGACAGCACAAAACTATTTCACGATATTGTTCCAGGAATAAAGGGCTCTTATCCTTCGGAGCTAACAAATGCACGTAGCGTGCTCTTTTTTAGAATACGCTCTGCTACCGGAGACCCCATATTACGGAAAATTACTAGCGACCGTACTACTACAGTCGATGTTAAGGATACAAACGGCAAATCTATTTCACGGCCCATCAACCTGGTTGATACTACTACTGTTCCAGGTGTTCCTCTTTTTTTCAGCTCCGATCATGAACTGAGTGCGGATGACGGAATTGGCAGAGAGTTATGGAGAGTAACTACATCTGGACAAGGAGGTGCAACTATTATAACAGCAGCGCTAGTGCGGAATATCAGTGCTTCACCCAACACTAGCTCTCATCCAACCAATCTAACTACCGTCAGTAGTAATAAAATAGAAACTCTTTTCTTCAGCGCTGATGATGGCGTTAATGGTAGGGAATTATGGAAAAATGACGACAATTCAGGGGTATTCAGAATAGCGCACAATATTAATACTACGCCAAATGTTGGCTCTTTCCCCTCCCAGCTTACCAATGTAAGTGGTTCACTATTTTTTAGTGCAAACGATGGCATTTCTGGCGTCGAGTTGTGGAGAGCCACGCGGAACATCGAACTCAATTTCGAAATTACACGGGTGAAAAACATCAAACTAGACGGTCCAGATGGCGGTTCTTTTCCTCGCAATATGACAAACGTAAACGATGCGCTTTTCTTTAGTGCCAATGACGGCATCAACGGAAGAGAACTATGGCATAGTGATGGAATCAATACCTACCAAGTAAAAGATATAAACCAAACGACAAGCGCTATTTCAGATGATCGCGGCTTGGTGGCATTGTATGAATTCAATGAAGGTAGTGGCAAACTGATAAAAGACCAATCAGGCAAGGGTGCGGGTGAGACGTTAATAATAAATAACGAAGACGCTGTTACTTGGGGAAACGACGGCGGATTGTCAATTACTGGTTCCCCCTTGATTCGAAGCGCAGGTGGCGCCGCAAAAATCAATCAAGCCATTAAATCGTCGAATGAACTCAGTATGGAATTATGGATACAACCAAGCGTGAATCAAACTGAGCTGGCGACTATTTTAACAATGTCGAACTCCCATTCCAGTTCCACTCGAAACTTCACTATTTTGCAAGAGGCAACTACTCTAATTTTTCGTCTTCGTACTAGTGAGACAGATATAAATGGGCGCAACGCTATTTCACTTGAATCACCGAACGATGCATTAGATTTATCTTCGCTTAATACACAGCATCTCGTCGTAACACGTAATGTGGAAGGAGATATTTCTGTAACTCTAAATGGAAATAAATTAGAGCTATTGGGACTACCGGAACCATCGTTAAAAACGTGGCCAGGTGACTTTGGCAACTGGGATACAACATTTCCATTGGTAATAGGAGGAGAGTTATCAGGCGGTGGGCAGCCTTGGCAGGGAAAAATATTTAGAGTCGCAATTTATAATTGTGCTCTGAGAGATGACCAAATCACTAAAAACCACATAGCAGGCTCAGAAGAAAAACAACATCTTTTCGACGATATTAATTGTCAATAAATAAAAACTTTGCCAGGAAGCAGCCTGATTAAAGAAAACGCCATACTTTTTTTTACCTATTCTCTGGCTTCAATACATCGATATCAAAACGATAATCATACAACCACTCGACGTTAAATGCACCGGCCTTCGTGAGTATGTTTACAGTTTTATTAATTCGATTGACTGATAGATTATAAAAAGACTGGCTGACGGGTAATTTTTCTGTATTGGAATTTCGCCAGGATTTGACAATGATGAAATAACTATCAGGCCCCTTACTGCTACGACTATAATCTGTGCTAATCAATTTGGACGCATGGGACATCACGGGGCTATTATCAAGCGCGCCGTTTAATATTTGGAATCCAAACACAGCCACAAAACTGTAGCCAACACCATTCAAAACAGCGATCCAGGATAGTTCTTTGTGCGTTCTTGCTCTACCCGAAAGATGAATGCCCGCCGCTAAAAGATGCAATAACGTCATTGGAAAAATCAGATATAGAACACTCGTACTAAAAATTTGTTTAAACTCAATGGCAGGATATGGTTCAAAATAAACGCCTATCACCATAAGAGATATTCCAATAAAAAAAACATAAATAGCGCTCAACATCCAAAATTTTCGTTGCCGCACCCATTTTTTGGGGTAGTGTTTGAACGTTTTATCAGGAAGACGTATATAGAAATGAACAAAGCCTTCAATGTTATTGCTACAAGACAATGATGACCGCGCCCTTTTTGAGTGTTTATTTCCGGAGCGATGCTTCTCTAGAGAATCGCGCAATTGCATGAGTAGCGTAGCACTTCGTTTGACAACGCCCGGTTTGAACCAGCGCCATCCCGTAAAGGTACTATACCCCACCTTCAGCACACCTTCTTTTAATTGAATATAATCAAAACCTTCGGTTAGTAGTTCCGCGATAATTTTACAGACCTGTTCGTCGGCCAATAAATGCTGTTGTTTCGTTTTGTTGATTTCTGAAACGATATAATAACGCTTATCAAACCATCGATAACCAGTTTGTAACTCGCTACTGATTCCTAGTATTTTAAAAATTTTATCAAAAACCCGTTCCCTGACTACGATGAAGTCAGCAGAATTATACTGGGTGCCCGCACACATAATAAAGTGATTTATATCTGGCCCCTGGTAAATGTATTGATTGATGTAACTATACTGAATAGAATGCAGCTTATTATCTGGTACTGAATAATTGCCGAAATTGACTCCTAGTAGGGCGCGTTTTAAATTTTTTCGACTGACAAAATTTTTGATTAATAAAACAATAAAATAAAATAGTCCGGTAAAGACAATTAACATTACTATTAAAGAAAAAGGGATCCAATCTAGATTTAATATATTAAACTCCTTGGCTATGCTGTGATATGCCGTAACCTCTACTGAAATCCAACTTACAAAAATCTTGTGCTTAACTCTCTATGCTTAACCCTCTGTGCTCAACCAATGCGCCCTTCAAGTCTGTAGAGTAGCACAGTAAATAAATCAATTGGAATCAAACTCTAATCATCTTCCATACTTACCTTCAACATTGAGACAGTTGTTGGGATACTCCCCGTCCTTTTCAAACGAAATATATGTATTTTAATTAAACATAACTACGTTTATGAAAAACTTTCTCTGAGCTGTGGCGTTAAAAATAATGGCCAATAAGTAATTTCACATTAATAAAACGCACAAATAAACTCACGCTAGGAGAAATACACAATGAAGGTTATAAAGAAGCAAGTCAGTATGCTTGCGATGATAACGGCTATCCCCATCATTTTTAATACAGCCGCTTTTGCTGATGTTGCACCAAACACCATCGAACTGAAACCAGCTGCGACCTCTATTGATTATACGGTCAGTGCACTTACTGCAACCACTCGTCTTTCTGTCGGCGACGTGATAAAAGCCAGTGATATCATTTGCCAAAATCAATTCGATGAACCTCAAGGGTTAGCCTTTGCAGCGCTGTATGCATCCACTGATACCACGATCACGGTTGATGACATTAGAATATCAACGCATCGAATTAATACCAGTCCGGACAAATGCAGCAGCGACCAGTATTGGGGATTTATGCCCTTTGGGTCAGTTGGTAGCTATTTTCTAGGTTCTATAGCGGATTACAGGGATGATGTCATAGAGGACAATTAATATAATAATGTCTCACCCATTCAAACCATTGAGATCATTAAAGGTCAGGTAGATATTACGGTGAAAATGGCGTCTTCCCCGCAGCAAGTGACGCCTGGGCAATCAATTACTAAAATAATCGTACTGTCGGTGTGCCTGTCACTGTCAATGCACCTACCGATGATTTAGTGTTTTCATCACTACAAGGACCCACTGTGAGCAAGACGGGTACCTATTACTGGGGTGCGATAGTCGATAGATTAAATTGGGTGCAAGAGCTTGATGAAAATAATAATGCCATAACGGGCAATGTGATTATCATTCAATTGCCACGCAATATTCTGAAAAGAACATCACCGCCTTTAGTCTTCCTGAGTACATCACTCCGAAGGGTGGCCCCAAAACGGAACAGTTGTATCAACGTTATACTGCTGGTTTTTTTTAAACCACCACGAGCGGTAAAACACCACAGCAATATTAGCTGGCAAGCACGGTCTTACGGCTTCGCTATCGAATCGATTGCTATGAAACAGCTCCATAAGGTAAGATTAGTCCTGTCGTATATGGTCAAAAACCTGCAAACCGGTGGATCCTATATTATAGCAAAAATATAGCAAAAAAATTTTCTACCTACCTTGGTCCTTTTTTACAGGTTGCCAAATAAAAAAACATTATCATCAACTGCTCATTGCTTAACTTACTGGTATTGGGCCAGACCCATTTAACTTAAAAAAGGTGATCCTGATATGTTAGAAAA
>VAPK010324496.1_pt1 | contig 20371 bp, 17 predicted proteins | sample 3395031 | NCBI WGS metagenome assembly VAPK01 (sample SAMN08290443, study PRJNA428436) | hydrothermal vent metagenome | isolation source: Deep-sea hydrothermal vent chimney 1 | place: Pacific Ocean: Juan De Fuca Ridge
AGTATGAAATCGAAGCTTGTGGCCCATCTGCTTGCAGATTTGGGTGTGACCAAAACACACAACAGACCACATGTGAGCAATGACAATCCATACTCGGAATCCCCCTGTAGATGTCGCCTCTACCGGGAATCTTTGTGTGAATGCGGTGCAGAGGGCAGAATAATGGAGTTGAGGGTGATTTTTCGGGCGGAAGTACGTTTTTGCTCTGCTACAGGTTACATTTTTTTTCAGGCGGGATCAAGGTTGCCTGCGAGGAACTGGACAATGGCGACTGCGGCAAGCGCGGCAGTTTCGGCCCGCAGGGTGCGCGGGCCCAGGGAGACGGTTTGAAAACCGAGGGTACGGACGTACTCTACCTCTTCCTGGTGGAAACCTCCCTCCGGACCAAGAAGCAGGCAGATGGAATCTCTGCCTGTTAGGGGCAGGGCGCCGGACAGGGGAACGCTCTTTTCGTCTTCCCAGAGCATGATTTTACACGAAAACAGAGAGGTGTCGAGGTGGTTCAGACCGGTGGCCGGCTTGATCTCCATGGGGAGAGGCTGTTTGCACTGCTTGCAGGCCGTCAGCATGATGCGCTGCCAGCGTTCCGGCCGGCCCCGGCGCTCGCTCTTGTTCTCGCAGTATCTGGTCTGCAGGGGCTGGAAGGTCCTGACTCCCAGTTCGGTGGCCTTCTGTACCAGGAAATCCATTTTTTTGCCCTTGAGCAGCCCCTGGGCCAGGGTCAGGGAGACACCCTCACCGGCAGGTTTCTGCCTGGAGAGGATGTCGACCGTCACCGCCTGTCCGGTCACCGAGTGCAGGCGTCCCTGATACACGGCGCCGGTCCCATCAAACAGCTCGACAAAGACGCCCGGCTGCAGACGAAGAACCGTGGCGATATGCCATGATTCCGCGGCGGAGATGACGGCCCGTTGGGCTGAGATCGAGCCGGGATCGATGAAAAATCGGCGCACGAAAGGGGGGAAATGTTATATAACAGGGCGGGACTACACCTCTGTTACACTACAAGCCCCGTTGGGGCAGACCTCTACGCAGGTCTCGCAGCCGATGCACTCATCCATGTTGACCGGATCGGCCTTGCCGTCCACCAGTTCATACACGCCGGACGGACAGGCGCTGATACACTCCCCGCTGCCGTTGCATTTGTCCTTGTCGACTTCAACTTGCCACATGGTATTCCCCTCCGGGATAAAGGTTCGTGCAAAAAAAAATAATAAGTTCGCCTGACTCAAAAAGTTATTGGTCGCTTTTGGTCTCCACCGCCGCCGGCTTTTTCTCCTCCGTGACAGTTTTCGCCGCGGCCGGCAGGCCATAGCCAAGCCGCACCTTACGTTCAATCTCGGCACTCATCTCCGGGTGTTCCTTGAGAAAGGCCTTGGCATTCTCCCGGCCCTGGCCGATACGTTCATCTTCGTAGGAATACCAGGCGCCGCTCTTGTCAATGATCTGGAGTTCCACGCCCAGATCCAGCAGATCGCCGGTTTTGGAGATGCCTTCGCCGTAGATGATATCGAATTCTGCGATTTTAAAGGGCGGGGCGACTTTGTTTTTCACCACCTTGACCTTGGTGCGGTTGCCGATGATATCCTGACCTTCTTTGATCTGGGTCATTCTGCGGATATCGAGCCGCATGGAACTGTAAAACTTAAGGGCATTGCCGCCGGTCGTGGTTTCCGGGTTGCCGAACATGACCCCGATCTTGATCCGGATCTGGTTGATAAAGACCAGGACAGTGTTGGTCCGCTGGATCACGCCGGTAAACTTACGCATGACATGGGACATGAGCCGGGCCTGCAGGCCGACGTGCTGATCGCCTACATTGCCGTCGATCTCGGCCCGCGGCACAAGGGCCGCCACCGAATCGATTACAATGACGGCAATCCCGCCGCTGCGCATGAGGATTTCCGTGATTTCCAGGGCCTGCTCGCCGAAGTCCGGCTGGGAAATGAGCAGGTTGTTCGTATCCACGCCCAGTCTTTTGGCATAGCTGATGTCCAGGGCATGTTCCGCATCGATAAAGGCGGCGGTGCCTCCCCGCCGCTGGGCCTCGGCAATCACGTGCAGGGCAAGGGTTGTTTTGCCCGAGGATTCGGGGCCGTAGATTTCCGTGATCCGCCCGCATGGAAGTCCCCCTACGCCCACGGCGATATCGATGCTGAGGGAGCCGGTAGAAATGACCGGAATGTCTTCATGCTGATGTTCTCCCAACCGCATGATCGAACCCTTGCCGAATTGCCGCTGGATCTGGGTCATGGCATTATCAACGCTCTTGAGCTTGCCGGCCTCGTTTTTATTCATCGCTTCAGCCATTATTTTCTCCTTTTGCCTTTAATAACGAGCGGCGCACCAGATCGAGAGCGGTCTGGGCGGTTTCTTCCTGTATTTGCTTCCGGTTGCCGGAAAAATGAAAGAGAGAGTCTGTCACCTCACCATCCACGGATAATCCTATATAGACGGTGCCGACCGGTTTTTCGGCGCTGCCGCCGGTTGGTCCGGCAATGCCGGTGATCGAGACGCTGATGCCGGTGGCGCTGCGGCCGGCAATACCTGCGGCCATGGCCCGGGCTACCGGCGCGCTGACTGCCCCGTGCGCCGTCAACAGCCGGTTGTCGACGCCGAGCATGTTTTCCTTGAGATCGTTACTGTAGGCCACCACCCCGCCCGCGAACCACTCTGAACTGCCGGCAATCCCGGTAATTTTGCTGGACAGCAGGCCGCCGGTACATGACTCGGCCACGCTGATTTTTTTGCCGCCGGCGCGCAGGAGACTGCCCACCACCGAGGCCATTGAATCATGATCAAGGCCGTAGATAACGTCACCGAGCGCCGCCTTAATCTGCCGGTCCAACGATGCAAACAGGGTGTCGGACTCTTCCTCGCTCCGGCCAAGCACGGTCAGGCTGACATGCACCTCACTGTTCACGGGGTAATAGCCGATTTTGCTGCGCGGCGTCTTCTTGAGCCTGCTCAGCTTTTGATTGATCTCGTTTTCATGAAGGCCGAAAACCCGGTAGACCCTCTGCCGAACGTGATGACGATCATCGTTGCCGGTCCAGTCGGCAAGACATGGCAGCACGTGTTCGATCAGGAGTTCTTTCATCTGGCAGGGGACGCCGGGCAGGAAGAAAATCGGTGTGCCCTCGTAGACCAGCAGGTAACCGGCCATCCTGGCCCGGGCGTTGAGAACCTCCGCACCCTTGGGCAGCCAGGCGAGTTTTTCCAGGAAGCTTGCCGAATCGTCCGTGTCCCCCATGTGATGCCGGATGATGTCCAGGATTTCAGGATAGAGTGTTGGCGGCCGGTTTAAGGCCTTTGCCACGGCCTTATTGGTCAGGTCATCGGTTGTGGTGCCGAGGCCGCCGGTTACAATGACGAAATTTACCCGGCCGACGGCCAGTTTGATTGTCTCGCCGATCAGCTCCGGTGTGTCACCGATGGTCTGCATGGCAAAGATCTCATAGCCTGCGATAAAAAGTTGCCGAGCGGCAAAGCTGCTGGTGGTGTTGGCGATACGGCCTGATGTTAATTCGTCGCCGATGGCGATTATCTCTCCGATCATCTGTTAAGCCCATTGAAACAGGAAACGCATTGATGCGACATGACGCAAAGAGATTTTACCTGGTTCCTCTTTTTATCTCAAGCTACTCGTGCTGAAGCGTGCCGAAAGGTTTGTCTTCCTCAAGACGGTCGATTCGTATGGCAACGACTTGTCCGGCCAGGCGGGCCGGACCCTGGCACTGCACCGGAATATAATTTTCGGAAAATCCCTTGAGCAGGCCTGTTTTTTCGTTGTGCCGTTCAAGGAGCACCTGCCTGGTCGTGCCGATATGGCGCCGGTAAAATTCCAGTTTTTTTTCATGGCCGAGATCACGCAGCTGACGAACCCGTTCTTCCTTGATGTGTTTCGGTACCTGGTCCTTCATGGATGCGGCCGGGGTGCCAGGCCGCCGCGAAAAGGGAAAGACGTGGAGATAGGTGACCGGGAGGCCGGCCAGCAGTTGCAGGGTATTTGCGTGGGCCGCGTTGTCCTCGCCGGGGAAACCGCCCAGGATATCACAACCAATGGCAACATGAGGGAGGGCGTCACTGCACTGTTGTACGGCCCGGGCAAAAGCTGCAACAGGATAACGGCGGTTCATGCGCCGCAGAATGGTATCGTCCCCGCTTTGCAAGGGAATGTGCAGGTGCGGCATGAAATTCGGCGCGTGGCTCATCAGTTCAAGCAGCGAGTCATTCACCTCGGTAGGTTCGATGGAACTGAGTCGGAAGCGCATGGCCGGGAATTCACGGCAAAGCCGTGCGAGGAGGGTGTAGATGGTCTCTCCCTCGTCCAGGTCCAGGCCGTACTTGCCTGCGTTGATCCCGGTGATGACCATCTCCCGGTATCCTTCGTCGCTGAAGATTGCGGCCTGCTCGAGAACCTCCGGCAGTGCAAGGCTGCGGCTGCGCCCCCTGGTGTGCGGGACAATGCAGTAGGAGCAGAAGTTGTTACATCCGTCCTGAATTCGTAAAAAGGCGCGGGTGCGGCCGTTGAAGCGGCGAACCGGCAGGCGGCAGATTTCCCGCTTCGTCCCGATATCGCTTATGGGCAGGGGAGTGCCGTTTTTATTCTCGGCCAGGGCGGCATCAAGCACCAGATTCTTGTTGCCGTTGCCGACAATGCAGACCGCCCGGCTATCGGTTATTTTCAGAATATCCCTGGATGCCAGCTGCGCATAGCAGCCGGTGATGACCAGGCGGGCCGCGGGATTCGTTTTCATGGCCCGGCGGATCAGCTGCCGGGACTGCTGGCCGGCCCGGCCGGTAACCGCACAGGTATTGATCACATAAATGTCGGCCCGGCCGGCAAAGGGGACGACTTCGCAGCCGGCCCTGGTCAGGGAGGAGCTGAACGAGGCGGATTCAAACTGGTTAACCTTGCAGCCGAGAGTGGCAATGGCAATTTTTTTCACTGGTTTCACTGGCAATGGTCCCCGTCCGCGGCAGGGAGCCGGCCGTCGATGACGCCGCTGCCCAGTATCGTTGCCGCCGTGTAAAAAACCGCGAACTGCCCGGGTGTCACCGCTCTCTGCCGCTTGGTAAAAGAAACAGTCCAGCGGCCCCGGCGGTCCCGGTCAACCGTCGCCGGCGAGGCCCGATGGCGGGAACGGAGCTGGACCAGTCCGTTCCAGGGAAGGGCCGGAGCCGTCCCTGTCCAGTATACCTCCCGCAGCATGAGGGAGAGGGTGAACAGTTCTTCGTTTTTGCAGACGATGACCCGGTTGTCTATTGCGTCAAGCTCCATGACATACCAGGGCGTTGTATCGGGCAGGCCGAGACCGTGTCGCTGGCCGATGGTGTAATGCCAGATGCCCCGGTGGTGTCCGAGTACCCGGCCCTCGCGGGTTATAATCTCGCCGGGGACGTCGCCTATTCCCTGCTCTTTCAGAAAGGCGGCAACAGTGTCGCCGCCCAGAAAACAGATATCCTGACTTTCCGGCCCGTGGACCCCGGCAAGGCCCATGTCTGCGGCCATTTGGTATACATGCTTTTTGGTGAACTCGCCGAGCGGCAGAATGATCCGGCTGAGTTGCGCCGCCGATAAGCGGCAGAGAAAATATGACTGATCTTTTTTCTCGTCAAGGCCGCGCATGATGAAGGATTCGGTGTTGTTTTCCCGGCGGATACGGGCGTAATGGCCGGTGGCCATCCGGTCCATGCCTCGGGCCATCATGGACTCCATCAGCGCCCCGAATTTGATGCATTCGTTGCAGATAACACAGGGGTTGGGGGTCTGCCCATGTTGGTACAAGTCAACAAAGTAATCGATTACGGCGTCGGGGAAAAGCATCCGCATATCAATGACAGACAGGGGGATATCCAGGCGCTTGGCCACTGCGCGTACCCGGATGATTTGTTCTTCGGCCCCTTTCAGGGGCAGATGCATGAAAAATCCGTGTACGGCAACCCCCTGCCGATGCAGGATGGCGGCGGACACCGTGCTGTCCACGCCCCCGCTCATGGCAATGCCGATCTTGAGTTGTGTCATGGGAAAAGAGGTCTGTTCAAACAGGTTTGTCCGGATTGTTGAGGAATAAATTACGGGTACTGTACCATGTCGGTAAACGGGGGTAAACAGGAAGAAGTGGAACTTGGGGTTAATTGTACCGGCGGGGAGAAAAAAGAAACCAGCGGGAGCGGGTAATGTCCGGCAAAAAAAATGGCCCCTGCCGCTTCGATTGTCGTCAAAGCAGAGAAGAAAGGACCTCGCATTTGCGGCAGATTTCCATTTTACTTTTCCCTTCCTTTCCTGCCGCGCATTCGCATTGGGTGCCGTTTACAAACCAGCAGAGATGTCCGGCTTGAAACTCCCAGGCCGGACAAACCCTTTTGTACTCGCATTTTTTTCGTGCCCAGCAGTCCTTACGGCGTTGGGAGGACTCCTGACGCTGGCTAATGAGCAGAAAATAGACCTGTCTTCCAACATGAAGCGGCACCGGCCGCCAGCCTTGTTCGTAGCTCTGAACGGCCTTTAAAGAGACGCCGAGGAGTCCCGCGAGTTCTTTCTGCGTTTTATCAAGCTTTGCCCTGGCTTTTGTGAAATCGTTCTTGTTCATCTCTACTCTAAAAAAAGAAACTATTTTCTCAATTTATATTACTACCACGTTGTGTCCTTCGTCGCAAGGTTTTTTTTAAACACGGAATGCCGTAACTGTCCGAAGCGTTTCGGCTTTGACATTGACGCGGGAGCTGGAGGCAGGGATGAGATTGGGCGCGAGCGTGCTCCGGTCGCCGAGAAGATTGACCGGTACCGGCCGGGTCCGCATGCTTTAATCAAGCAGGATCAGGAGGTGGGACCAAGGGGCCTGGTGAACAGAGAACCGCGCAGGCTCCGGGAGAGCCGGCAAAAAGACCATTTCCGAATGGGCACTAGATATTCACCACAGAATTTTCTTCGCCAAATTCATTAGGTTCATACCGGTCGGCTGCCGGATCGTTGACCCAGATATTACCGTCAAGTACGTAACGGAAGCAGTAGGGCCGGCCGGTTTCCAGGGAGATGGTTTTGGAAAAACTACCGTCTTTGAGCCGTCTCATGGGCCGGTCTTCCAGCGACCAGTCATTAAAATCACCGGCAAGTACCGCCGACTCGGCGTTTTCGGTATTGGGGTACTTAAAGGTGACGCGGCAGGACCTGCCGTTTTTTGACTGTTTTTTTAGCAGCATGGGATACACCTTCCGGAATTTGAGCTGTACGTTGATTTTACTACTGATGGCCTCGTAAAAAGGTCAAATCAACAAAACCGCATATAATAATTTCAATAAGTTACGACATACAAAATGGCTAATTTAGGACTTTTTACGACTCCATCACTACTAATTTTACCTCTAAAGTGTAGAACAGGATCTATTCTGAGTCAACAGAGAAGGTAATAAAATTTGGGGGGTAAGGCAGGCCAACGAATCTATAGGATGGCGAGTGTCCGTCCGGAAACGAGGTCTTTTTGCTCAATCTCGGCGTTATGCTCAAAAAAATAATCCTCGGAATATCCCTTATATGCCTGCGGTTATTTTTTTCGCATACCTTGACCTCGAACAAAAAAACCTCGTTTCCGGACGGACACTAGTTACATTTCTTTGAGCAGTTGGATGTCCCTGGCCTCGGAGCGGTTGTCGTTGGCAGGATTCTCCACGATGCGAAACTCAAAAATCCGGGAGGTATCCTGGAAATAGTGGTCATGATCCAGGGCGAAGTTGGAGCGATGAAAAAAAACGGTATCGCCATGCAGCCGACCTTTTTTCATCTGGTAGTAGCGGAAAAATCCAAAACCGCGGCCCTGATTATAGTTTACCACACAGCCGCGATGCCAGTCATCGTCGTTGAGGCCGTTGCTGTGAATGGGCAGCAGGCCGGGGATGAGGAAGCCGGATATGTAGGAGTCCGCTACCTCCTTGAGTTCAAGACTGACGTTGTGGAAACCGATTATTTCTACCCGGCAGCCCATGTTCTGCAGGGCGATGACCAGGCGGATAAAGTCGCCGTCACCGGAGAGCAGGATGATGCGGTCCAGGTTACGGGACTGGAGCAGGGCATCAATGGCCAGGTCCATGTCGGCATTGGCCTTGGTGGTGATGTTGCCGTCTTCGTCTTGATAGCGGCGGACATATTTTTTGATGATTCTGAAGCCGCATTGCCTGAGGATATTGTGGTAGGAGTAGACTTTTTGCCGGTATTCCGGGTCCTTGGCCGTGCGCTCCCGGTCTTCCGCCAGGTAGGAGTTGGCCCGCAGCAACACCGAGTCGTCCGTATTGGCAAGATCCACCAGCACGTCGTAACGCATGCCGTAGCCGCCGCTCCTCTTGATGTTTTCGGCGTCAACGTAAATGGCTGTTTTGAGCATGAATCAGTTATCCGTTCGTTCGCAATGAAATGGTCTGTAATCTCTTTAAGCTCTTTAATATTCCGCTAGCCCGGCCGATCCTTCAGGCTTGCGGTTTATTCCCACTCAATCGTACTCGGCGGCTTGGAAGATATATCGAACACCACCCTGTTGACGCCGCGAACCTCGTTGATGATTCGGTTGGAGATCTGGCCCAGCAGGTCATACGGCAGCCGGGACCAGTCGGCGGTCATGGCATCCCGGCTGTCCACGGAGCGGATCGCGATCACATGTTCGTAGGTACGGCTGTCGCCCATGACCCCGACGGTCTGGACGGGAAGCAGGACGGCAAAGGACTGCCAAACCTTGTGATACCAGCCGGATTTTTTCATCTCTTCCAGGACGATCACGTCGGCCTGGCGGATGATATGGAGCCGTTCGCCGGTCACCTCGCCCATGATCCTGATGCCCAGTCCCGGACCGGGGAAGGGCTGGCGCAAGATGGCCTCTGCGGGAAGGCCCAACTCCTGTCCCAGTTCGCGAACCTCGTCTTTGAACAGTTCGCGCAGCGGTTCGATGAGTTCAAGGCGCATTCGTTCGGGAAGGCCGCCGACATTGTGATGCGATTTGATGGGGGCCTTGCCGCGAAAGATGACGGATTCGATAACATCCGGGTAGAGCGTGCCCTGGGCCAGGTATTTCACGTCGCCCAGCTGCCGGGCCTCATTTTCAAAAATTTTGATAAAACCCAGGCCGATGCGTTTGCGTTTTTCCTCCGGGTCGACAATCCCCTTCAGTTCATCAAGAAAGAAGGCTGCTGCATCCACATCGATGACGTGCAGGTCGGATTGTTCCCGGAAAAAACGGAGCACGCTTTCCGTCTCGCCGGTCCGCATGAGGCCGTTATTCACATAAATACAGGTCAACTGATCGCCGACGGCCCGGTGAACAAGGGCGGCGGTCACCGAGGAGTCAACCCCGCCGGACAGGGCGCAGATCACCTTGTCTCTGCCCACCCTGTTCCGTATCTGTTCCACGGTCGACTCGATAAATGAGCGCATGGTCCAGGTGGGATGGCAGCCGCAGATATCGAAGATGAAGTTTCTCAGTATATCGGCGCCGATCGGGGTATGAACCACTTCGGGATGAAACTGCACGGCGACAAAGGGTTTATCCTGATGACGCAGGGCGGCCAAGGGCGAATGAGCGCTCCTGGCCGTGGTCACGAAACCGGGGGCGGCCTCTTCAACGCGGTCGCCGTGGCTCATCCATACCTGATATTGGGCGGGGGCGGCTTCCATGCCGGCAAAAATACCGGTGGTATGCTCGATAATGAGTTCCGCCTTGCCGAATTCCCGTGTTTCCGCCTTTTCTACCCGCCCGCCCAATTGCTGCATCATGAGCTGAGCTCCATAACAGATACCAAGAACAGGAATACCCAGGTCGAAGATGCCGACATCGCTGATGGGGGCATCTTCGTCATAGACACTGGCCGGGCCGCCGGAGAGGATGATGCCGGACGGCTTCATCTCCCGGAGCCGGTCAAGCTTGATGGTATAGGGATGGATCTCGCTGTATACCTTCTGCTCCCGGATACGGCGGGCAATGAGCTGGGTGGTCTGGGAGCCGAAGTCAAGTATAATGATTTTCTCGTTGTGCGTGGCCATGTCAATATTTTTAATGTTTGATTTTATAGTCCTTCTGTGCGGTAATTCGGCGCCTCACGGGTAATGATGACATCATGGACGTGTGATTCGCGCAGACCGGCCGGCGAGATGCGGACAAAGCGGGCCCGTTTGTGCAGCTCCGGGATGGTTGCCGCTCCGACATAGCCCATGCCGGAACGCAGGCCGCCCAGCAGCTGATAGATCATTTCGGCAAGAGTCCCTCGGTAGGGTACCTTGCCTTCGATGCCTTCCGGAACCAGTTTGGACGATCCCGAGTTTTCCTGGAAATAGCGGTCCCTGCTGCCCTTTTTCATGGCTCCGAGCGACCCCATGCCCCGGTAGCCTTTGTATTTACGGCCCTGGAAGAGAAATGTTTCTCCCGGTGCCTCGTCGGTGCCGGCAAAGAGAGAGCCGACCATGACCGTGTGAGCGCCGATCCCGATGGCTTTACAGATATCGCCGGAAAACTTGATCCCGCCGTCGGCAATGACCGGGATTCCTTTTTTTCGGGCCTCTTCCGTACAGTCATTCAACGCAGTGAGCTGCGGTACCCCTACGCCGGCGACAATGCGGGTCGTACAGATGGAGCCGGGCCCGACCCCGACCTTGACCGCATTGGCGCCGGCCTTGATCAGATCCCTGGTCCCCTCGGCCGTGGCCACATTGCCGGCAATCACCGGCAGATCGGGCCAGGCCCCCTTCACCTCGCTCACCGCCCGTACGACCCCGATGGAATGGCCGTGGGCCGAGTCCAGGACCACGACGTCGACTCCGGCCTTGACCAGGGTCTCGGCGCGTTCGAGCATGTCAGAGCTGACGCCGATCGCCGCGCCGGCCAGCAGCCGGCCCATGCCGTCCTTGGCGGCATGGGGATATTTTTTGATCTTTTCAATATCCTTGATGGTGATCAACCCCTTGAGTTTGCCTTCATCGTCCACCACCAGCAGTTTTTCGATTCGATGTTCATGCAGGAGGGCTTTGGAATGCTCCAGGTCAATTCCCACCGGGGCGGTGACCAGGTTTTTGCTGGTCATGACATCGACCACTCTCAGGTGGTCGTCGGAGACAAAACGCAGGTCGCGGTTGGTGACGATGCCGACCAGTTTTTCACCATCCAGGACCGGCAGGCCCGAAATCTGGTAGCTGGCCATGATCGACTGCACCTCGGCGACGCTCTGGTTGGCGGTGACGGTTATCGGATCGATGATCATGCCTGATTCCGATTTTTTGACCCGTTCGACCTCCCTGGCCTGGCTCTTGGTGCTCATGTTTTTATGGATTATGCCAATCCCTCCTTCCCTGGCCATGGCGATGGCCGTCCGGTGTTCCGTGACCGTGTCCATGGCAGCGCTGATCAGGGGGACGTTCAGGAGTATCGTATCCGTCAGTCTGGTTGCCAGGGAGACCTCAGAAGGTAATGCTTCCGAGGCTGCGGGAATCAGAAGGACGTCGTCAAAAGTATATGCCGCGGGTATATTCTGGGAGAACATGCATCCCTCCTTGTTTGTATGAAAATTGCCTTGAGTACAAAAAATTCGTTTCTGGACGGACACTGATTAGCAGGTGGTCTCGCAAAAATAAATTCGCATAATTAGCGCAGGGAGGCAAAAATGTGAAGTCGTTTTTGAGCTGACCCTTACCATGTTTGCCGGCCTCGTAAAAAGTCATTTTATTTGTCATTTTCGCGTAGGTGTGGATTTGTAATCCATTAACATTACTGGATTACTGCCTGCGCGTGAATGATGTTGCCGTATGGATTCAGGCTTTTTACGAAGTTGTCATAATTGATGGCCTCGTAAAAAGGTCAGATCAACAAAATCGCATATAATAATTGCAATAAGTTACGACATGCAAAGCGGCTAATTTGGGACTTTTTACGACCCCATCATAATTAAGCGAAACCCAACAATAGAGAGGAAAAACGCTCAACGCAACCTACAATTGGTTGCGGGCATCACTCGCTTGAGGATGCAATGTATCACGTTAGGGCATAAAAGAAAATGGTAAATGAAAACTCCAGCCCTTGGGCGTCCGGTATCTGTTGGTGCCGGCCCGAAAAATTTTTATGGATTTTTCGCAACTATTCAGGTACAAGCGAAAACCTGCATAACCTCCTGCAAAACAAAAAGGTGAAAACGATGGCACTTCTGTTGGAAATTCATCCGCATACCCCCCAGCCTCGCCTGATCAGTCAGGTGGTTGATGTACTGCAGGGAGGAGGCGTGATCTGCTATCCCACTGATACCATGTATGGTCTCGGCTGTGATATTTTTAGCCAAAAGGCAGTTAAACGGGTCTACCAGATAAGGAAAAGACCGAAGCATAAGCCGTTCACCTTTATGTGTTCCAGTCTGAAAAATATCAGTCAGTACGGTCATGTCGGCAATGTGGCCTACCGCTTAATGCATAAAAATTTGCCCGGTCCGTACACCTTCGTTCTGCCCGGCACCAAGCTGGTCCCCAGGATTATGCTCACCCGCCAAAAAACAGTGGGTATCCGGGTGCCGGATCACCCGATCTGCCTGGCCCTGATCGAGAGCCTCGGCAATCCCATCCTCACCACCAGTGCCATGTCGGAGAACGAATCAGAGCCGGCACGGGATGCCTTTGACGTCAATGAACTTTTCGGTAACCAGATCGACTTGATTATCGACGGCGGCCCGGTCTATCCGGATCCCTCAACCGTGGTTTCTCTGGTTGGCGATCGGCCTGAAGTTTTGCGTCAGGGAAAGGGAGACAGCAGTATCTTCCTGTGATCCCGGAGGTCGTCCGGCTGCTGCCCGGGCCGGGAATGCTGAAACCTGAATCCGTGACGGCTTGTTACTTTAATATTGCATAACGGTTTGGATTTACGCCGTAAGTTAAGATTTCCGTGGTGTTTCCAGGATCACCCCGCCCTGCGGGGCGAACGTACGCGGCGCATCTGCTTCGTTGAGAACTCTTTGATATCACACCAGGATAATCAAATTCGTTCCCGCCTTGCATCTGCACCACCTACGCTCGCTCACGGATCCAGGTGAAAATACAAAAGCCGGTGGCCGCTGAATGCGACTCACCGGCTTTTTTTTAATCCGGAAGCTTATTCTTTTTCGATCAGAACTTCCTTGAGAGATTTGCTCATGGTAAAGTGCAGGGTCTTGCGGGCCGGGATATTCATCATATTGCCGGTTTTAGGATTTTTGGTGCTGCGCGGTTTCCGTGTTCGTACGGAAAAACTGCCGAAACCTCGTATCTCCACGCGCCGGCCATCAATCAGGGCCTGGGCGATTTCTCCAAGAATAATATCAACGGCAACCGCGATGTCCTGCTTGTAATATCCGCCAAGTTGTCCGGCGACTTCGTTAATCAGTTCACGCTTCAGCATAGTTGTGTTACCTCTGGCTGTTGGCTATTTTAATTATTGATGGCCTCGTAAAAAGGTCAAATTAATAAAATTGCACATAATAATTTTAATAAGTTACGGCATGCAAAATGGCTAATTTGGGACTTTTTACGACCCCATCAATAATTGGTATTCCGCTAAAAAACAGCACGGCAAAAAAAAATAAAAATAGAGAAAAGAGTATCCTGCTTCCGGGCGGGACATGAATTACGTCCCGCTGCCATATTTTTTTCAGCTTGCTGCAAAACAAACCTTTCTAGTCGTTCCCCCCGGGGGGGGGGAGGGGGACGAGAATTTTCGTTCGAGATCAAGGCAGGTAAAAGACATAACCACGGGCCAGCTATTCCCATGATTATTTTTTTGAGCCTAACACCGAGATCGGGCAAAAAAGGCCGTTTCCGGCCGGGTGCTAGTTGTCGGTCTCCTGATCCTGGTCTTTACCCTGATCCTCGGACGCGGCAGCTTTAAGGAGATCGCCAAATGTTGATGGCGCTGAAGCCTGTTGTTTTCGCTCATGCTTTTCGGCAGAGGGACTGTCGGTATCTCTCTCTTCCAGGGCCTTGGTGGACATGGCGATCTTGCGATCATCAGGGGAGACGCTGATAATCATCGCCTTAATAGGATCACCCACGGTGAACATGCCGATCGGAGTATCGATCTTCTCTCTACTGATTTCCGATACATGCACCAAGCCTTCGATGCCCTCTTCGAGCTGAACAAAAATACCGAAGTCGGTGACATTGGTGATAATGCCGTCGATCGTGGTGCCGGTGGGGTATTTGTTGGCCGCGGCCTGCCACGGATCGGGCTCAAGCTGCTTGACGCCCAGGGAGAACCGCTCGTTTTCCTTGTCGATTTTCAGGACAACAGCCTGGATGGTTTCACTCTTGGCATATTTCTCGGACGGATGTTTGATCCGCTCGGTCCAGGAAAGATCGGAGACATGAATGAGGCCGTCGATTCCCTCTTCGATGCCGATGAAGATACCGAAATCAGTAATGTTCTTGATCTTACCCTCAATGATTGAGCCGACCGGATAATTGTCTTCGACCACCTCCCAGGGATTGGGCTGCATCTGTTTCATGCCGAGCGAAATGCGCTTGGTATCCGCCTCGACCTTGAGGACTTTGATCTGGATTTCGTCACTGACACTGACCATTTTGGAGGGATGACGCGGTTTTTTAGACCAGCTCATTTCAGAGATATGGACCAGTCCCTCGACCCCCTCTTCCAGTTCGACAAAGACCCCGTAATCGGTGATGGAGACAACCTTGCCGGTGACAGTGGAGCCGACCGGGTACTGCTCCGGCACCAGTGCCCACGGATCTTCCTTGAGCTGCTTGACTCCAAGGGAAACCCGATCCGTATCCTTGTCATACTTGAGGACCTTGACCTCGATCTCCTCGCCGACGCTGTACAGTTTGGAGGGATGGGAAACCCGGCCCCAGGAGAGGTCGGTGATATGGCAGAGTCCATCCATGCCGCCAAGGTCGATGAACAGGCCGTAATCGGTGATATTGGTGATAGCGCCGCGGATGGTCTGTCCCTCTTCCAGGGAAGAACACATTTTTTCGCGCAGCTTGGCCCGCTTTTCTTCGAGAATGGCCCGCCGGGAGATGACCACGTTGTTGCGCTTGCGGTTGAATTTGAGTACCTTGAACTCAAAGCTCTGGCCGATAAGGCTGTCCAGATCCTTGACCGGTCGCAGGTCAATCTGTGAATAGGGCAGGAAGGCCGGTACGCCGACATCAACAGACATGCCGCCCTTGACCCGGCTTTCGATCCGGCCCTCGATCGTACCGTCTTCTTCTTGGATTTCGGCTATTTTTTCCCAGACTTTAATGGCAATGGCCTTTTCACGCGAGAGCTGCAGACCGCCCTCGTCCTTGCGGCGTTCTATGAAGACTTCGAATTTGTCGCCGATCTTGATTTCACGATCAGGATCTTCGTGGCGGAATTCGGCCAGGGAAATGTAGCTTTCGGCCTTGTCGCCGACATCGAGCAGCACCATGTCGTTGTTGAGTCCGACGACGGTGCCGGTGGCCACCGCCCCTACCTTGATTACCGTGTTGTTGTCTTCCTGCTCAAAGAGTTCGGCAAAGCTCATCTCCTCGCTGTCATTAATTTCCGCTGTTTCCGCCGCGTGAACGGGCTGAGTTGCATTTGTAGCCATGGGTTACTGTTCCTCTGTTGACCGGGATCGGCCCCGTTTTCAATTAAAGGGTTAAATGGTTAGGTTGGCACCGCCCCTGTTGAGACCGTGCTCCAAAGTAATCTTATTACCAGAGTCATTAGGGAAAAACAACTGTTTCATCCTGAAAAACTGTCTTTTTCCGCAGGGGAACAACTGCCGGTTTGAGCGGAATGAATACAGGGGGGTTACCCTTTTCCGAAAAGGCCCATTTTTTCAATGAGCGGGCTGAACAGCTCTTCGAAGCTCGGGATGGCTTTACGGAGTACCACGTCGAGGTGCTTGATGTCTTTTTCGTTGACAACCAGGTTGGCGCTCGAGGTCAGGGCCTGGAGATTATAGAGAGTATGAAATTCCGGGCCGATGAGGATGTAAAAGATGTAACGGCGTCTCTGCATGGCCATTTTTTGCATATAGGCATGGAAAGTGGATTCGTTCAGGTCCTCGCCTTCAAAACGGCTGTACATGACGACGCAGGCAAAGTTGACAAAGCGCATCCGTTCCCTGGCCTCCCGGACCGTCTCTGCGATGAAGACCTGGTAGCCGACCTGCTCCACGGCTTCACGAACCGTGTCTCTCCCGCTGTTTTCAGGGTAGAGGATAAGGGCCATGGGCACATCTGTTATTTTTTCTTCGTCCTGAAAGGTCTCTTCTCTGAGCCATGCAATATCGGGCGGCGCCGGGGGCTGGATGGCCGTGGAACCGTTCATCTCCGAGGTGCCGTTGGCGGCGATCCTGATTGGCTGCTTGCAACTCGGGCATTTGATGGTGAGCCGTTTGTCCGGCTCCAGTTCGTTCAGGGTCTGCTGCAGTCTGGCCTGCTGTGCCTTGCCGAGCTTCAGCGTTTTTCGGCAATTTGGACAAGTGGTAATCATGTTAAATCTCCGAAAGATAGACGGCCTGGCCGGGAGGTGGCCCGGCATCATGCCGGCAGAACCGGTTACGGACGTTACGGCTATCTGCCGTACGGGTTCTTCTCGTCTTCCTGCATCCTCAGCTCGCGGATATCCGTGGTGCTTTCGCCGCGGGCCGATTTAATGGTATCCAGGCCGCGTTTGATCTCGCTGCGATGTGAGCTGTATATGAGCGCCGATTCTTCGGTAATCAGTCCCTGCGCAAAAAGTTCTACCAGGTGCTGGTCAAAAGTGCGCATATTATGGGCCGAGCTCGCCTTGATGATATCATAAAAGGTCTTGTCTTCGCTTTCGCCGTTGATGATCAGGTCCGTGACCCGGAGGCTGGTACAGAGGATCTCCATGGCGGCTATCCGGCCGCCACCGACCTTGGGCACGAGCCGCTGGCTGACTATCCAGCGGACGGTATCGGCCAGCCGGTTGCGGATCTGCGGCTGCTCGTCGTGCTCAAACATCCCGAGAATCCGATTGATGGTCTGGCCGGCATCGATGGTATGCAGGGAGGAAAAGACTGCATGGCCGGTTTCCGCCGCGGTGAGGGCAATCTCCAGAGTCTCCCTGTCGCGGATTTCCCCGACCAGAATAACCTTGGGTGCCTGGCGGAGCGAGGCCCGCAGGCCGTTGGCAAAGGTATCGAAGTCGTCTCCCATCTCCCGCTGGTTAAAGGTGGCCTTTTTGTGCGAATGGACGTACTCAATCGGATCTTCCAGGGTAACGATATGGACGGCACGTTCCTTGTTGATCTGGTTGAGAATCGCCGCCATGCTGGTCGTCTTGCCGGTCCCCGTGGCCCCGGTGAAGAGAACCAGCCCGTTCCGTTCACCGGCGATCTTGCTAAAGGCTGCGGGCAGGTTGAAATCCGTGATGGACGGGATTTTCGTTTCGAGTTTTCGTAAAACCGTGGTAAAATGGCCCTTCTGGGAAAAGACGTTCACCCGGAATCGGACCGTGTCGTTCGGGGAATAGGAGAGGTCGCAGGAGCCCTTGTGCAGCAGGTCGTCGAGCAGCCTTCGGTTGGCGCCGATCAGGTTAAGGGCGAACACCTCGGTTTGAAAGGGGGTCAGTTCCCGGATCAGCGGTTGTACCGCCACCGGCACCAGCACCCCGTCGCTTTCCACCTGCAGGGGTTTGCCGACGGTGACGTTCAGGTCCGACACCCGCTCATGTTTTTCCAGCATGGCCGAGATCCAGTAATTGATTTCCAGTCGTTTCATAATGAATATCGTATTCCGTATTGCAATTGACAGGGACAACTCATATTGTACTATCGCTGACTGGCCGTGAAAGACAAGAAAAAAATGATTTTGTACCTCCTTGCCGCGACACTGCTCAGGGAGCGGGGCTGAAAATAATCACGCAACGCCCGGATCGAGCCGTTTGCCTGGAAATTGCAGGATAAATCGCCCTGGTCGGCGGTCGGTATTCGGGTTCCGCGCTGTTTGGGACTGTATCTATAAATGTTAACAAGTTCATCAAATTTGTAAAGTTAAACCGCAGCGGGCGATCAATAAGTCGGTAGCTGAATTTTTACGGCGGAAATTTTGTCATATCCCCTCAGGGGGTTTGTAACTATGCGGTATTATATTGCTCAAAACTGTAAATTGGCACATATGCCCTATATTCGCGCAATTGTTTTCGTTTACCATCGTCCCTTTATACGGACGGAAGGAACCGCGTGAAGATGGGGGTGCTTGTAACGGTTTACGATTTCTCAGGTTCAGAAGGAGGACAAGATGACAGTGACCTTGCGGAGCAGCATAACAACCCAGGGAAGAAGAATGGCCGGCGCCCGGGCCCTGTGGCGGGCCAACGGCATGAAGGAGGAGCAGATCGGCCGGCCGATTATTGCCGTGGTCAACTCGTTTTCCCAGATGGTGCCCGGTCACGTGCACCTGCACGAGATCGGCCAGCAGGTGAAAAAACTCATTGACGAACAGGGCTGTTTTGCCGCCGAGTTTAATACCATCGCTATTGACGACGGCATTGCCATGGGTCATGACGGCATGCTTTATGCGCTGCCCTCGCGGGAGCTGATTGCTGATTCCGTGGAGTATATGTGCAACGCCCACAAGGTGGATGCCATGGTCTTTATCTCCAATTGCGACAAGATTACGCCCGGCATGCTGATGGCGGCCATGCGGCTCAACATCCCGGCCGTCTTCGTCTCCGGCGGCCCCATGGAGGCGGGGGTGATCGGTGACAAACGCTATGACCTGGTGGATGCCATGGTGCTGGCCGGTGACGACTCGGTCAGCGACGCGGAAATCGCCGAAATCGAGCGGGCCGCCTGTCCCACCTGCGGCTCATGTTCCGGCATGTTTACGGCCAACTCCATGAACTGCCTCAACGAGGCCCTGGGCATGGCCCTGCCCGGCAACGGCACAGTGGTCGCCACCCATGTCACCCGTAAGACCCTCTTCGAGACTGCGGCCCGCCGCATTGTCGAGATGTGCGAGGCTTGGTACGGTCATGGGGACGATACCGTTCTGCCCCGTTCCATTGCCACCAAGGCCGCGTTTGAGAATGCCATGTCCCTGGATATTGCCATGGGCGGTTCCACTAATACGGTGCTCCATCTGCTGGCCATTGCCAACGAGGCCGGGGTGGACTTTACCATGGCGGATATCGACCGTTTGTCCCGCGGAACCCCCAATCTCTGCAAGGTGGCTCCCAGTTCGCACCATCATGTGGAAGATGTGAACCGGGCCGGCGGTATTCTCGGTATTCTCGGCGAACTGGACCGGGCCGGGCTGGTCGACACCGGCGTCCGGCGGGTGGACGGCCTGAGTCTCGGTCAGGCCCTGGACCGTTATGACATCAAACGGAGCGGGGTGAGCCGGGAAGCTCTCGCGTTGTACAGGAGCGCGCCGGCCGGCACGGGCCGCCGCAACCTGATCATGGGCTCCCAGGACACCATGTACGACGAGTTGGATCTGGATCGGGAATCCGGCTGTATCCGGGACCTGGAACACTGTTACAGTAAAGACGGCGGTCTGGCAATTCTATACGGCAATATCGCCGTCAACGGCTCCATCGTCAAGACCGCCGGTGTCGATCCGGCCCTCTTCAGCTTCACCGGCCGGGCCAGGGTTTATCACTCCCAGGAGGCGTCCTGCGAGGGCATCCTCAATGGCGGGATCAAGGCCGGCGACGTGGTTTTCATTCTCTACGAGGGGCCCAGGGGAGGTCCGGGCATGCAGGAGATGCTCTATCCCACCTCATACCTGAAGTCGATCCATCTCGGCCGGGACTGCGCCCTGGTCACGGACGGCCGTTTTTCCGGCGGCACCTCGGGCCTGTCCATCGGCCATGTTTCTCCGGAGGCGGCCGGCGGCGGCGCTATTGCCCTGGTGCGAAACGGAGACCTCATCGATATCAATATCCCGGAACGGTCCATCAACCTGCGGATCAGCGACCAGGAGCTGGAACGCCGGCGGCATGAGGAAGAGGCAAAAGGGGCGGCCGCCTTTACGCCGGACCGCGAGCGCGCCATACCCCCCTCCCTCAGGGCTTACGCCTACTTCGCCGCGTCGGCGGACAAGGGCGCGGTCCGGGTGGTGCCGGAGTAAGGGCCGGATATGCCTGATTTTTCCCTGTTGGAGACGATTCAACGCAATTGCGCTATCTCGGATGCCCGGGACAGCGGCGTCTATTCTTTATGCTCCCTGATTCTCAAACTCCGTAATCTTTACCAAACTAAAGTTCCGAAAGAGCGAAAAGCCGGGGAGTAATGGCGTGATGGCATTATATATATTTTAATGAAGTTTCCTGATTTTATTTTTATGATAAATTTGTTTACTCGTTGTATGTTGCTGAAATGTTGGATGTTTAACTTGGCGCAGAATTCGTGTGTCAAG
>VAPK010460898.1_pt1 | contig 20361 bp, 17 predicted proteins | sample 3395031 | NCBI WGS metagenome assembly VAPK01 (sample SAMN08290443, study PRJNA428436) | hydrothermal vent metagenome | isolation source: Deep-sea hydrothermal vent chimney 1 | place: Pacific Ocean: Juan De Fuca Ridge
TATGTTGCTGAAATATTGGATGTTTAACTTGGCGCAGAATTCGTATGTCAAGGGATAATAAAATGGGGTTTTGCTACTTACATGGCAAACAGCGCAAAAAAATAAATTCTTTCCCTCTACCGTGGCACACCACGGTAGCTTGGGAATATTTAAAAACCGGGAAACTTCAGGTAATACTATACTAATTCGAACGTACGTACTTTTTTGATTTTAAAGAAAATTTCATGCGTTTGCCCTGGCACTGACCGCTATCAAAGGTGATCGGACCCGTCAATGAAATTGCGTCCGAGTATGATATTTACGTCAGTCTTGGCAACTGTGGGAGAGAGGCAAGGAAAATACTCGAACGAGTGACTAACTTTTCACACACAGACTCGCACACAAAAAAGCATTCACAACAACCCGCAAAAATGTGCGCGCCATAACAATTTAATATTACAAGAAAAAATGGAGCCGATGAGCGGACTTGAACCGCTGACCTACTGATTACGAATCAGTTGCTCTACCAGCTGAGCTACATCGGCTTATCTCTGTTGCCTGTACCAAGCCTGAAAAATTGAACTTTATTGATGTATCAATTTTATGGTACAGTGTCAAGATTATGAAATGGAATTTCATCTTTCTGCTCGGCCTGGTCCTGCTCTTGCCCGGGTGCCGGAACTCTGAGAGACCGGGGAAAAAACCGACGTCTCCGCCGCCGTCCATTCAATCCCGGCTCCATGGCTGCCGCCGGTGTCACCGGGACATCCGGCCGGGCAAGAATCATGACTTTGCCTGCACGAAATGCCACGCCGGCAATCCCGACGGCGCCTCGCAAAAAGAGGCGCACGCAGGTCTGATTGCCAGGCCGGCCCATCCTGACTCCATGGCAAAAATCTGCGGGCGCTGTCATCCGCAACAGGTGGCGGACATCAGGACATCACTGCATTTTACCCTGAGCAAGGTGGTCAACCTGGTCAGAAAACACTTTGGCGCCCGGGATACCCTGAAAAACCTCACTGAAATTCCGGTGGTCCTTCATCCGGTCACCAAGTTGCAACTGGCCGACGACATGCTGCGCCGCCGCTGTCTGCGCTGCCACGTCTACTCACCGGGTGACGATTACGCCTATACCCGCAGGGGGACAGGATGCGCCGCCTGCCACATGGCCTTTGCCGGCGGCAAACTGCTCAGTCATACCATGATCCGGGCGCCCGGCGATCAGCAGTGTTTGAGCTGTCATTACGCCAACACGGTCGGCGCCGATTATTACGGCCGTTTCGAACAAGACTTCAGCTCGGAATACCGCACTCCTTTCACCACAAGTCAACCCTATACCCGGCCCTATGGGGTTGAGTATCATAACCTGGTTCCGGATATCCATCAACAGCACGGCCTGTCCTGCATTGACTGTCACAGCGGCCCCGAGCTCATGACCGCCGACAGGCAGGATAAACTGTCCTGCTCGACCTGCCACCAGTGGCGGCTGTGGCGGGCGAACCATAAAGAACCGCTGCCCGACAACCTGACCGTTGAAAACGGCAGCCTTGTTCTTACTGCCCGTCACAGCGGAAGAAAATATCTTGTCCCCCAGCTTTCCAATCCCGCCCATGCGCAATATGACAGCCGGGTCACCTGCGAGGTCTGCCATGCCCAATGGAGCTTTAACGATTCGACTACGTATCTGCTGCTCAGCGAAACGGACGATTTCGGCCCCTGGGAACACCTGAGAGTTCAGTCCAGCTCTGAAGTTGAAAACCTGCTCGATCGCAGCCTGAACGACGATGCGGATGTCAAACCGGTCATGAGGGACGGAATAACCGGCCGGGAAGAGCCTGGTATCTGGTACAAGGGTTTTATCCAGCGGCGCTGGGAAAACATTATTATTCGCCGGGACAAAGACGGCCTCATCAAGATTTTCCGCCCCATACTCGACCTGCGGCTCTCGGCCGATGACCGTGAGGGGAAGGTCCTGTTTAACAATGTGGCCGGGAACAAACCAGACCTGCTCCCCTACACCCCGCACACCACCGGACCGGCCGGGATGCTGTACAGATACCGTTTTTCCGGCCTGCTTGACAAACCCGCGCCGACACGGCCTGAAAAATGACCGGCCGCTCCCTGACGATACAGCTCGTGCTGAGCGTTTCCCTGGCCTTCATGATCTCCGCCTGCGCTCCGATCGCACCGTTCAGGTCCGGGATACCCGCCGGAACCGGTCGGGGCACACAGCGCCCCTATGTGATCAACAATCAAGTCTACTACCCGGTAAGCTCGGCTGCGGGATATCGGCAAACCGGCATGGCCTCCTGGTACGGCAGGCAATTTCAGGGTAAACGCACCGCCAACGGCGAAATTTTCAACATGTACGCTGCCACGGCAGCGCACAAAACCCTGCCCATGAACACCATGCTGCTGGTCATAAACCTTGAAAACGGCCGGGAGACGACTGTCCGGGTCAACGACCGCGGTCCCTTTGCAAAAAACAGGATCATTGATCTCAGCTACGCCGCGGCCCGCAGACTGGATATGGTGGGCAAGGGAACGGCCAGAGTCCGGATTATCGCCCTGGGAAAAGCAAACGCCTCCGCCGCCCGGCGGCCTTCACTGCGGCATGGCGCGCTGAAGCATCAGGATTTCTACCGCGGTTGGTTCTATGTGCAGGCTGGAGCGTTCTCAAACCGGCGGAATGCAGAAAAACTCGCGCATCGTTTCGCCGATGGCGGGGCTAGGGTTGCCATTCGCGTTAACTGGAGAAGGACAAGGAGAACAAGATATTACCGGGTGTTGATCTTTACCGGCAGATCCCTGGCTGCGGCCAGGCGTTTTGCGCGACGACTCAAGGTCTGCGGCTATCCCGACGCCTTTGTGGTCGGCGGCCGGAGATACTAGCTTCCCGGGCCGTCAAAAGAGCGGACTGCGGCGACAAACTCCTTGGTCAGCCGATGGTCCTTGATGCCGGGCTGCCGTTCAACGCCGGAATTGACATCGACACCGTAAGGCTGCACGGCCTGTATCGCCGCGGCAATATTGTTGACATCCAGGCCGCCAGCGAGAATGAACGGTTTTTGCAGGTGCAGATCCACGACCATCGACCAGTCGAAACTCGTCCCGGTTCCGCCGATTTGGTCCGGCCGAAAGGTATCGAGCAGAAAGCCTTTCACGTGAGGGGCATAGGCTGCAAACTCGTCGGCTCTCGTATGGCTGCCCACCCGGAAGGCCTTGATAACATGGCAGGGGGAGACGAAACGAACGAGACGTTCACAGTACTTGGGCGATTCCCCGCCATGGAGCTGCACGTAACCCAGCCGGCAGTACTGGATGATCTCATCGACCTCATTGTTTTTCTTGTCCACAAAGACACCAACCGCATCGACAAAGGGCGGCAGTTGTTCGATGATAAGCCGGGCCGCTTCCGGACCGATATAGCGGGGGCTCTTTTCAAAAAAGATAAACCCCAGGGCGTCGACCCCGGCGGCCACGGCGGCCAAGGCGTCCTCCAGCCGGGTGATGCCGCACATCTTGATCCGTATTCGTGCCCTGCTCATGTCGATCGTTGCGGTCATGCTGCGTACAACCGCCGCAGCGCCGCCCCCGGCTCCTTGCTTCGCATCAGACTTTCTCCGATCAGGGCTGCGCATACTCCTGCCTCCCGCAGCCGCATCATGTCTTCCCGCGTTGCGATCCCCGACTCGCTGACCACGGGAATCGTCGGCGGAACCAGACGTTGCAGGCGAAAGGTTGTCTCGAGATCAACGGTAAAATCATTGAGATTGCGGTTATTGATCCCCACAAGACGGCTGCCTGCGGCCAGGGCAGCTTCCAGCTCGGCTTCATTGTGCACCTCGACCAGCACGTCCATGCCCAGTTCCTCTGCCAGCAGCCGGAAGTCCCGCATCTCCGGAATGCCGAGGATGGCGGCGATCAGCAGGATGGCGTCGGCCCCGTATACGGCGGCCTCCCGGATCTGCAGCGGATCAATGATGAACTCCTTGCGCAGAACGGGCAGGTCAACGGCTGCCCGCACCAGCGGAATGAAATCGACGGAACCCTGGAAGAAATCAACATCCGTGAGGACCGACACGGCCTGCGCCCCGCCCGCCTGGTAATTCCCGGCAATACGGACAGGATCGAAGTCCGGCCGGATGATGCCTCTGGACGGCGAGGCTTTCTTGGCTTCGGCAATGACGGCCACCCCGGCAAAGCCGGTGAGCGCGCGAATAAACCCCCGGGGCGGATCAACAGCTCCGGCCGGGGCCTTGATTCCCCTGCGCTTCAGCTCTGCGATTTCTTCACGCTTCCGGGCAACGATGGTGTCAAGTATCATTCAAAGCACTTATGATTAAGAATCCGGATTCAGGGCCTGTAAGAAAATGACAAGAACATCTTGCATCTCATCTTCAGGCCATCTTTGGCTACGGTGCAATTGCAAAATCCTCGACGTAGCCCTGCTACGCCTGCGGTTTTACTCAATTACCGTAACCAAATCTGACCACAATATGAGCGCAATCTTGCCCATGTTATTTTCTTACAGGCCCTTACAGAAACCGACCAGCGCATCAAGTTTCGCCAGAGCAGCGCCCGATGCGACAATTTCACGAGCCCGGGCCACACCGCCAGCCAGGTCCTCAGCTTCGCCGGCGGCCATAAGCGCCGCCCCCGCATTGAGCAGTACCATGTCCAGCTTCGCGCCTGCCGTACCGGCCAGGACCTCGTACACCTGGGCTGCGGATTCCATGGCCGAGGCGCCGCCGCGAATATCATCAAGGGTTGCCCGCCGCAGACCCACGTCCTCCGGCGCTATGGTATAGTTCTCAACCCTGCCGTCATGGGCGTCGGCCACATGGGAGATGCCGGTGATGGTCAGCTCGTCGAGATTGCCCTCGCCCCAGACCACCAGCGTTCTCTTCATGCCGAGCCGCCCCAGCACTGCGGCCACGGTCACGGTTAAATCCCTGGCAAAAACGCCGGTGAGCTGCACATTGGCACCGGCCGGGTTGGTCATGGGACCGAGAATATTAAAAATCGTCCTGATCCCTATTTCGCGGCGCGGGCCGATGGCATGCTTCATGGCCTGGTGCAGCATGGGGGCAAAGAGAAAACCGATACCGACCGTGCGCACGCATCGGCCGACCTGTTCCGCGGGCAGGGAGAGATCAACGCCCAGGGCCTCCAGCACGTCGGCGCTGCCGCAGCTTGAGGAAATGGCCCGGTTGCCGTGCTTGGCCACCGGAACTCCGGCGCCGGCCACGACAAAGGCGGTGGTGGTCGACACATTAAAGGTGCCGGAGCCGTCACCGCCGGTGCCGACGATATCCATCAGGACCTGGCCGCCGGCGGTATCGACGCCGCTATCCACAAAGGTTGCCTTTTCCCGCATTACCCGGACCGCGCCGACAATCTCGTCAACGGTTTCGCCCTTCATACGCAGGGCCGTGATAAAGCTGCCGATCTGGGCTGCCGTGGCCGAACCGCTCATGATCTCCCGCATGACTTCGATCATCTGCTGTTCGTTGAGATCCGTGCCGGTCACAACCTTGCCGATGGCTTCCCGTATCATAAGGCAATCCTTTTTCCGCGTAACAATTCAGGATAATCGGGCCGCAGAAAATTGTGCAGCAGGACGATACCCACACCGGTCATAATTGATTCAGGGTGAAACTGCACCCCTTCCACGGGCAGTTCCCGATGCCTGATCCCCATAAGTTCGCCCTGCCCGGTGAAAGCGGTAGCTTCCAGGCAATCAGGCAGGGACTCTTTGTCCACAATCAGCGAATGATACCGCATCCCGTCAAAGGGATTGTCCAGACCGGTAAAAACGCCCCGGTTATCATGGCTGATGGCACTGGTCTTGCCGTGCATCACCCGCCCCGCCCGCACCACCTTGCCGCCATAGGCCGCGCCGATTGCCTGATGGCCGAGGCAGACGCCGAGGACGGGAATCCGGGAAGCAAAATATTTAATCGCCGCAATGGAAATGCCCGCTTCCGCCGGGGTCCGCGGACCGGGGGAGATCAACAGCCGGTCGGGCCGCAGCCCGGCCAGGGCCGGCACATCGATCTTATCGTTGCGGAACACCTTTATTTCCGGCGGCTGCCAGTCAGGGCCACCGTCCGGCGGACAGGTGGCCAGCGTCTGGACGATATTAAAAGTAAACGAATCGTAGTTATCGATAATGACAATCACGGCCTAAAACCCCTGTTCCGCCAGCTCAACAGCCATTCTCAGGCCCTTGGCCTTGTTGATGGTTTCCTCATACTCCTTCTGCGGCATCGAATCGGCGACAATCCCTGCTCCGGCCTGGATCCAGAGATCCTCGCCCTGCATGACAAAGGTCCGGATGGTGATACAGAAGTCCATGTTGCCGGAAAAACCGAAGTAGCCCACCGCCCCGGCATAAGGTCCCCGCCGCTCCGGCTCCAGCTCGTCGATAATCTCCATGGCCCTGATCTTGGGGGCGCCGCTCACCGTCCCGGCCGGGAAACAGGCCCGCAGTACATCAAATTGGTCCAGGCCCGGGGCCAGTTCGCCATGCACTCCCGAGACAATGTGCATCACATGGCTGTAGCGTTCTATAACCAGCAGGTCACGCACAGAGACAGAGCCGCTGCGGGCGACCCGGCCCACATCGTTGCGGCCGAGATCCACCAGCATCAGGTGCTCCGCCCTCTCCTTGGGATCGGCGAGCAATTCCCTCTCCAGGGCCTGATCTTCCGCAGGCGTGGCACCGCGCTGCCGTGTGCCGGCAATGGGCCGCAGCTCAATGGCGCCATCCTCGAGCCGCACCAGGATTTCCGGTGATGAACCGATAAGAACCACCTCTCCCAGGCGCAGATAAAAAAGATAGGGGCTGGGGTTGATATGGCGCAGGGCCCGGTACAGGGTCAAGGGCTGCAAACGGGTACGGGTATGAAAACGCTGGGACAGGACAACCTGGATAATATCACCGGCCAGGATGTATTCCTTGGCCCGATCAACCATGGCGGCAAAGAAGGGCTCATCCATGTTGGAGCTGAACTCGTGGGACCGGCTCAAAGCGCTCTGCTCGAGCAACTCTGCCGGCACCGGCCCTTTAAGCCGGTCGGCGACCTGTTCAATCCGCTGGACGGCGTCGGCGTAGAGCTGCTGCTCCCCGCCGTCATCACCGGCCCTCACATTGCAGATCACGGTCAGATTCTGCCGGACGCTGTCATGGACGAGAACCAGGCGGGGGACCATGAAGGCGCTGTCCGGGATATCCACGGGAGGGCGGGTATCGGGCAGGTCCTCGATAAAACGCACCATGTCATAGCCGAGAAAGCCGACGGCGCCGCCATAAAACCGCGGCAACCCCGGAGCGTTACTGGCATTGAAGGAGTCCAGCAACTCCCGCAGTCCGGCCAGCGGCTCAACCGGTTCCCGGCGGGTCTCCCGCTCGCCCTCGGCATTGGTCACGGTTACCGTGTCGCCGCTGCTGGCAAAGGTGACCAGCGGATCCAGGCCGATAAAGGAGTAACGGCCCCACTTCTCGCCGCCCTCCATACTTTCAAAAAGAAAGGCATGGCTTCGGCTGCCGGCGACCTTGGCAAAAATGGTCAGCGGCGTATCCAGGTCGGCGATGATCGTCCGGTGAACGGGCACCAGCCCGGACTGCCCGATCATACGGACAAAGGATTCCTGGTCAGGAGAATACATGATCTCGCGCAAGTCCTAATGATAGCGTTGAATAATGCAGAATGAACCCGGCCGGCAAACAAAAAAAGCCATGGAAGATTTTGTCTTCCATGGCTCCGGCACGTCAATCAAAATTGTAATAAAATATGAACGGCACCGGCTTCAGGCAATGGGCTGCATCCGGCTGACCCTTCTGGTCAGCCGGGAAACCTTGCGGGATGCCATTTTTTTATGAATCGACCCCTTGGCGGCGGTCTTCTGAATAATGGGAATCGCCTTTTTCAGGGCCTCGTTGGCCTGTTCCTCGGACCCGGCAACAAGGGCCTCTTCAACCTGGCGGACAGCGCCGTTCATCCTGCTTTTGTTGTTGCGGTTGCGCAGCCGCCGTACTTTGGACTGCCGGTCTCTTTTCAGCGCTGACTTATGATTGGCCATGAAAAAACTCCTTCTTATATAACGGAGGTCTCGTGAAAAGTCGTTTGATTTGTCATTTTCGCACAGGCGGGAACCCATAATCCATTAATATTACAGGATTCCCGCCTATGCGAAAATGACGTCGCAGTAAAAAATCAGGCTTTTTACGAAGTTGTCATCACTCAATATCTGTGACTTTTTATCTTGATTTGAATCTTGTCGTATATCGAAAAAAAAACTTTCTGTCAAGAATATTATCGCAAAAAGGCACCAGGGAGAGGGCAATCATGGCTTGTCCCGCGTCACTCCTTCAAGGTTGACCCCGACCGCCCCGGTAAAATCAGCCGAATCAATCAGGGCCTCTTCAAACCTGGCCCCGGCCAGATCGGCACCACTTAAATCCGCTTTATACAGGTCCGCCTCGCGCAGATCGGCATCCCGCAGGTCGGCGCCGCGCAAGTTCGCGCCCTTGAGATTAGCCTCTTTCAGATTAACCCGGCGGAGATCGGCCCCCTGGAGGTCGGCACGTTCCAGATCCGCCCCCTTCAGGTTACGACCGGCCAGATCAACCCCGGCCAGGTCACATTCTACGCAATGGTTACCATCAAGTAGTTTTTCGACCAGGGCCTTTTTGCCCGCCATTGCGGCTACAGGAGGGGGCGCAGGAATGACAACCGGCCCGGTCGGAGATGCTTTCTGCCCGGACCCGGCGGCCGGAATCCTGGCATCGGCCATCATGCCCTGCCGCTTTGCAGGCCCGGCAGATGAGTCATGCGGCTGCTCCGCCAACGGCACCGGCCCGGAGTCATGCTGTTTTTTGACAATAACCTCTTTGACAACAGGTATTTTTTTTGACCGGGATGCCGCCGGCACAAAAGCTTTTCCCCGGAAAGAGTCCTTACCGGCAACCATGCTGCCGGACATGCTTTTCCCCGGAAAGAGTCCTTACCGGCAACCATGCTGCCGGACATCTTGGCGCCGACCAGGTAGGCGCCCGCCAATATGGCGCCGGTCAGATTGGCACCCCGCAGGTCGGCTCCGGCCAGGTCGGCGCCACCCAGTCCCGCCCCCTGCAGGTTGGCGTTTCGGAGATCGGCCCCCGAGAGTCCGGCCAGGTAGAGTCTGGCTCCGGCAAGATTTGCGCCCTGGAGATCGGTGCCGCTGAGATCGACCCGGTTCAAGTCCGCTCCGGCCAGATCACAGTCCGGACACCTGCTGGTCTTGACCAGTTGCCGGAAATTTTTCTGCACGATCAGGCGGGCTGAAACCGTGGTCGCCGCTTCGCCGGACGAGGTAAACGCCATGGCAACACACAAAAAAAACATTAAAAAGTATCGCTTCATCCTGGCTTCCTCTGAAGGTGAAAATCGTACAGGCCCAAGGCACAGGTGAACTCGTACTGGCTGCGTATGCCCCGGGCCTTGTCGCCCCTAGTGGAGTGACAAGGCAAGTTAAGATCCTGAGAATCCGTGACGGCCTTTTACTTTAATATTGCATAACGGTTTGGATTTACGCCGTAAGTTAAAATTTCCGCAGTGTTTCCAGAATTACCCCGCGCCCTGCGGGGCGAGCGTACGCGGCGCATCTGCTGCGCACACTCGCTCACGGATCCAGGAATATGTATACCCAGAAATGACCAGAGATTCAATGCCCTGGTTCTGCCGGCCGGCTTCCCTGTCCCTGCCTGTCCGGCCCTTGAAAAATGACCGGCTGCCGGGGAACCTGAACGAGGCGCCGGGAATTCCCCGGATTGGCAAACGACTAATTCTCTGACAGCCCAATAACATAATAAACTGCGAGCCTGCACCCGCAGGGGTTGCTTGCCGGCTGTTACTATTTTACGTGATTCTATTTTGAATTGATGTTTCCTGATTCTTATTTTGTGCTACATTGTCACTCGCGTCCTATCTAATTGAAAAATCATCCTGCTTTTTCGGTGGTAGGACGCTTGTGTTTGGGAATAATTAAATGGGTATTTGCTATTTCAGTGGCAAATACCGTCAAAAATAAACCAAAGCCCATAGTCAACAGGCCTCTTGGTTATTTGAAAATGCGGAAACTTCAGTTTTGAATATATCAGTGCCTTGCTCCTGAACTTCTATCATAAAAAATAAGAAATTTTTGCTGCATTTTTCAAATGATTTCAAAGTGTAGGTTGGCGTTGAGCGTTTTTCCTCGCCATTGTTGATAAACTCGTAAAAAGTCTGAATCTTCACCACAACGTCATTCCCGTGTAGGCGGGAATCCAATAATATTAATGAATTATGGATCACCGCCTACGCGAGGATGACGAATCAAATGACTTTTTACTAGTCCATCATTACCAAGTAAGCACAAGAGTGCTGAACGTAGTGGCCGCGTGCGGCGGGGCGTCAATAAAATCGGTGTTCAAAGACCTGCTGTATGATAAGAAATCGGTCTACTCGACCAATGGAGAGGAAAAACGCTCAACGCCAACCTACAATGGATTGTGCGGGCATCACCCGCTTTGGATTTGTCCATTTAGGCCTTCGAATATGTACTTCCCTGTACGTGGAAGGCAAAAAATGGCAAAGATGAGGTGTTGGTGAACTATGACAAAAAAATTTTGCAGTTGCCCCGGCAAGAAGCGGCCAAAGCCTGTTCCCTGGCGCCTGGATGTTTTTATAGGTTGATTTTCTGGACAAAACAACTTAGTTTCAGGTCGATATTATCCGATATGCGATTCAGGTTTACGGTGCGGTTGTCCGGCCGAAAAGATCGTTTCCGGATGGGCACTAACGAGGTTTGGCAGGAGGACTATCTGTGAAGAACAATAAACTGAGGGCTCCACTTATCAAATCGGCTGTTTTACTCGCCGTTTTTTCCCTCCTGGTCTATCTCACCAGTACTTCCCCCAACGGGAGTGTCTGGAGTTCGCTCGGCCAGATTTTTTTCGGCGTGTTCAGGATCGCCCAGCTTGGCGTCGGCCTGATCCTGGCCCTTATTTTCTGCCTTGTTGTCTTGAGCGGAATTTTTCTGGGCAGCGTGGCCATGGTGTCCAGGGACAGCGCCGCGACAATGTATCGTCAATTATACCAAATGGTGGCGGATCGTCTACTTTTTCTGAAGAAGTTGGTCAGAAAGAATGATCACCAGCAGGTTCCTGCGGCAGTGCCGCTGGTTCTTAGCTCCGCCCTGGAGGCAATCGGCGAAAGACAGGACAGGCTGGAAAGCGGTCTGGCTGCCTTGAATTCCCGTTTTAAACAGCTTGAGTACCTGGCGGCAGAGGTTGCCGTTTCCCGGGAGACCGGCAGTCAGGCGGAGGAAAAAATTCAGACTCTGGCCGGGCAGGTGGAAGAGATTATGCGGCAAATCCGGGAAAGTGATCCGGGACCGCGGCTCGCAGAGCTTGCCTCCGGGCTTGAGGCCCTGGCCGGTCGGATTGAGGCGTTGCCTGCCGGGCCTGCCGAACTTAATGCCGGCGGCGATAAAGATACGGCCGCTGCCGCAGCAAAGGACAGCGGTGATGACGAGGGCGCTGCTCACCGTTTGTTCGCCTACCTGGATGACCCGGAGGACCGGGAAAAGATTGCGCGGCTAGTTGCCGACACCTTTAAAGAAGATATGACCTATGCCCAGACCGTGGACTACCTGGTCCGGGAAATGGGGGGGGCCGCTGCCGCCATTGCCGCTCATCCTTCGCTGGTCAAGGATTATATCCGCTATTGCCGTAAGTCGAGGGAGACCTGAAAGTCATCGTTTCCGCCGCCCGGCTCCGGCTGATTTTACTTCGTCCGGGATCAGTTCGTTGAAATATTCGATGGAGGCGAATTCTCCGGAGTAGCGTACAGGCTGCCGGCTGCTGGGGTGCGCCACAAAGATGAGATACCGGATGCCGTAATGTGCCGCCGCCCGTAGCACCTTTTCCGTGTCGTCGGCAAGCATGGTTCGCTCCCTGTTGTAGTCGAGCATCTCTGCCAGCTGCGGCCAGAATCTGAAATCTTCCTTGGCGCAGCCCACGTCCTCGGCGCAGACGATGCGATCGAATAAAGGGCCGATGGCGATTTTCTGCAGCTTGATGGCCAGGGTTTTGGAGTGGGCGTTGGTGACCAGGCAGATCTTTTTGTGCCGCTGCCGGCAGTATTTCAGAAAGTCCATGACAAACGGATGAATCGCGATGAGCTGGTTGACCTGTGATTTAAGCCCGGGTATATCCAGACCCAGTTCCCCGGACCAGTAATCAAGATCGGTCCAGTCCAGGGTGTTTTCCACCTGCCGGTAGCGTTTCTGCAACTCGGCCCGGGCCTGTTCAATGGATAGGTTGCGCATCAGGCTGTAATTCTCGGGGACATATTCTTCCCAGAAGTAATCGTCAAAGTGTTTGTCCAGCAGCGTGCCGTCCAGGTCCAGCAGCACGGTATCAATGTCGTGCCAGGAAAGGTCGGGCCTGATGATTTGATCCGCATTCATGCTTTATCCACTCTCAGGGGCAATGCCCCGCCGTGTGCCGTGGTGTCGCGGGGCAGTTCGTGCCGCCGGTTGCCGCAGTGAGTTGAGCAGAGTCGTGACCCGGCTGAAGAGGTCTTCATCCTCGGTGAACGGCACGATGAGCCGGTTGTCCGGGGTCAGACGCACGGCCGGCCGGTTTTTTTTCGGTTTTTTGCCGATCAGGTTGATGATGACCTGCGGCTCGACCGGGGCGTTGGGGACAAACGAATAAATTAGCGCATCCGGTGCCTGCTCGAGCCTGGCTATCCCCAGTTGGCGGAGATGGTGCTTGATGGCGATAATCCGGAACAGGTTCCCGGTCTCTGCCGGCAGCATCCCGTAGCGGTCGATCAGTTCATCGCGCAGTTGGTCAAGTTTTTCCGGCGGTTCGCCGCCGCAAGCCGATATCCGGCGATAGATATGATAACGCTGGGCCGTATCGCTGATATACCGATCAGGTATAAAGGCCGGCACGGCAAGTTTTATCTCCGGATCAAGTTCCGGTTCTGCCCGGTCCGCGTCTTCCTCCGCCTTTTTCTTTAGATCGGCAACCGTGGATTGCAGCAGTTCAAGGTACAGGTCATAGCCGACCGCCGCGATATGACCGCTTTGTGACACTCCGAGCAGGTTGCCGCCGCCGCGGATCTGCAGGTCATTCATGGCCAGTTTGAAACCGCTGCCCAACTCGTTGCAGTCCATCAGCGCCCGCAGCCGTTTTGTGGCCTCGCCGGTCAGGTTTTCCAGCGAGGGAACCAGCAGGTAGGCGTAGGACTGCCGGCTCGACCGGCCCACCCTGCCGCGCAGCTGGTAGATATCAGCCAGTCCCAGGTTGTCGGCCCGGTTGATTATAATGGTGTTGGCATTGGGGATGTCCAGGCCGGATTCGATGATCGTGGTACAGACCAGGACATCAATCTCATGGTTGATGAACCTGACCATGATCTTTTCCAGAAGATGGCCGGGCATCTGGCCGTGGGCTACGGCAATGCGGGCCTGGGGCACCAGCTTTTCAATATTTTGCGAGATGCGGCCGATGGAGCCGACCCGGTTGTGGACGAAAAAGAGCTGTCCCCCGCGCTGTATCTCCCGGACAACGGCCTCGCGGATGACTAGGTCATCATGACGGGCCAGGAAGGTCTTGATCGAGCGCCTGAGCCGGGGGGGAGTGGAGATCACCGACAGATCCCGAATACCGAGCAGCGACATCTGCAGGGTGCGCGGTATCGGGGTGGCGGTCAGGGTCAAGACGTCCACCTCGGCCCGCAGTTTTTTAATTTTTTCCTTGTGGGTGACGCCGAACCGGTGTTCCTCGTCCACGATCAGCAGGCCGAGCTTTTGAAAAACAATGTCCCCGGACAGTAACCGGTGGGTACCGATCAGCAGGTCGATCCGGCCCTCGGCAAGATCGCGAATGATCTCTTTTTGCTGCGACGGCGTGCGAAACCTGTTGATACAGGCGACCCGCACCGGAAAGGAGGCCAGCCGTTCCCTGAAGGTCGCGGCGTGCTGCTCCGCCAGCACGGTCGTCGGCACGAGCAGGGCGGCCTGGTAGCCATCCTCGATCACCTTAAAGGCGGCCCGGACCGCCACCTCGGTCTTGCCGTAGCCGACATCTCCGCAGACCAGACGGTCCATGGGCTGTTCGGTGGTCAGGTCGTGGATGACGTCTTCAATGGCCTTGCCCTGGCCGCTGGTCTCGTCGTAGGGAAAGGAGCTCTCCAGCTCCTGGTAGAGTTCTCCGGGTGGTGAGAAGCTGTGCCCCTTGCGCAGATCCCGGCGGGCATAGATGTCAAGCAGTTCATTGGCCACTTTCCAGACCGCGTCGGTCACTTTCTTCTTGGTGTTTTGCCATTTATCGGAGCCAAGCCGGTCTAGTTTCGGCTGCTGATCGGTCAGGCCCTGGTAACGGCTGATCCAGTGCAGCCGGTCCACCGGCACGTAGAGCTTGTCGCCGTCCTGGTATTCGATCTGCATAAAATCGCCGCGCTGGCCGGCGACTTCCATGTTCAAGAGCCCCTGGAAAATCCCGATTCCGTGGTCCCTGTGGACCACTGCGTCATCTGGGGACAGCTCTTCGATCCGGACCTGTTCGTCTTCGGCGACCGCGTTTTTTTCCCTTTTGCCCGGCTGCAGCCGTTTTTCGCCGAAGAGTTCGCCTGCGGACAGAATATGCAGTTTTTCCCCGGGCAGGTCAAAGCCGCGGGACAGCGGTAGGTCAACGAGGCGGATCCGGGGGCCGGTCCCGAAACTTGTGAAATCGAGGGGCGTGGCGGCCGGGGCTGACGAAATCTGGTAAGCGGCTAGCATCTGCTCAAGATGATGAGCCTGGCGGGCTGAGCGGCAGGCCAGGATCACGGTATCATTGCTGCCGGTCCAGGTCATGAGCCGGTCGACCAGGGGGGAGAGGGTGCCGCGTTTTTTTCGTTGCAGCTCGATTTCCTGTCGCAGCAGGGTATGGTCGCCGGTGGTCAGGGTGAGCGTTTCGTGAGAAGCGTCGGGATCAGGCAGGGGGCGGAGATTGAGAACCGGGAAGCGTGCCGCCAGGCGGTCAAGTTCCTGGCGGTCAAGAAAGAGATGGTCCGGCGGCAGGACAGCGGCGTCCTTTTGGAGTGCCTCGTCATGGTTGGCCAGGATGCGGTCCTGGAGCAGGTTGACCTGCTGGTTGACCGCGGCCGGGTCGTGGAAGGCCATGATCGAGTCTGCCGGCAGGTAATCGAACAGGGTCTGCACGGGGTCAGGTTCAGGGAAAAGCAGGGGCAGGAAGAACTCGATCCCGGCAAAGCGGATATGTTCACCGAGCTGCATAAGCAGATGGTCGGCCTTGTCCCGCGGCCAGCCGAGTGCGGCCGCCGTTTTTTGCAGGAAGTCGCGCCAGGCCTGATTCCGTTCCGGTGCCGGGAAGAGGATGTCGGTTGCAGGCAGCAGAATCGCCTCGGGAAGCTCGGCCACGGAGCGCTGTGAAATCGGCTCAAAGAGCCGGATCGAGTCGATGGTATCGCCGAAGAAGTCAAGGCGCAACGGACCCTGAACGTCTGGGGCCGGGGAAGGGGCGTAAATATCGATAATGCCGCCGCGCACGGCCAGGTCACCCTCATGCTGGACCATGGAGCACATCTGGTATCCGGCGTCGATCAGCGAGCGGATCAGCGCCTCCCGGTCGGTTTCCTCACCGGCCATGACCAGCTCGCTGTGGCGGCCGAGCGCGCTTTTGGGCGGGAGACGCCGTAAAACGGCTTCGGCCGATGAGAGGACGATACAAGGTTCGGTATTGTTCAGCAGCCTGTGCAGAGTGGCCAGGCGGAGGGCAATGGTCGCGGGATCGGGCGACAGAGGAGTGTAAGGCGGGATCTCGAAGCTGGGGTAGCCCAGGACCTCGGCACCGCTGAAGAGGCGGAGGTCCTGGGCCATGATCTCCAGCTGTTCATCTGCCGGTACAATACAGCAGAGCGACCGGTGGTGTGTGGCAACAATTTCGGCCAGGAAAAGGGCCGCACTGCCGCCGTGCAGCCCGCAGATGTCGAGCTGCGAACGGCTGCCGGGCAGTCGTTTGATGAGTGACTGCATTATTGCTGGATCAGGTTGAAGAGTCGTGGGATCAGAAACCACCGCCGATACTGAAATCCCACACCGAGCTGTCTTCGCCATCTGTGGGATCAAGATTGTAACCCCACGCCAGGCGCAACGGTCCCATGGGGGAAAGCCAGCGGAAACCGATGCCGACTGATTGTTTCACCGAGGCGAAATCCCAGCGATGACCAACTGCGTACACGTTGCCGAAGTCGGTAAAGACAACGCCCCGCAGGCCGGCATTCTTGACCAGCGGGAAAATAACCTCGACATTGCCGTACCACATCTTGTCGCCGCCGATCCGTTCGCCGGTCACCGGGTCCCGGGGACTGATCTGGGCGGACTTGAAACCGCGGATGGAACCCAGGCCGCCGAGATAGAAATGCTCATATACCGGCAGTTTGTCGCTGTTGTTTGCAAAGGCCTGGCCAGCCGCGCCCTTGACATGGAAGACGCAGTCAAGGGGCAGGGGAAAAAACCAGCTGCTGGTCACCTCGACCTTGGTGAATTGAGCATCGCCGCCAAATGGTCCCCCGGCATATTTGATACTGAGCGTGTTCTTGGATCCGGTACTGGCGCCGTAATAACGGTTTCGGGTATCCCGGGACAGTCCGGCCTGGACGGCGCTGGTCACCTTGATGTTTTCGGACTGCCTGATGATCCAGGAGGCGTTCTCGGCGACATCGGAAAGGGTGGTGTTGGCATAAGAGTAGCTGTAAAAAAGGCGCCATTTTTCGAAAAACGGTTGACCGAACCGCAGCGCTCCGCCACGGGAATTCTTGGTGTAGTCGTCATATGTCCGGCGCCAGTTATACAGGTTGATACCCGCCAGAACCTCGGAATCGAAAACCCGTGGATCGGTATAGCTCAGATTGAAAAGGGTGGATATACTGCTCAGGTTGGCGGCCAGGGACAGGCGGTTTCCTGTGCCCATCAGGTTGTTTTCCGAGATCTGCGACATGAACATCAGGCTGTTCGTAGAGCTGTAGCCTGCCCCGACACTGAACTGGCCGGTGGATTTTTCCTTGACCTTGACCAGGACATTCATCTGGTCCGGGTTGACGGTCGGTTTTGGGGTCACAGAAACGTCTTCAAAGAAGTTCAGTCGCTGCAGATTCGCGGTTGACTTGCGGATGGCCTTGGAGTCAAAGATTCCCCCCTCCTTCACAACCAGCTCACGGCGGATGACATTGTCACGGGTCCTGGTATTGCCTTCGATCTTGATCCGGTTGAAATGGACGAGTGCGCCCTTGTTCACCGTGAGGACAATATCGACCCGTTTGCCGGCCGGAGTGCTGTTTATATGCGGGCGGACCTCGGCAAAGGCGTAGCCGTGTTCCGCATACAGATCGGTGAGCCGCATGATGTCGTCCCGCAGGGTCTTGCGATTCAGGAATTTTTTATGCCTGATTTTCAGCAGCGAGATCAGTTTATCCTTGCTTTCAATGAGATCGCCCTTAATGTCCACGGTTCCCACGCGGTAACGGGGACCTTCCTGAATGGGAAAGGTGATGTGGATTCTGCCGTCCTGCTGTTTCACTATGGGATCGCCGATCTTGGCTTCGATAAAACCGTGGTTGTGGTAAAAGGCCCCAAGCCGCTCGACGTCGTGGTTGAGAACATCCATCTTGAGGATACCGCTCTCGGTAATCCAGGAAAACCATCCTCTCGTGGATGTCTTGATGACGTCCCGGAGGTCGCTGTCATCAAAGGTTTTGTTGCCGTTAAAGGAGATTTTGCCGATATAGACTTTTTTCCCTTCGTGTACGACAAAGCGGACCACTACCTTGTTTTTGGCCGGATAGCTGAGTTTCGCCGCGACCGTGGTTTTGTAGTATCCTTTTGATTTGTACAGCTCCTTGATTCGCTCCACGGCATCATTGAGGCGGACGGGGTTCAGGATGGAGTTGGCGGAGATATTTGCTGCATCGCGTACGTCCTTCTCCTTGATTTCATCCGTTCCCTTGATTAGCACCTTGCTGATAAGCGGTTTTTCCTTGACCCGGAAAATAATGGCCTTACCTTTATTCGTATCTGTTGATTCGATTTGCACATCGTCAAAGTAGCCCATGGAAAAAACGGCTTTGAGATCTTTGCGCAGCTGGATTGGATCATAGATATCCCCTGGCCGGGTGGTGATCTTGCGCATGATGGCCCCGGAATCGATATGTTTGTTGCCGGCGGGTGCGATTGAGGCGATGATAAAGTTACGGTTGGTGTAGTCGAGGATGTCGGTCACGGTCTCATGCACGGCCGTCTTCAGTTGGGCAAGGGTCAGGTTGTCTCTGTACGATGAATGGGGAGGGCCGGCCGCAAGGAGGTCGAAAACCTTGACGTCCAGGCTCATCCGGCCGGCAATCAGGGTCAGGCTGCCAACGGCCACATAATCGAAGCCGGTTTTCTTGGCGATCTGCCGGAGAACGGCGGGGGGCGGCGGCCAGGAACCGGCATAGTCAACGAGCTTGGCTGCTTTTTTGCGGCTGAGCATGGTGAAGTGCTTGGTCTGTAGTTCCTGCTGCAGGGCGGCGTCGGCCTGTTTTGCTATTTCCGGCTGATTGGCGGCATTGATTTTGAATGGAATAAAGACGGTATTCTGCTTGACGGCCCAGGCCTCCCCGGAGGCCGCGCAAAGGATGGTGACAAGAACAAGGAGGAGCAGGCCGGGGGCGGGATGAAAACGGAACGGAAAGCGCGATGTCAGCTGCATGGGATCAATTCCTATTTAATGATCTGAATGTTTTTTATTGTTAGATTGCGGACGGCTTGCGCCTGATATGCTGAATTTGTTTCAGCCGAAAATTAATCCAGATTACTATGCCATGTTCGGCAAAGAGTTGCAAAGCAATTCATTTTCCGGGCAGGCTGAGCAGTTCGTATCCTCCTCCCGTGGTTTGTAACTATGGGGAATTACATTGCTCCAAATTGTAAGTTGGTACAGGTGCCCCATATTTGCGCAGTTCCTTCCGCTCGCTATAGTCCCTCTATGCGGGCGGAAGGAACCGCGTGAAGATGGGTGTCTGTACTAACTTACAGCAGTTCCCCGACCCGGTCGTGAAGATGTCGGGCCAGCTTCTGCTTGTCGTGAGAGGTGAAGTCGGCGGTGGGAATGGGGGTGCCGACACGGATGACGACCTCCCCTGACCTGGCCAGTATTCTGCCCTTGGGTAGAATTGAGTAGGTGCCGTTAATACCGATGGGCACGACAGGAACACCGGCCTTGATGGCCAGCATGATCGCCCCGGTTTTAAAGGGATGCAGCCGGCCGTCCCTGCTGCGCGTACCCTCGGGGAAGATGATGACCGAGGTACCCCCGGCGATCTTCTCTGCCGCTTTGTTCAGGCTTTTTAAGGCCTTGCGGCCGTGGGTGCGATCCATTGCGATAAAACCTGTCCGCTGCATGGCAGCGCCGAAGATGGGCAGGCGAAAGAGTTCTTTTTTGGCGATCCAGCGGAAATCATGGGGAAAATATCCCTGAAAGGTGAAGATGTCAAATTGGCTGACGTGATTGGCGGCAAAGATGTAAATCTGGTTTTCCACGATATTCTCAAGTCCCTCAATCCGAACGCGGACCCCGGCGATACGGCAGGTAATCCGGCCCCATATGCGCGGGAAAACCATGGCCTTGGCCGGGGACTTGCGAAAACAAATCAGGTCGAGCAGGACCAGGGCGCTGACCGCGACCGTAAGCGGCGGGGCGACGACTAGGACCAGGCTGGCCCGGATATATTGCAGTGGCGACATGGTGTTATCAGGTAGAGATGGTTCAATGGGCAAAAAAACGTAAAATGTTTCTAAGGCGGACATAATGCCCGCAACCCAAGTTATGCGAATCGTATTCATGCAGGGTGCATTCCCTGCACCACAAACTGGTGCGTAAAACGTACCCTACGCCTGCTTGATGTTCCTGGTGCGATATCAAAGAGTTCCCAACGTAGCAGATGCGCCGCGTACGTTCTCCCCGTAGGGCCGGCGGGGTGATTCCTGAAACACCACGAAAGATTTAACTTACGGCGTAAATCCAAACCGTTATGCAATATTAAAGTAAAAAGCCGTCACGGATTCAGGAGCCATGCCCTCACCTATAACTATACTGTATCAATCCGCAGCATGTCAAAGAAAGGATACCGGAATCATGGTATTGAAAGCCGGGGACCGGCAAACACGGTTGAGACAAGCCCCTCTTTGTATATAATGGAAAACTGAAGTTTCCCGGTTTTTAAATATTCCCAAGCTACCGTGGTGTGCCACTGTAGAGGGAAAGAATTTATTTTTTTGCGCTGTTTGCCATGTAAGTAGCAA
>VAPK010081151.1_pt1 | contig 20358 bp, 16 predicted proteins | sample 3395031 | NCBI WGS metagenome assembly VAPK01 (sample SAMN08290443, study PRJNA428436) | hydrothermal vent metagenome | isolation source: Deep-sea hydrothermal vent chimney 1 | place: Pacific Ocean: Juan De Fuca Ridge
ACGGAAAAGCTGAAGGTCTGTTTGAATATAACTCCACCCAGTTGAGTGTCCCGGAGAAAAAGTAAGCAAGTGTCTATCCATAAATGAGGATTATTGTTCGAGGTCGGGCAAGCACAGACTCCGAGGCGTGCGGAAAATTTTACCACAGGCCGGATATTCCCAGGATAAAATTTTTCGCACAACGCCGAGATCGGGCAAAAAGACCGTTTATGGACAGGCACAGGCAAAGAACGGCCAATGAAAACTCTGCGTTCAAGGTGTACTTCAATCATAGACTTCGGGATACATTATAATATATATGAACAACTATGAACAACTCAGATTATTAATTTGTCCACGATTACACCCTTTTTACTGTACAAATCGTTCTCATTTACTACAATTAAGCATCAGTTTCGTAAAGCCGCTGAAAGTGATCTCTTCCGATTGCGGCGGACAGTCGTTCACGTATTCGGAGCACTCAACCCCAGGGCCATATTCTTCTACCAGGAGCAAGACAGATGAGACACCAACTGACAAGATTTTTCTTTCTATTTACAATAACATGCACCACTCTTTTTACCGCGACCGCCGGACAGGCCGGAGATTACAGTAAACCGCAGGAACTTGTCGCTAAAGGCACGGCTGTTTTTAAAAGTTTTATGCAGGATCCCAACATGGAGTGGTTCAGAAATAATGTTCAAAACGCCAAAGGCATTTTTATAGTACCGCAAATGCTTCGCGGCGGTTTTATCATCGGCGGTTCCGGAGGTTCTGGTCTGCTGGTGGCACAGGATCAAAAAACCGGCGTATGGAGCTATCCCGCCTTTTACACCATGGGTTCGGTTTCCCTGGGATTGCAGATCGGTGCCGATGCCTCGGAAATTATCCTCATGGTCATGACCGACAAGGGGATCAATGCCATGCTCTCCACCGAATTCAAACTCGGTGGTGATGTCGCCGTTGCCGCCGGGCCGGTTGGAGCCTCCGCCAAGGCCCAGACCGCAGACATCCTGGCCTTTGGTCGTTCCAAAGGTCTGTTCGGCGGTATCAGCATTGAAGGTGCCGTTGTCGCCCCCCGCTATGAATGGAACAGCAGCTATTATAACACCCAGGTTGGCCCGGTTGATATCCTGATCAAGAAAACAGTGAAAAATCCTCAGGCAGACGAGTTGCGGGCCGCCCTTCCCAAAAAGCAGGCTTCAAAAACCAAACCTCTGGGAAGCTGATGTCCTCCGGCCATAGCTTTGCCTACCCGGCTGCTGCCTACCGTTGAGCAGGCAGTAACCTGGTCTTTTTCCTGTTCTTTCTTTTCGAGGTCCACAATGAAAGCACGAGATGTCATGTCGCCGATTGAGGCATATCTTTCCCCGAACATGCCTATTTGCGAGGCAGTCATTCGCATGCGCAATGTCAAACGCCATCATGGGCTGCCCATCAAAGGCATGCTCGTGAAAAACGACAAGGGAGATGTTGTCGGTATCTTGTCTATAAAGGATATCATGCAGGCGGTTATCCCTTCGTATCTCTCGCCGGATCTCAGCATGTTTTCCTGGGATCACATGCTTGAACAGATGACCGACCGGGCAAAAGACAAGGTGGTCGGGGACATCATGACTAAAGATATAATAACCATCGATAGCGAGGCCGCACTCATGGTCTGCGCTGACCTGATGATCAAAAAAGGCCTGCAGAGACTCCCGGTAACCGACCAGAACGGAACCATTACGGGGATCGTCTACATGCGTGATATTTATGACTTTATAGCAGACATTCTGACAAAAGGGGAAAAGGCTGATGGCACCTGTTGAAACTGCGCATACGGCTCAGGCCCTGGTTATGGATTCGAGTTTTTACATTGCCTGTGGAATATTCTTTGTTGCACTGGTAATTATTATTTCGGAAAAAATCCATAAAACTATTATTGCCCTCTTCGGGGCCTCTCTGGTGCTGGTCCTGAAGATCCTGGAACAACATGAAGCCTTTCATCTGGAAGAGTACGGGATTGACTGGAATGTTATTTTTCTTCTGATCGGTATGATGATCATCATCAACCTGATGCGCCCCACCGGCCTGTTTGAGTATATTGCCATCCGCAGCGCCAAATTGGGTAGAGGTGAACCCGTTCGGATCATGATCATCTTTGCCGTTATTACCGCTCTGCTCTCCGCTCTTCTGGATAATGTTACCACCGTCCTGCTGCTGGCCCCTGTCACCCTGTTGATTGCCGATGCTCTCGAGGTCGATCCAATCCCCTATTTGATCGTTGAGGCCCTGGCATCAAATATCGGTGGCACAGCCACCCTGATCGGCGACCCGCCCAACATCATGATCGCCTCCAAGGCCAAACTCAACTTTATGGATTTTATCCTCAATCTAACCCCGATCGTCATTATTATGATGGTCGTCTTTGTGGTGATTATCAAGGTCGTTTTCGGCAAGAGACTGAAAACCCGTGATGAACTCAAAGAACGCATCATGAGCATGGATGAGAATGCGGCCATCAAGGATCCGGTCATGCTGACCAAGTCGCTGGTGGTGCTGGGTATCGTATTGGTCGGCTTTGTTCTTCACGGCGTCTTCCACTACGAGCCGGCGACCGTAGCCCTGTTCGGTGCCGGTCTTTTGTTGCTGATCTCCGGAACCAGTGAACCGCACCATGTTCTGGCCGAGGTGGAATGGCCGGTCATCTTCTTCTTCATCGGCCTGTTCATCATGGTCGGCGGTCTGGTCAAAGTCGGCGCCATCAGTCTTATGTCGCAGAAAATGCTGGCCCTTACCCATGGAAATCTTTTTGCTACCTCCATGGTGGTCATGTGGTTTTCCGCCATTGCCTCGGCCGTGGTCGATAACATTCCCTATGTTGCAACCATGAATCCCCTGGTCATCGACATGGCCAGGGAGATGTGGCCGCAACTCTCAGGCCCGGAATTACTTCAACACGCCGATCTCATGCCCATCTGGTGGTCCCTGGCCCTTGGTGCCTGCCTGGGCGGTAACGGTTCCCCCATCGGCGCTTCGGCAAATGTTATTGTCGTCGGCATGTCTGAAAAGGCCGGGCACAGGATCAGTTTTATGAAATTCGTCGCTTACGGTTTGCCGATCATGTTCATCACGGTCTTTATCTCCACGATCTACATCTGGCTCAGATATTATGCCTTTGCTTGAGAATTTCCGGCACAATCCGCAACCGATATCGTGTTCACCCTGTTTTTATGGTGATTCGCGACATCGGATCCCTGATGAATCCTCTCCGGCTTTCTTGTTTTTTCTGCTCCTTTTCCGGCCGTGACAACTACCGCCACATACGCTTTTTCCTCAACAGGGCCCGGACAAGGGGCCCTGCAGCTACAGGGCTGCTGGAAATCATCCTGCTCCATCCCGGAACTCGACAATATTTTCCAACAGTTTCCCGATGATCTGCACACGCTCGACATCACCGGTGGAGCACTCCTGAACTGGGACTCCATCCTCCTGGTCTTTCTGGACAAACTTCTCAAGTATTGCCGAAAGAATAAAATACACGTCAACCTGCGCGAATTGCCGGGCGGCGTCGAACCTCTGCTTGAACTGGCACAAAAATCCACTGCGCAGCCACGGAGAATCGAGAAAAAAAACGGGCCAGTCACCCGGCTGGGCCTGATTGTGCTGCAAATATTTACCCAGGGCCGCGAACTGGCCCGTTTTACCGGTGAGATCGTTACCGCGCTGGTTCTTCTTGTCCGGGGCAAGGCCTATTTCAGGTTTGGTGATTTTTTTTACTTTCTGCAGAACTGTGGTGCCGATGCCCTGCCCATTGTCTCGCTGATCTCGATCCTGGTCGGCATCATTCTTGCCTTTGTCGGTGCGGTTCAGCTGCGTATGTTCGGGGCCCAGATCTATGTCGCCAATCTGGTCGCGCTTTCCATGGTCCTGGAGATGGGAGCGATGATGAGCGGCGTTATCATCGCCGGTCGAACCGGGGCCGCCTATGCCGCCCAGTTGGGCACCATGCAGGTCAATGAAGAGATCGACGCCCTCCGGACACTCGGCATTTCGCCGGTCTCCTATCTGGTTCTACCCAGAATGCTCGCCCTGATCTGTATGCTGCCTCTGCTCTGTATCTATGCCGACCTGCTTGGCATTGCCGGTGGTTCTCTTATCGGGGTCTGGATGCTGGATATCTCTTTTTACGAATATTTTGTCCAGAGTAAAAAAGGACTCCATCTTTGGCAGATCAACCAGGGAATCATAAAAAGTGCGGTCTACGGGGTGCTGATCAGCTTTTCCGGCTGCTACCACGGGCTGCACAGCGGCCGCAGTGCTTCTGCGGTTGGGGAGGCTACAACTTCAGCTGTCGTCATGTCCATTGTTCTGATCGTTATTTCCGATGCGATCATGGTCATAATCTTCAGCCTGTAGAGACGTATGACTGCCATACAACCTCTTTCCGTTATCGACCTGACCATTGCCTATGGTGATTTTATCCTCCAGCAGGATATCGATTTTACCGTTGAGGATGGAGATATTTTTATCATAATGGGCGGATCCGGCTGTGGGAAATCAACCCTGCTCAGACATCTGATCGGGCTGAAGCGGCCGGCAAAAGGACGGGTCATGTACGGGGACATTGACTTCTGGAAAGCCGGTGCGGATGAACGCGACCTGGTACTGCAACGATCCGGCGTGCTCTATCAAAGCGGTGCCCTGTGGAGTTCCATGACCCTGGCTGAAAACGTTGCCCTGCCGTTGCAGCGCTATACCGAGCTTACCCCCAAGGTCATATGGGAGCTGGTAGAATTCAAGCTCTCGCTGGTCGGCCTGAACGGATTTGCAGAGTATTATCCGTCTGAACTCTCCGGAGGCATGCGCAAACGGGCCGCGCTTGCCCGGGCAATAGCCCTTGATCCCGAGCTGCTGTTTCTTGATGAACCGTCGGCAGGGCTTGACCCGGTTACTTCCCGCCACCTTGATGAACTTATCCTCGAACTGCGTGACAGTCTCGGCGCAACGGTTATAATGGTCACCCATGAGTTGGACTCCATTTTTTCCATCGGCACAAACAGCATCTTTCTTGATCGTGAGGCAAAGACCATGCTCGCCGTCGGAGATCCGAAAACAATGGTTCAGGAAACAGACAACCCGGTGGTTCTTGATTTTCTGACCCGAGGCACCGGCAAACGATCTCATCCAACCTATGAGTAAACGAGCAAACCCTACATTGATCGGCAGTTTCGTTATCGGAGCCATTGCCATTGTCATCTTTGCTTTGCTGGCGCTCGGCAACCTGTCACTCAACAAAAATACCTATCGCTGCGTACTCTACTTCCAGGGCTCTCTGCACGGACTCGATATAGGGGCTCCGGTAGCCTACCGGGGAGTGACCATCGGTAAAGTAACTGATATAGCAATCATGTTTAATCATGGTGAAAACCGGTTCACCATTCCGGTGTATGTAGATATTGCAGAGCAGGTCGTGTCCGGAAAAACACATTATGAGGAGGCCGGTTTTGATACACCGGAGGCCTTTATTCAAGATATGATTCGGCGTGGACTGCGGGCAAAATTAAAAATGCGGTCCCTGGTTACCGGTAAACTCTTTATTGAATTCTTTTTTGCCCCGGACACCGTTGCCAAGGTCACCGGCGAGGAAAAAGAGTATATTGAAATTCCTACCTTGCCCTCAGGCCTTGACCAACTCACCCAGGCCCTGGAAGAACTGCCGATCAAAGATATAGTAACGAAAATCGTTTCCGCCCTGGACAACATCAACGCCGTACTCGAATCCAAAGAGTTAAAACAGACAATATCCCGGTTGAACAACTCCCTTCAGCATGCCGACACCCTGTTTCTTTCACTGCAACAGCAGCTACCCGACCTTGCGGTTGAATTTAAAACGACCCTGGCCGATTTTTCTTCTCTGATCAAAACAACCCAGGCCCTGGTTGAGCAGACGGATACGGACCTCCCGCTCCTTATGACGGAGATCAAATCCAGCTTCGTCAAGCTAAACAGTGTGTTGGAACGACTTCAGCCCCTGGTTGAAAACCTCAACATGATGACCGATGAAAACTCGTCCCTGCGATACCGAATTAACAATGCACTCCAGGAAATATCAAAAACGGCACAGTCCATCAACCGTCTGAGCGAGTACCTGCAAAGGCACCCCGATGCCCTGTTAACCGGGAGAAAGGAACAACAATGAAGGGTTTACTCTCGTCAGGTAGGACAAATGCTCTGCTCGTAGGGTGCTGTTTTTTTCTGCTTAGTGGATGCATCGGTTCCGGGGCACCACTGCACGAGTACACCCTCACACCGCTGGTGCGGCAAAACAAGTCCATCAGGCACTCTGAGGAGCGGTCGATTATGATCATGCCGGTTCTTACCCCTGCCTGGAATACCGACTCCGGCATAGTGACCCGCTCTTCCTTAAACGATATCAACACGTCATCAACTCACCTCTGGGCCGGAAGCCTGCAGAACCAGCTGACAACAACCCTTGCCGAGAACATCCGTCGTCTGGGAACTATGGATGTCGTCCAGGTCTATCCCGGCTCACGCTTTGCAAAACCAGAGCTTCTGCTGGAACTGGAATTCCTTCGTTTTGACGGCAAGCCGGGCAAGGACTTTACCTGTAGTGCGATCTGGACTATCTCCGACAATCAGCGGGAAAAAACCCTCCGGCGCCGGAAATTTTCCACCACCGTTGCTGTGGACAGTGACGGGTATACAGACTATGTTGCAGCTGCATCAACGGCAATTTCCAAGTTAAGTGCAGAGATCAGTCTTTCTCTGCAAAAAATCCGGAGAGCACCATGAGCCGACTCCTGTTGAATCGTAAAACCCCCTCTGCACCCGCCCTGGTTTTCATATTTTTGTTTTTTATTCTCTTCTCCGGTCCGGCACAGGCCCGGGGAATAATACGCTGGCTGACCCAGACCGTTTACGTGCCCCTGTACTCGCATATTTATGCCGACGAACGGTACAGGGATAAACCGTTTAACCTGACGGCGACGCTGTCCGTCCGCAATACCGACCCTGAAAACGGATTGATTCTGCAGAATGTGGACTATTATGATTCAGAAGGCCGGCTTCTTAAAAAATATCTGGCCAAACCGGTCACTATCGCCCCTCTTGCCTCTACCCGTTTTATTGTTCAGGAATCGGAAAGCAAAGGCGGCTCCGGGGCAAAATTTGTTGTTATCTGGACGGCTTCAAAACCCGTGGTTGAACCGATTATCGAGTCGGTCATGATCGGCACCAAGTTACAGCAGGGGATCTCTTTTCTCTCCCGCGGCAGGGTCATTGCCGGGGAATCCGCCGAATGACCGGATTTGCGGTTCCGCACTCTACCACTCTGTTGTTTTTGATTGGGTTCCTGATCGCAGATCATAGATCTTGTTGCCAAAGAAACAACAATACAACATTCTAGAATTGCAATAAAAAATATAAAACATTTTAACAGGACCAGAAAAAACCATGCTGCGAAACTTCTTCATTTTTTTATCCTTGATCGCCATCCTCTGTACCGGCTGTGTAGCCTCTCACCAGACACCCGCATCTTCGAATTCTGAGGGACAACAACTCCTTAAAGTTGGAATCACCCCCAATGCCCCGCCCATGGCCTACAAAGAAAACGGCAAAATCACAGGCCTTGAGGCGGAATTTGCCAAGGGACTAGCCGAGTACAGCGGGCGCAAACTCCATTTTGTTGAACTCCAGTGGGAAGAACAGATTCCGGCCCTGCTCTCAGGGAAAACCGATATAATCATGTCGGCCATGACCATAACCGATGCCCGAAAATATCAAATAGCCTTTGCCGATCCGTACATGGTGACCGGACAGGTTTCTCTGGTCCGGCTTGCCGAATACAACAGGTTCAGCAGCGGCTTTACCGACCTGTTGAATCCGACGGTCCGGGTCGGGACGGTGAAGGCGACGACCGGTGATTTCCTGGTCACCCAGAGTAAGTCAAAAGGAAAAATTATCCATTATGACAGTGCCGCCCAGGGTGTACAGGGCCTGCTCGACAAAAAAATAGACGTCTTTGTCTACGACCTGCCCATGAACTTCTACCTGGGTGCCAAATATGCCGACCAGGGACTGACTCCGGTCACTGTACCCATGACCAAGGAGTACATTGCCTGGGGAATACGAAAAAATGATCCTCAGCTTCTTGCCCTGGCAAACGGGTATCTGCAGGAAATAAATTCCTCCGGCAAACTGCAGCAGATGATCATCCGCTGGATTCCGTTTTACGAAAGATTATTTAACAAGTAGCAGCCGAATCCATGGAAACAACACCTCTATGGCTGATTGATGCATCCTGGCTCAGCTTTGCCTTTGTCTGCGGATTTATCGCCCGGCTGATCAAACTTCCGCCCCTGATCGGCTTTCTTGCCGCCGGTTTTATTCTCAACGGTTTCGGCATCCGCCAGGGCGGCGAAGCCCTGCAGGAACTTGCCGATCTCGGCGTGACTCTGCTCCTGTTTACCATCGGCCTCAAGCTTGACCTCAAGACCCTGCTTCGCAGGGAGATCTGGCTGGGCACCACCATCCATATGCTGGCAAGCATGGTGGTTTTCTCAACCTTTGTCTATCTGTTGAGTTTGAGCCCCCTGTTGAATACCATTGCCCCTTCAACAGCCGTTCTGTTTGGTTTTGCCCTCTCTTTTTCAAGCACGGTGTATGCGATCAAGATTCTTGAAGAACGGGGCGAGATGAGTTCACTCCACGGAATCACAGCCGTCGGCATACTGGTCATGCAGGATATTATCGCCGTCGTTTTTCTGACCATTTCAGCAGGTAAAGTCCCTTCAATATGGGCCCTCTGCCTGCCGCTGTTGTATTTTCTCCGGCCGCTTTTCTTTACATTGCTCGACCTGACCGACCATGGGGAGCTGTTAGCTCTTTTCGGCCTGTTTATGGCCATGGTCGTCGGTTCTTTTTCCTTTGAGATCGTCGGCCTCAAACCTGATCTCGGCGCACTTATTGCCGGTATTCTTATCGGCAGCCACCCAAGAGCCAAAGAGCTGGGGTATACCCTGATGGGGTTTAAAAACCTCTTTCTGGTCGCCTTTTTTCTCAGCATCGGCCTGTCCGGGCTCCCGGATATTAAAATAATACTCGTCAGTCTGCTGCTTGCCCTGTTCATTCCCTTTAAAGGCGGATTGTTTTTTCTGCTTATGAGTCGATTTGACTTTCGGGCCCGTACCGCCTTGTTTACCGGATTCCCTTTGGCCAATTACAGCGAATTCGGCTTAATCGTTGCCGCAGTCGGAGTGAAAAACGGCTGGCTTGAACCACAATGGCTGGTTCTTGCCGCTCTAGCCCTGACCCTTTCTTTTATTGTCGGTGCCCCGTTAAACGGCTCAGTCTACACCCTGTATGCCCGTTACAAAACCTTTCTCAAGCGCTTTGAAACTTCACGTCGGCATCCGGCGGACACCCCCCTTGAGCTTGAGGCGGATGTCCTGATTTTCGGAATGGGCCGCATAGGTTCAGGGGCCTATGTTGACGCCTGCAAGAGCTTTCCTCAGCGGGTGGCCGGAGTCGATAACAACAGGGAGACCGTTGACCGCCTGCGGAAAGACGGCATGAAGGTCCACCTTGGCGATGCCACCGATATTGATTTCTGGGAAAAAATTAACCCCGGCCGGATTTCCCTGGTTTCCCTGTGTATGCCCTGCCATACCGCCAACCTGACAGCCGTTGAACAGCTCCGGCAAAGCGGCTTCACCGGCTATATAACGGCAACATCCCGCTACGATGATGATGCCCGGGAACTTGAGGAGGCCGGCGCGCATATCGTCTATAATATTTTTGCCAATGTCGGTGAAGCCTATGGCCAATATGTCCGTCAGCAGCTTAAAGCTCTCGGTATAGATACTGAAACCATTACAACAAAACATGCAGCCTGAAAAAAAATATTCACTATTCTGGTCCCTGACCCTTTCTCTGGTCGGGTTTCTCTTCATCCTCTTCAGCCTGAATCTCTATCAGTATTTCCGGGTGAAGTCCGATGTTGCCTCCACATTGCTGCAGAGCATCAACGAAAAAGAACTGGGCGAGTTGCGCAGTTTCTTTAACAATATAGGAGACAAGCTCAATATTGTCAGAGACTGGGGAAAAAACGGTGTTATTGACGCTGATGATATCGTTTCCTTAAATAAAAAACTCTTTCCGTTGATAGACCACCAGCAACGGGTCAGTGGAGTATTGTTGGCTGATAATACCGGCCGTGAATACTTCCTGAGGCAGCAAGAGGACGGCTGGCTGACCAGGGTCACGCTGCCGAATCCAAAAGGCGCCAAGGCCGTGTACACAAATTGGAAAGACCCTGAACAGGGGCGTGAACTTCGGGAAGCTCAAACCGATTACGACCCGAGAAAGCGCCCCTGGTTCCATCGTTCTCAGGAAACCGGTGAGGTCTACTGGACTTCTCTATATACCTTTTTTGAAAGTAGGGAAAAGGGGATAACAGCCTCTGTCTCCTGGGACTCACCCAATAATCAAAAGAATTTCTTTGTCTTTGGGATAGATATCTCGCTCAAAGGCATTCAGAAATTTATGCGCCTGAAAAAGAAGGATTCAACCGGGATCATATTTCTGGTCAATCCGACCGGTAATGCCATTCTACCCGGCTTAACCGGGGGCGACAACGCCACAGACTACACCAAAGTCCTGTCAACACTTGTGGAGCAGTGGAAAACCTCTGAACATCCTGCCGAAGAGACCATTAAATTCACCTATAAAAACCGGCAATGGCTTGGATCTTTGCAGCCGCTGGTCCGGAACGACTCCTTTTTCTGGATCGGGGTAGCCGCACCGGAAAGGGAACTGCTTGCCCGCCTCAACCAGACCCTGCTCAGACTCGACCTCACCGACGTCCTGGTTGCCACGGCAGGAGGTATGCTCCTGCTCTTTTTTATCTGGAAAAACGGCGGATTCCATCCGAGGCGTCAGGTTGTTGATCCCGTAGTCCGCCTCCATCAACTGATTAATCAGGGTGAAGGGGCAAAGGTGGAATTTAAATCGACCGTCCGAACCAATTTGAAAAGCGGAAAAAAGGGTAAGGAAATTGAACTTGCGTGGCTGAAGGCCGTTGTAGCCTTTTTAAACGCCGACGGCGGCGCATTGCTCCTTGGCGTCGAAGACAATGGCCGGGTAATGGGGATTGAGGTTGACGACTTTGAAAATACTGACCGCTGTCTGCTCCACATTAAGAATCTGCTCAACCAGCATATAGGGGCCGAATTTTCCGGTTTTATCAATGTCACTCTGCTGACAAGTGACGACAAAAATGTGGTGATGGTTGAAGTCCTCCGCGCCGGTCAGCCGGTCTTTCTCAGGATTGGAAAAAATGAGGAATTTTATATTCGCTCCGGGCCATCCTCGGTCAAGCTCTCACCCAGCCAGATGATCAGTTACGTTCTGCAGAACAGAAAGGGGAAAAAGGGTAAAGCCGCCTGAAGCGGGTTTCCGGAAGCAGATCGGGGAAAGGGCCGGCCCTCTATTGCTGAGCCTCGGGCCGGTGACTGCCAAGCAGATCTATTTCCACCAGTTTTTTATACACCCCGTTTTTGTCCATCAGGAATTCATGACTCCCCTGCTCTACAATTTTGCCGTCCTCCATAACCAGAATCAAATCCGCCCGGCGAACGGTTGAGAGTCTGTGGGCAATGACAAGAACCGTTCGGTCGGAAAATCCCTGTTCAAGTGCCTGCTCAAGGATATTTTCACTCTCGGTATCAATGGCGGCTGTTGCCTCATCAAAAATCAACAGGGCCGGATTTCTTGCCAGCACTCTAATAAAGGAAAGCAGCTGTTTTTCACCGGCCGAGAGTTCAAGCCCTCCATCACCAATCACGGTGTCAAGCCCTTCGGGCAGCCGATCAATAAGGGGCTGCAGGCCGGTCTGCTGCACAAGAACCTGCACCTCCTTATCGGTCAACACACTGCCGGCGGTAATATTGGCCCTGACGGTATCGGGCAGGATAAGGACTTCCTGCATTATTATGCCGACATGGTTCCGCAGCGTCTCCAGCGGATACCTGCGCAAATCGATCCCGTCCAGAAAGATGGTTCCGGCAAGGGGATCGTAAAACCTGACCAGCAGACCGGCAAGAGTCGACTTGCCGCCCCCTGTCGGTCCGATAAGGGCTGTTATCTTTCCAGCAGGAAGCTCAAGGGTTAGATCATCCAGTATCAACTGTTCCCGGTCATATCCAAAGCACACATTCTCAAACCTGACCGCACCTTTTACCGACTCAGGGACATAAACCGGTTCAGCGATCTGCATGGTCCTCCGGGTGTCCAGTACCTGGAAAATTCGTTCAGCCGAGGCCATGGCCGACTGGACGATGGAATACTTCTGGGACAGCTCACGCATGGGTTGAAAGAAGAGGCGCATGTAAAAGAGAAAGGCAACCAGTTCGCCAAGAGTCAATGTCTGCCTGATGACTTCCCCGCCCCCGTACCAGAGGATCAACGCAACCGCCGTTGTTCCCATGAATTCAGTCAGAGGAAGAAAGGTGCCGAACAGGCGGATCTGGGCAAAGGTCCTCTGAAGGTAGCCCTGAGTCAGTTTGGTATATTCAGCCGCAAGTTTCTGTTCTCTGCCGTAGAGTTGAACAATGGTCATATTTGACACCGCCTCCTGCAGAAAACTGTTTAACCGGGCAAGTTGACTGCGAATGGCCCGAAACCGTTCTCTTGCCATCCGCGAAAAGCAAACGGTCAGCCCCAGAGATGCTGGAAGAAAAAACGTCATAATCAGAGCCAGGCGCACATTCATCAGGTAGAGAACAATCAGAATACCGGAGAGTTTAAGCAAATCATTAAACAGGGTCACCATGACCGAGGTGAACATCTCATGCATGTTCTGGATGTCGTTTGTCAGACGAGTAACCAGTTTGCCGGTGGGTTGCTTCTGGAAAAAACCGACTTCCAAGGTAAGTATATGAACAAAAAGTTCCTGCCGCAGTCTGTGCATGACCATCTGTCCGATCCACTCAAGAACAACCACCTGGCAGAAGCCACAGATAAATATCAGTCCGACCAGAAACCCATACTCGGCCGCCACCCGGCCCAGACCGCTGACCTGCTTCTGCAGGCCGAGGTCGGTTCGGCTGATAAAGCCGTCAATTCCGACCTGCATCAGTCTCGGCAGCCCCAGGGTTGCCCCGGTAGCCAGCAGGGAAAGTAGAACGGCGAGTACAAGACCCGGCCAATACCGCCTGCAGTAGCCGAAGATTCGTTTCCAGATCTGCAGATCAACCAGAGAACCGATCTGCCCTTTTTCCGTGTAGCCGTAATTACGCATTATCCTGCTGCTTATCAGCCATAATTGCATACAGGGCACTTGCCCTGCGCATCTGTTCATGGTTGCCGGAGGCAAGAATTTTTCCCTGGTCAACCAGAAATATTTTATCTGTTTTCCGCAGCAAGTTGACCCGGTGGGAAACTAGCAGGACAAGCCGCCCCTTATACTGGTTGTAAATGTTGGCAAAAACCTCCTGTTCGGTTTCAACATCAAGGGCCGACAGGCCGTCATCAATAATTAAAATCGGTCGGTTGCAGAGCAGCGCCCGGGCAAGGGCAATTCGCTGTTTCTGGCCGCCGGAGAGTCGTACTCCACGCTCGCCGACCAGCGTTGCGTACCCATCGGCAAAGGCGAGAATATCATCATGAATAGCAGCAGCCCCGGCCGCTGCTTCGATCTGATCACGACTCGCATCGGGCCGACCGAAACGGATATTGTTATAGACGGTATCGCTGAACAGAAAAATCTGCTGGCCGACATAGCCGATCTGCTCACGGACGGCCGCCACGGATACCTCGTTGACATCCTGGCCGTTGATAAAGAGCATACCGTCTTCAACCGGATAGAGTCTGGCCGTCAGCCTGCACAGCGTTGATTTACCGGAACCCGTTCGGCCGGTGATTCCGTAAATTCCCGGGGTAAGGTCAAGGTTGACCTTTTCAAGGGCAGTTTTTTTTACGTCTGGGTAGGTAAATCGCAAGTTTCTGAAAAAAAACGCCGGAGTTTCCTCTCCGAAATTCAACAGGCCATCACCGCCTCTGACGGTTGGCTGCTCCTTGAGAAGTGCGGCAACACGACGCAGTGAGGTCAGGCCGCGCTGGACTAGATTTGCAACCCAGCCGATGGCCATCATCGGCCAGACCAGCATAGCCAGATAGGTGACAAAGGCCACAAAGGAGCCAATAGTAATTCGCCCCTCAATAACCAGCAGGCCACCGAAGTAGAGAATCAGCAGCATACCTGCATTGCCGGTAAGGGTTGCCAGCGGATGAAGAAGACCCTGGATCACCGCAACCTTCAAGTTGGAATGCACATATTGGGTGCCCAGCCGTGAAAATTCACGTCCCTGCTGTTTTTCCAGGCCGTAGCCCTTGAGCAGACGAATGGAGACCAGGGCGTTACGGACGAATTCGGTCATCAGACCAAACTGTTCCTGCACCAGATTAAAACACTCATGCATCCGTCCGGACAGAACTTTGGTACAGATGGCAAGCAGGGGCATGGGCAGAAGAGCTATCAAGGTCAATTTGACATCAATGGCCAGCATAAAACAGATGGCTGCCGTCGACATGACCAGGGCATCTACGGCAGCTACCATGCCCATGCCGCAGGCCATCTGAATGGCTGAGAGATCGTTGCCGGCGTGGGCCATCAATCCACCGGTTGACCAGCGCCCGTAGAACGGACGATCCATCTGCAGCAGATGGGTAAAAATTTGGTCCCTGAGGTTCCGCTCAAGAAGACGGGAAAAACCGATTATCAGTGTTCTCCAGATAAATCGAAGCACGGTAACGGTAACGGCTATCAAAAGGATAAGCAGGGCAAGGTGTTGCAGGGAGGATGCATGTGCGGTCTGCCGACTAAGGCCGTCAATGCCTTTTTTTAACAGCATGGGAATCAGGAGCTGGAGGAAATCCACCCCAAGAAGGGCGATGAACCCAAAGAACAGGCGGAGACGATACCGGGTGAAAATGGGAACCAGCAGCCAGAGTGCCGTACGTCCCCGGCCGGAAGGTTTCAACTTCGTCACCTCCTGGTGCGCAGCAGTTCGTTATAGGCGGCGGTCAGTTCAACAAAACGATCATGATCTCCACCCTTATCCGGATGCAGTTCAAGAGCCTTTTTCCGATATGCCCTGGTCAGTTCTTTTTTATTCATAGCGGCAAGTTTGGCCCGACTGACACCGAAAACCGTACTTGCCTCGTTCATGGACATCCGGCGGGATCCCTTTATGGACCGGGCACGACGACGGGAATCGGCAAAAGAACGAATGTATTCCTCCCAGTTGCGTCCTCCCGGGAAGTCAAAATCAAAGTACATGACCACATATCGAATGAGATACGGCGGCAGATGACCGGGGCGACCAAGCCCCTGCCAGAACCGGGAATCCCGGTCAAGGCGGCAGACCTCTTTGACAAAGAGCTCGTCGAGTTTATCCCCTTCAAGGGCATGAGGCATGGTTCGGGTATAGCTTTCCGTGAAAAAACGCTGCAGATCAAAAATGGTAAAAACGTAGCGTTTATATTCTCCGGGCGACAGTACCTGCTCCTGCTCAATCAGATACTGTTCAAGCTCATCTCTTGACTTGTTCAGGAGTTTTTTAAACAGGGTCGCCGATTTGTCGAGCCGACGCTGATCGACCTGGCCGAAGCGGAGGAAGTGCATACGCCTGCGGTCAAAAACATGAGTTTCCTCCATAACCCTGGCCCGATCCTGTCTGGACATTGGCTTCCAGTTTCGGTGGTGGTGACGATGGAGAAACGGTTCTATTTTTGAACGGATATAGGGATCAAGAAAAGGGAAAAAAAACGCTTCCACTTCATCATAGTCGGGATCAACGCCCTTTTTCCGTAAGAGTTCAAAAAGCAGGTCGTCAATGTAGAAAGAAGAGCCGCCTGCATATTGTATAAATCTGTCGGGACGGGCACCCAGAGAGACCAGGTCGCGATTGGTCAGGCAGGTTCCGTTGTCATAGGATTCGCACAGGGTGTACTGCAGGTGATTGTCAATGAACCTGCGGGAAATATACATGAGAGTCTATTTGTAACGAACTCAAATTCAAGAGTTACTTATTTTTTTTATTTCGTAGTAGAAATATATAAAAAATCTCAACCGGTATTGCGCTGGGCATAGGTATTCATTAAAGATTCAACCTTGTCAATGGAAAACGGCTTGGCAACCGCTGTGACAAAGTGAAAGGTATTGAAATGCACCATGACCTCATCCCGATCATTGCCGCTCATGGCAACCAGGGTCGCCAGAGGATCAAGGGCATGAATTTTTTTTGCCGCATCCACCCCGTTCATGCCCTCATCAATCTGCAGGTCAAGCAAAACCAGGTCATAGGGGACACCGTTTCTCCGCCCCTCTTCAAATGCAGTGACCGCCTGTTCTCCTTCTTCGACCGTAGTAACACTGCAGTTGAAATATTCAAACATTTTGGCAGCAATTGTCAGCATCAGCTCTTCATCATCCATAATCAGAATCCGAAATTGATCTGTCTGGTCCTGATTGTCTTTGCCGCCTGCCTGCTCCTGACGCCCGACCGGCAGATAAATTATTGCCGTACATCCTGCTCCATCTGTATTTTCTACAAGCCGCACAACCCCACCGTGTTTTTTGACAATGGCGTGGGCAATGGTCAAACCCAGCCCCATGCCTTTCTGGGTTCCCTTCTGTTTGGTTGAAAAATAGGGGTCAAAAACCTGTTCAAGGATGTACTGGTCTATTCCGGATCCGCTGTCTCTGATACTGACCCTGATAAAATCGCCGTCCGGCATGGGATGTCCAATTCGACCAGATTCCATTTTACCATCAACTCTGGTCAGGTTAACCGACAGCTGGCCTCGACCGTCCATGGCTTCAACAGCATTGAAGATAATATTCTGAAAAACCTGGCTCATCAAATCAGAATCAAGATTCACGCAGTGTAGTGAATCATCAGCCGTGAGCTGAAAGTGAACCGGTGTTCCGGCCAGCTCATTTTCGAGCAGCCCGGCCAGCAGTTCGTCCACACAGACCCGGGTTTTCGAGGGCAGGTAATTATCTGAAAAGGTAGAGAATTGGCGAATAAGGCCGGTAGTAAGCTGGAGGGCCTTGCTGGTTTCGGCAAGGAGAAGATTGATCTCGTCATCATTGGATAAAACCCGAGCCATCTCAACATTACCGTTGATAATGGTGAGCAGGTTATTGAAGTCATGGGCAATGCCGCTGGCCATAGTGGCCATTGCATCAAGTTTTCGGACTTTTTCCAGCTCTTTTTCCAGTGCTCTCTGCTGCTCCTCCATTACTTTACTTGTTGTCACGTCCTGGAGAATACCGATAATAAACAGCTGTTCCTCTTCAAAGACAGGGACCAGATTAAAGGTCACCTGGCGGTCATGAAAAAGAACCGGTGCACTGTAATCAAAAACCAGCGGCAGGGCTTCGTCGGTTGCGGAAAGGCTTTCAATCCATTGGGTATAAGCTGTTCGATTCTCATCAGGCAGCAGATCAATAAAACGGGTTCCAAGAATTTCCGTGTCCTCCCGTTGAAACAGGATGCAGCAGCTAGGATTGACACGAACAATCCTCCCCTTGCCGTCGAGTTCAAGCGCTCCTTCGGTCATCCGTTTGAAAACGACCCCGTTATGCCGTTTATTGACCAGCAGTTCACGGGTCACTTCCCGGGGATTCAATCCCTGCATCCCCTCGATGTCTGCATTAGGCCGGGTACCTGTTTCAAAATAATGTAAAGCGTTATGAATATGCTCCCTCATGGTAGAGGCAGGGCCCTTGGCAATACAGATATCCGCTCCAAGCTCAAGGATGTTCATATCATCCTCAAGGGCAATACCGGAAAGAACGACAAGGAATATATCCTTATAAGCCGGGGTATTGCGTACAATACGGCTGAGTTTTGCCCCGTCTATTTTGGGCATGACCAGATCGGTAAATATAATATCCGGAGTGTACAATGCGAGTACATCCAGCGCTTCAAGGCCATCAGCCGCAGTCTGTACCTCGCACCCGGCCTTTTCCAGGATAGAAGAGACAATCTTGAGGATCACCGGACTGTTATCTACTACAAGGACTTTATGTTCAGTCATGATCAAGTAACTCCCGCACCGCTGTCACAAATTCTTTGACATCAAAAGGTTTACTGAAGACTAAATCCGCTCCAAGCTCCTGGGCCGCAGGAAGATACGCTTCAGGACCGATTCTTCCGCCGCCGGAAATTGCGACAATCTTCACATCGGGAAATTCCTTTTTTAAAACCGTGATTGTCTCAAGGCCCTCCTGCTCGGGCATAATCAAATCGGTTATCACCAGATCAACGGGTTCTTCTCGCTGCTTCTGCATACCCTTACGGCCGTTTTCAGCATCTATAACAGTGTACCCGCTCCATTCCATAACCTGACGAAGGAGAACGCGCATCTGTTCATCATCATCTATGACCAGTATTCTCATCAGGAACCTCTTGTCGGCAAAAGTTCACGAATTGCGACGGAAAGTTGGTGCATGTCCAGCGGCTTGGCAAGGAATCGACGAATACCGACCCTGTTTGCCTCATCGGTGGTAACCGCCTCGGAATACCCGGAGCATAGAACAATGGGGATTCTGTTGTCGATTTTTGCGATCTCTTCAGCAAGCATCAGGCCCGTCATCTTCGGCATGGTCTGATCGGTGATGACCAGATCAATAGCACCTTTCTCACGGCGAAAAATTTCAAGAGCCTCCTGCCCGCTTCCGGCGGAAAAGACCCTGTACCCTAGATATTCCAACATACTGCTCCGCATCTTGACAATATCTTCCTCATCATCAACAAAGAGAATGGTTTCGTTTCCCCGCGGCATGTTGGTGACCGCATCAACGGCCCCCTCTTCCTCTTTGTCGGCCCTTGGGAAAAAGAGCGTGAACACTGCGCCCTTGCCCTCACTTGATGAAACATCAATAACCCCGCCGTGGGATATGACGATGCCGTGAATAACCGCAAGTCCCATGCCGGTGCCTTCACCAACATCACGGGTGGTGAAAAAGGGATCAAAAATACGCTTAAGTAAATGCTCCGGAATGCCGTGACCGGTATCGGCAACCGAGAGAACCACATATTTACCGGGAACAAGATCGTGGTAGCGGTTACACTCTTCCGGTCCGGCCTCAAGTTCGCGCAGACTGATGGTGATACGGCCGGGTGTCGATCCCAGGGCCTGGGCGGCATTGGTCGCCAGATTCATCAAAACCTGATGGATCTGGGTCGGATCAATATCAATCGGGCCGATATCGCCGACGATTTCGGTTTGAATATCAATGGTTGTCGGCAGTGATGAGCGGAGCAGCTTAATACCTTCTTTAATAACCGGGGTAATAACTATCCGTTTTTTACTGCTCATGTTCTGGCGGCTGAAGGCAAGGATCTGGCTGACCAGATCCTTGGCTCGAATGCCTGCGCGTTTAATGGCAACAACATGCTCGGTTATTTCTTTGACGGTCGGCAGCTCTCCCTGTATGGGCGAATCATCGTCTTTCACTTCAGGAAATCTATACAGCAGCAGATCGGCATTGCCCAGGATTGCCCCGAGAATATTGTTGAAATCATGGGCTATCCCGCCGGCAAGAGTGGCAATAGCCTCCATCTTTTGCGCCTGAACCAGCTTCTGTTCAAGATTTCGCTGAACGGAGATATCTCTGGCGGTATGGACATAACCGAGCAGTTCATCATTTTCAAGAATCGGCACGCAGCTAACCTGAAAAATCTTACCGAGAAAGGAATGCTCAACAACCAGATCCTGAGCCTTTCCGTTTTCAAGAGCTATTTTGGCCGGACAGATTCTGCACAGTTGATCACTGCCTGAAAAAAGCTCATGGCATCTCCGCCCTGCTATATCGTCGGTCGATCCATTGGCAAGTAACTCAAGGGCGGCGGCATTTCCTTTAATTATCGAAAGATCGGTATCAAGGATAAGTACCGGATTCTTGATTGCGTCAAAGGTTCGCCGCCATTCTTCATTGGAGATGCGCAGCGATGCCTCACTGGACATGCGCCGATCCATTTCCTTGCGCAGATTCTCATTGGTTACGGTCAACTCATGGGTTTGCTCGCGGACTTTTTCTTCCAATTGCTCACCGGCCAGCTCCAGCTCCTGGTTTGTTTTCTCAAGAGAACGGTTCAAACCGATAATCCGGTTGAGCAGAGCAGTAAACCCGAAATAGAGCACCAGCCCTCCGACAATGAGTGCAAGCAGGGTCAGCAGGATAACCTTGATGAGAATATGTTTATGTGCCTGAAGGGTTTTAGTGATATCAACCGAGAGAAGAATGGAACCAAATGGCTGTTGTTTGACATCCCTCAAAACAAAGGCCGGAAAAACCAGCGA
>VAPK010910363.1_pt1 | contig 20357 bp, 18 predicted proteins | sample 3395031 | NCBI WGS metagenome assembly VAPK01 (sample SAMN08290443, study PRJNA428436) | hydrothermal vent metagenome | isolation source: Deep-sea hydrothermal vent chimney 1 | place: Pacific Ocean: Juan De Fuca Ridge
CACGGAGACGGCCCCGGCCGCAGCAGAGAGCCCGGAGTCCACGGAGACGGCCCCGGCCGCAGCAGAGAGCCCGGAGTCCACGGAGACGGCCCCGGCCGTAGCTGACAATTCGAAGTCGTCCCCTGATAAAGCAGAGTAGAATCGTTTCGACGATACAGTGGAATATTTCAAGGGGCCTTGAGCCCCTTCTTTATGTTGCGAATAGACGATTTGATAAGGAGAATGCTGTGAAAATTACAAGCCAGATGGTCAAGGAACTGCGCGATAAGACCAGTGCCGGCATGATGGATTGCAAACGGGCTCTGGGCGAGACCGACGGCGACATGGAAAAGGCCATTGACCTGTTGCGGCAGAAAGGGCTGGCCGTGGCCCAAAAGCGGGCCGACCGCGCAACCAAAGAGGGCATTGTCGAATGTTATATCCATGCCGGCGGCAAGCTCGGGGTCATGGTGGAAGTTGCCAGTGAGACCGACTTCGTGGCCAAAACCGATGATTTCAAGGTCTTTGCCCGGGATGTCGCCATGCAGATTGCGGCTGCCGGTCCCGTGGCTGTGAGTCGTGACGAAGTCCCTGCCGCAATGCTTGAACGGGAGAGGGAGATTTATTCCGCCCAGGCCCTGGATTCCGGTAAACCGGAGAATATTGTTGAGAAGATCGTCTCCGGCAAGATAGAAAAGTACCTGGCCGAGGTCTGTCTGCTGGAACAGAAGTTTGTCAAGAATCCGGATCTGTCCGTTCAGGACCTGCTCAACGAACTTATTGCCAAAATGGGCGAAAATATCTCGATCAAGCGCTTTGCGCGTTTTCAGATCGGAGCGTAAGCCGAAAACCGGCAGCCGGTAAGAGCCAGAGTCTAAGCCGGCAGGGCGACCAATGAAATTTAAACGCATTCTTCTCAAATTGAGCGGCGAAGCCCTGATGGGCGACAGTTCATTCGGGATCAGTCCGGACATGATCAAATACGTGGCCACGGAGGTTCGGGCCGTCCACGAACAGGGCGTCCAGCTGGCCCTGGTTATCGGCGCCGGCAATATCTTCCGGGGGGTGGCCGGAGCCGCTTCGGGCATGGACCGGGGATCCGCCGACAATATGGGTATGCTGGCGACAATGATCAACAGCTTGGCCGTCCAGGATGCCCTGGAGCAAGCCGGTGTTCCCTGCCGGGTTATGTCGGCCTTTTCTATGCGCGTCGTCTGTGAACCCTATGTTCGGCGCCGGGCCCTGCGTCACCTGGACAAGGGCAGGGTGGTGATCTTCGGGGCAGGTACCGGCAATCCATATTTTACCACGGACACGGCCGGTGTTTTACGGGCCCTGGAGATTGACGCCGATGTCCTGATGAAGGCGACCCGCGTCGATGGTGTCTATGACCGGGACCCGGAAAAACATCCGGACGCGGAGCGTTTTGACAGCCTGACCTATAATCAGGTTCTGCAACAAGATCTGCGGGTTATGGATGCCGCCGGCATCTCGCTGGCCCGGGAAGAGAATCTGCCTATATTTGTCTTTAACATGAAGACGGCAGGCAATATTTCCAGGGCGGCCGCCGGAGAAAAAATCGGGACGCTGATTGCCGCGTAATGGTGATCCGCTCAGCATTTCTCTGTTGCCGAGAGTTGCACGGGGAACCAGAGCCGAAGGAGGACGACGATGTTAAACGAGATAATTGAACAGCTCAGGGAAAAGATGGGGAGCAGTGTGGACGCCTTGAAGCGTGAGTTGGTCAGAATCCGGACCGGCCGGGCTTCACTGTCACTGCTTGACGGGCTCACCGTGGAGGCCTACGGCGGCAAGACGCCGCTCAACCAGGTCGCGACCATGACCATACCGGAGAGCCGCCTGATCGTGATTCAGCCGTGGGATCCGCAGATGCTGGCGGTAATCAGCAAGGCTATACAGGCCACCGATCTCGGTCTGACACCGGTCAACGACGGCAAGGTTATTCGTTTGGCTATCCCGCAGCTCACAGAGGAGCGGCGCAAGGAGCTGGTCAAAAAAGTCGGTAAGATTGCCGAGGAATTCAAGGTGGCGGTGCGTAACGTCCGGCGCGAAGCCATTGATCTGCTGAAAAAGCAGAAAAAGGATAAAGAAATATCCGAAGACGATCTTTTTCGTCTCCAGGATGAGGCCCAGAAAGAAACCGACCTGTTTATCAAGCAGATTGACGAGATCGTGGCCGGCAAGGAAAAGGAAGTCATGGAGGTGTGATGCCCCCATCACCCCTGAACTATGCATGCCGCGTCCTCTCCGGATATTCGACTGGTCCCTGTCCATGTCGCCATTGTCATGGACGGCAACGGCCGCTGGGCTGAAGAGCGAAACCGGCCCCGGCTGTTCGGCCACAAGGCCGGAGTCGATTCCGTCCGGACCGTTGTGGAGACCGCCCGGGAGATCGGGGTCCGGCACCTGACTCTGTACGCCTTTTCCACTGAAAACTGGCGTCGCCCCGCTTTCGAGGTCAAGGGGCTCATGACCCTGCTCAAGGCCTACCTGCAGTCCGAGCTGGCAACCATGCTGAAAAACGATATTCATCTCATGGGTATCGGTCAGCATGACCGCCTCCCTGCCGATGTCCGCAAGACTCTGGACATGGTCACGGCCAAGACCGCCCATTGCACCTCGATGACCCTGAACCTGGCGCTCAGCTACGGCAGCCGCAGTGAGATTGTTCGGGCGGCGCGGCAACTGGCAGGCAAGTGCGTCAGCGGTGAGCTGGCGGTCCGGGACCTTAACGAGGAACTGCTCGGCAGCCACCTCTATACAGCGGGGCAGCCTGACCCTGATCTTTTTATCCGAACCGGAGGCGAGAGGCGTTTGTCCAATTTCCTGCTCTGGCAGGTTTCATATGCGGAGCTCTATTTTACCGATAGCAAGTGGCCCGAATTCGGACGGGAGCAGTTCCTTGAGGCGGTTGCCGTTTACGGCACACGTCAGCGCCGGTTCGGCAAGACCGGGGCGCAGCTGCGACAGGGGTAAGGGGCAGTGGGCCGCATTATTCCCGGTTTCACCATGGTCGCCATATGGGTGCTGATTCTCTTCGTGGCGCCCTCAATCCTGTTCTGGCTGGCTATCATGCTGGTAGCGGGCATTGCCCTGCATGAATATTTTCGCATGACCAGCCGGCAAGGTGACAACCGGCTCCCGGCCGCGGCGGTCATCCCCCTGGCCATCCTGCCGGTCGGCGCGGCAGTGCTGCAACGCCCTGGTTTGGTTATGGCCGGGCTGTTTCTAAGTCTGCTGGGCACTATTGTCGTGGCCCTTTTCTCTTATCGCCGCCTTGACGATGTTTTTGCCTTTATCTGCCGTTCCACTTTCGGGGTCGTGTATATCGGTTTTTGTCTTGCCCACCTAGTGTTGATCCGTTTTCTGCCCATGGGGGTTGCTTGGCTTTTCGTCCTCACCGTCATTACCGCCGGCGGCGATACCGGGGCCTATTATATCGGCAAGGCCTTCGGCCGGCGCAAACTCTGTCCCGTCATCAGTCCCAACAAGACCGTGGCCGGTGCCCTGGGCGGTATATCGAGCGGGGTCCTGGCCGCGCTCCTGGCCGGCCATTTTCTGCTGCCGCAGGTCAGCCTGGCGGTGATCGGCCTTGCGGCCCTGGGGTTATCCGTGATCGGCATCATCGGCGATCTGGCCGAATCAATGATCAAGCGGTCCGAGGGGATCAAGGATGCCGGGACCATTCTGGGCGGCCATGGCGGGGTCCTTGACAGGATTGACAGCCTGCTGCTTGCCGCGCCGATTCTTTTTTATCTTCTCTCTATGGGAGTGCTGTCATGAAAACAATCTCCCTGCTTGGTTCAACCGGATCCATCGGCCGGAACGTCATGGCCGTGATTCGTCAGTTTCCCGAACGGTTCCGTGTCGCCGGACTGGCGGCAGGACGCAACATCGAGGCGCTGAAACAGCAGGTTCTTGAATTTACCCCGGATTGTATTTCCGTGGCGGATGAAACCCTGGCCGGCCTGCTGGCCGCTGAACTGCCCCCCGGGTTAGGGGAGCGGGTTTTCTGGGGTCCGGAAGGCAATCGCCGGGTGGCGACCGTGGCAGCGGCGGACATGGTGGTGGTCGCCATGGTCGGGGCCGCCGGCCTGCTGCCGACGCTTGACGCTATTGCTGCGGGCAAGGATATCGGCCTGGCCAACAAGGAGACCCTGGTTATGGCCGGTTGCCTGGTCATGGCGGCGGTCCGGCAGCACGGGGTGCGGTTGCTGCCTATCGACAGTGAACACAGCGCCATTTTTCAGGTCCTGGAGGCCGGCCGGCGGCAGGATGTCGGCCGGATCATTCTGACCGCTTCGGGCGGGCCGTTCCGGTTGCTGGAAAAAGAGGAGTTGGCGGCCGTTACCCCGGCGCAGGCCATGAATCACCCCAACTGGGATATGGGACCCAAGGTTTCCATCGATTCCGCGACCATGATGAACAAAGGACTGGAGGTCATTGAGGCCCACTGGCTCTTTGATATGGACCCGGACCGGATCAGCGTGGTCGTTCACCCCGAGTCGATCGTGCATTCCCTGGTGGAGTTCATCGACGGTTCGGTGGTCGCGCAGCTTGGCATCCCGGACATGCGGCTTCCTATTGCCTATGCCCTGTCCTACCCGGAACGTCTCGGGCTCGGTTTGTCCCGGCTCAGTTTGTCTCATTGTGGTAATCTGAGTTTTGAAAATCCTGATTATGACTGTTTCCCTGCCCTGCAGCTGGCCTTTGCTGCCCTGGCAAAGGGCGGGACCAGGCCGGCGGTGCTCAATGCCGCCAATGAGGTGGCGGTGGCGGCCTTCCTGGACGGACAGCTTGGTTTCAGCGATATTGTCAAGGTGGTGGCCGCAACGCTTGCCCGGGCCGGCGATGTAGAGCAGCTGGATTTGCCGGCCATTCTCCAGGCCGATGAACAGGCTCGCCGGATTGCCCGACACGAGATCAGTTTACGGCAGCAAGGCTGATCGTTACTCTCTGACCGGAAGAAATAACGTATGGATTCGTTTATCTCATTTATCGTCGTCCTCGGCATCCTTATTTTTGTTCATGAACTGGGCCATTTTCTTGTCGCCAAGATGTTCGGGGTCAAGGTGCTCACCTTTTCCCTGGGCTTCGGGCGTAAGATCGTGGGCAAAAAATGGGGCGATACCGAGTATCTTATCAGCGTTTTCCCGCTTGGCGGCTACGTCAAGATGTTCGGTGAACAGCCTGATGACGAGGAAATCGACCCGGCCGAGCGGCATCGCTCCTTTTCCCATAAACCCGTGTGGCAGCGTTTCGGGATTGTGGCCGCCGGGCCGTTTTTTAATCTGCTCTTTGCCATTATCATTTTTTTCTTGATGTTCTCCCTGGCCGGGCTGCCCGAGCCTGTGGATACGACCCTGATCGGGCAGGTGGCTCCCGGCTCGGCGGCCCAGCGGGCAGGTCTCAAGCCCGGTGATTTGATTCTCGGCATTGACGGACATAAAACCACCTCCTGGATGCAGGTCTCGAAGTTGATCAAAGAGAGCGGCGGCAAGGCAGTGCAACTGAGAGTGGAGCGCCGTGGTGCTCAGCTAAGCATCCGCGCCGTCCCGGCCATGGAGCAGGTAAAGAACCTGTTTGGCGAGGCGGTGGGCCGGCGCTACATGCTGGGCATCAGTCGCCGCAACCAGGTGGCCTACAAGAAGACATCCCTGGGCGAGGCGGCCAGGGCGGCCTTGATCCAGACCTGGAACCTGATCTACCTGACGATCCTGGGGATCGTCAAGATTATTGAACGGGTGGTGCCGGCCTCGGAACTCGGCGGCCCCATCCGCATTGCCGAGATCGCCGGGGCGGAGCTGGCAGTGGGCTGGATGAATTTCGCCTACTTCATGGGGCTGCTCAGCGTTAATCTCGGCATTTTAAATCTCCTGCCCATCCCGGTCCTGGACGGCGGCCACCTGATGTTCCTGACCATTGAGGGGATTCGCCGCCGGCCGCTCAGCGAGCGGACCATGGAGATGAGCCAGAAGGTGGGTATTTTTCTGCTCAGCTCATTGATGATTTTTGTCTTTTACAATGATATTCTCAGGGTTGTCCGGCGGTGGATGGGTTCCTGATATTGGCCCTGGAGACGGCCACCGGCTGTGGCGGCGTGTCCCTGACGCTTGGCGGCATGCATGCCGGCCATCTCCTGGCCGAGTGTACCTGCCAGCCGGAGGCCTCGCCTTCCCGGCGTCTGCTCGGCAGCGTGCAGTGGATTATGGCGGCGGCCGGGGTGAGCTGGGGTGAGCTGGACGGCATCGGTGTGAGTCTCGGTCCCGGCAGTTTTACCGGCTTGCGGATCGGCATGGCGGCGGCCAAGTCGATTGCCATGGCTACCGGCAAGCCGCTTATCGGCGTGCCCACCCTTGATGCCCTGGCCTTCACCTGTACCGGCAGTGACCGGCTGCTGGGCTGTCTGCTTGACGCGCGCAAGCAGGAGGTATATGCGGGATTTTACCGGATCGGTGCGGACGGCGATCCCCGGCCTCTCGGCGCCCCCCTGGCCGTCAGCCCGGCGGACCTGGCCGGGCGGATCACCGAGCCGGTTCTGCTGGCCGGCCCGGGCGCCGCCGTTTACCGGGAGCTATTTGCGGAATTCGATAGTATCCGTATTCTGCCGGCGCCCTTTTTTTCGCTCCGGGCGGCCACGGTCGGTTTCCTTGCCGGGGACATGCTCGGGCAGGGCCGGATCATGGACCCGGCAACGGCAGCGCCTCTCTATGTGCGGGCCTCGGAGGCGGAACTTAATTTCATGAAGCCGTGACGCGGGGGCCGGCCGCGAAAACCAGGAACCGACAGGCGGAACAGGATGATAAGACGGAAAAAAACACGGCAGATCAGGATCGGAGAGGTGGCTGTCGGCGGCGATGCCCCCATAACCGTGCAGTCCATGACCAACACTGATACCCGGGATGCGGAGGCCACCATCGTCCAGATCAGGAATCTGACCGGGGCGGGCTGTGAACTGATCCGGGTGGCGGTCCCTGATATGGAGGCGGCCGCGGCGATAAGGGAGATCAGGGATGGCATCACCATCCCGCTAATTGCCGATATCCATTTCGACTGGCGTCTTGCCGTGGCTGCCATGGAGAGCGGGGCTCAGGCCATCCGCATCAATCCCGGCAACCTGGGGGGGGCGGAGAAACTCGGCCTTGTCGTCGATGCGGCCAAGGCGCACCGGGTGCCGATCCGGGTGGGCGTCAATTCCGGTTCCATTGAAAAGGATCTCTTGCAACAGTATGGCTATCCGACTCCGGACAATCCCCGGGCCTTGATCGAAAGCGCACTCAGAAACGTGAGCCTGCTCGAGGAACAGGGATTCCGGGAGATCAAAATTTCCATTAAGTCCTCTGATACCCTTACCACTATTGCCGGGTACCGGGAGCTTGCCGCCAAGACTGATTATCCCCTCCATCTCGGTGTGACCGAGGCCGGCGGCCTGATCGCCGGCACGGTCAAATCCAGCGTGGCCCTGGGAATCCTGTTTTTTGAAGGCATTGGCGATACCTTTCGCATTTCCCTGACCCGGGACCCGGTGGAGGAGGTGCGGGTGGGCTTTGAACTGTTGCGGTCCCTGCGTATCAGGGAGAGGGGGCCGGAGATGATTTCCTGCCCCACCTGCGGCCGGACCCGGATCGATCTCTTTTCCTTGGCCGAAGCCGTGGAAAAGCATCTGCAGACCATGGAGACAAAGCTCAAAGTCGCGGTCATGGGTTGCGTGGTTAACGGTCCCGGCGAGGCGCGGGAGGCGGATATCGGGATTGCCGGCGGCCACGGCCTGGGCATTATCTTCAAGAAAGGAAAAATAATCAGGAAGGTTCGGGAGGACCGGCTGCTCGCTGTTTTTCTGCAGGAACTGGACAGGATGGAGCAGGAAAGCGGCGGGAAGAAGCGCATTGTACAATAACCGGCCATCCTGCCGGCCGTAATTCTCCCGGTAGGTTGGCGTTGAGCGGGTCATAGTCAAGACGTCGGCTTTCATTTATTCCTTGTTTTTACTGGAAAGTCAGCAATTCCACAAGGCATAGCAAAACCCAACAAAACTGATAACTTCGTAAAAGGCCTGAAACCATAACGTAACCATTTAAGAAATCATGCGATATTCACAGATGCTGTTGCCGACAACCAGGGAAACCCCATCAGAAGCCGATGTGGTGAGTCACCAGCTTTTGCTGCGGGGCGGTTTTATCCGTAAACTGAGCGCGGGTGTGTACACGTACCTTCCCCTGGGCCTGGCGGTCATCCAGAAGGTGGCGCAGATCGTGCGTGAGGAGATGAACCGGGCCGGAGCACAGGAACTGCTCATGCCCATGGTGCAGCCGGCGGATTTATGGCAGGAGTCCGGTCGCTGGCAGAAGTATGGCGCCGAACTGCTGCGCTTTATTGATCGCCATGGCCGCGGCTTTTGCCTGGGGCCGACCCATGAAGAGGTCATTACCGATCTGGCGCGGCGTGAGCTGCAGTCTTACCGGCAGCTGCCGAAAAATCTCTACCAGATTCAGACCAAGTTCCGCGATGAGATCCGGCCCCGGTTCGGACTTATGCGCGGCCGGGAATTTGTGATGAAGGACGCCTATTCCTTTGACGTCAGTGACGAGGCGGCCGGGCTGTCGTACCAGAAGATGTTTGACGCCTATCACCGTATTTTCAGGCGTTGCGGCCTGGAGTTCCGGGCGGTGGAGGCGGATACCGGCACTATCGGCGGCTCTTTTTCCCACGAGTTCATGGTCCTGGCCCGGACCGGCGAGGATACCCTGGTTGTCTGTGAGCAGTGCAGTTACGCGGCCAATGTCGAAAAGGCCGCAATCGCCCCGCCGGAGACCGGCGCGGCGCCGCCGGCGGGGGAGATGGCCAGGGTCGAGACGCCGGGCGTGAAAAAGGTGGAGATGGTGGCCGGGTTTCTCGGCGTCCGGCCGGCCGATATCATCAAGACCATGATTTATTTCGTTGACGGCGAGCCCGTTGCCGCGCTCGTCCGCGGCGACCGGGAAGTGCAGGCGGTCAAACTGAAAAATCTCCTGGGGGCGACCGAGGTGGAGCTGGCCGATGATAAGACGATCTATCAGAAGACCAAGCTGCCGGTGGGTTATGTCGGGCCGGTGAATCTGCCGCTGAAAGTGGTGGCGGACCAGGAGGTCATGGCGATGGTCAACTGTGTTGCCGGCGCCAATGAAAAACAGTATCACCTGACAGGGGTGCAGCCGGGCCGGGATTTTGTGCCGTTTCTGTCCGGGGACCTGCGGCAGGTCACCGCCGATGACCCTTGTCCCTCCTGCGGCGGCCCGGTGAAGCTGATCGAAGGGATCGAGGTCGGCCATATCTTCAAGCTGGGCACGGCTTACAGTGAGGCCATGAGCGCTACTTTTCAGGACAGTGACGGCAGCGAAAAGCCTTTTGTCATGGGCTGTTACGGTATCGGCGTCAGCCGGATCGCGGCGGCGGCCATTGAACAGAATCACGACCGACACGGGATTATCTTTCCCCTGTCTGTCGCCCCCTTCCAGGTTATCCTGCTCAACCTCGGCTTGAAAAACGAGGCGACCACCAGGGCCGCCGAACAACTCTACCACGACCTGCAAGGCTGCGGGGTTGAGGTCCTCTACGACGACCGCGACGAGCGGCCCGGCTCCAAATTCCAGGATGCCGACCTGATCGGGATTCCCTATCGGGTAACGCTGGGCAAAACCTATGAAAACGAGGGCCGGGTCGAGGTCCGCCGCCGCCGGGACGGTCAGACCGAGACCATTGAATATGAGCAGGCCGCGGCAACGGTGGCCGGGATGATAAACAGGGAGCTGGCCGCCATGGCCGGCTGAACTGGCAACCAGGTGCCGGTCATGGGTGAAAAATATTTTCAGACTGCCATGCCTGAGCTGCAGAGACTCCTCGCTCTGGCCTCGAGTTATCTGCATGGTGTGGATCTTGCGCCGCTGACCCGGGCTTACGAGTTTATCCGTGACCGGCATGCCGGCCATCTCCATGTCTCGGGGGAGTTATATGTCCAGCATCTGCTCGACGTAGCCACCACCCTTGCCTCCATGAAGCTCGACCTGGCCAGTATCGTGGCCGGCCTCCTGCATGGTACGCTCAAGGAGGGAGTTGCCACGGTGGCGGAGCTCGATGACCTGTTCGGCCCGGAAGTGGCCGGCATTGTCAATGGCTCGACCCGGATCACCAATGTCCCTTACAACAGCAAACTGACCAACACCAAGCTGGCGCAGGCGGAAAATACCAGAAAGCTTTTCCTGGCCATGAGCGCCGATATCCGGGTATTGCTGGTCAAGCTGGCCGACCGCCTGCAGGACATGGTCACGCTCGGCGCGGCCGATGAAAAGCAGCGGCGTCACGTGGCCGCTGAAACCATGGACCTCTTCGCGCCCCTGGCCGGCCGTCTTGGCATTGACTGGATGAAGCGGGAATTGGAAGATTTATCATTTCAGTACCTGTTTCCCGTCGAGTACGCCGATATTATCGCCCGCCTGGAAAATTCCCTGGTTCAGCGCCAGGACTATGTGGACGAGGTGAAGGCTATTCTCAATAAAAAGTTGAGAGCGAATAACATCAACCCCGTCCGGATTATCGGCCGGCCCAAACATCTCTATTCCATCTACCGAAAGCTGGTGGCCCAGAATATTTCCCTGGAGCGGGTGTATGACAAGGTGGCCTTCAGGATCATCGTTCACACCGTCAAGGAATGCTATGAGGCCCTGGGTACGGTCCACGCCGACTGGCCGCCGGTTCCCGGCCGGATCAAGGATTTTATCAGTGTTCCCAAGGCCAACAACTACCAGTCCCTGCACACCACAGTGATCGGCCCGCACGATTATTTTATCGAGATCCAGATTCGTACCGAAGAGATGGATCGGGTGGCCCAGGAAGGTATTGCCGCGCACTGGGCCTACAAGGAAGGCCAGAAGATAAACGGTAAGGATGTGCGGTTGTTCAATAGTATCAAGAGGCTGGTGCGGAACCTGCAAGAGGTCGAGGACCATCGCGAGTTTCTTGAATCGGTGCGGGGCGAGCTGTTTGAATCCGATGTCTACGCCCTTACCCCAACGGGTGAGGTCAGGGAGCTGCCGGCGGGAAGCACTCCCATTGATTTTGCCTACTCCATTCATACGGCTGTGGGTGACCATTGCAGCGGGGCTAAAGTGAACGGCCTGCTGGTCACTCTGAAGTATAAACTGCAGCATGGCGATATCGTCGAGATCATCACCCGTAAGAATCAGCAACCCAAGCGGGCCTGGCTGCAAATTGTCAAGACCAGCCGGGCCAGGACCCGGATTCGTCAATGGCTGCGGCGGGAAGAAAAGGAAAAGTCTCTGCACCTGGGCCGCGAGATCTGCGAACGGGAGCTGAAAAAACATGATGTCACTCTGAAAAAGCTGGTTAAAAGCGGACACATCAGGATGTTGCTGAAGAGCCTGAACTGCAATTCACTTGACGATATGCTGGTCAAGGTGGGCTCCGGGGGTATTTCGGTGCCATCCCTGTTGCGGGCTCTGCAGCCTGAAGAGTTTCGCGCGGCAGAGGAAAAGCGGCGGGGAAAAGAGCTGCTTGAAAAGACGAGGCGCGCGGAGCAGAGCCTGGCAGCGGCGCCGGCAGATGAAGTCATTGATATCGACGGCATGGACGACATGCTGGTGCGGATCAGCCAGTGCTGTAAACCGGTGCCCGGTGATGATATTATCGGCTTTATTACCACCGGCCGGGGGATTTCCATCCACAAGGTTGGTTGCCATAACCTGCGGATGACCGATCCCCGGCGCTGGATGTCCGTCACCTGGTCCGGATCAACCAGGACCAGGTATCGTTGCAAGGTGCTGATCCGGTCGGAAAACAGGAAAAATATTCTGGCCGATATCAGCAGTACGATCAGTTTCGATGATGCGAACATCATGGAACTCAACGCCCGGACGACTGCGGATAACCTGGCTGAGCTGAGTGTGATCCTGGAGGTTGTCGATCTGGAGCACCTACAGGTCATCCTGCAGCATCTGCGGCAGATGTCGTCGGTTATTGACGTACGCAGGCGTTAATGACGATGGCGGCGTCTGTTTTGTGCGAAGTCTGTGGCAATGAGCTTGACAACGCGGTGGGGTGCTGTCCATTCTGCGGGGCGAAGCGAGTTGCCGCGCCCCGGCGGCCCGGCGGTCCGCAGTACCGTGTTGTCAACCTGGAAAAGGGCATGCCCCTGGTTCACGAGGCATTGTCGCGGCTGCAGCTGGAAATAGAGACGGCACGTCGTCAGGGCTGCCGGGCGCTGGTTTTTATTCACGGCTACGGTTCCAGCGGCAAGGGCGGGGCCATCAGAAAAGAGGTCCGCCGACAACTCGGCTACATGCTTGATCGTCACCAGCTGAATGACGTCCTGCCGGGCGAAGAGATTGATCCGCGAACCGGTCGGGGCCGCCATCTTCTGCGGCGTTTTCCTTTCATGGCCGTCTATCTCAGACATGCAAACCCCGGCGTTACGTTGGTAGTCTTCTGATGTTTTGCCAAGTACCCCCCTGGTTACTCTATAAGTAGTCAATCCGCGACTGGGGCTTTAATGTCTTTGCTGGCAAGACCGTATTATGGTTGAACCGGGACCTCTTGTCGTGTATAAGAACAGAAAATAGAACATAAAACGATTGACGAAATGGAATGAACGTCTTAAGAATACTCAATTTGTGCCAAAAGTACAAAGAGCTGCCTCTGCTGTATTTTCTTGATACCTTGACTGACATCTGCTTGGAATAGTTTTTTCGGGTGCTTCCACTGTAGATTGCTAGTGAAAGGTTGATTGTCAAGACACCAAAGACAACAGGTCATCTACCATGGAATTGCAAGGGTTAAATAAACATGAGGCGCTGACGGCGTTGTCTGAGCGCTACGGTTGTCCATGGCTCGAGTATGATGAGCAGATCACCGCTCCGCTGCTTCTTCTCCTTCGATTTGACCTGGAAGAGCTGAAAAAAGAGGGCTGGTTCCCCCGCCGGATTGAAAACGGCCGGGCCGCCGTTATTGCCTTGACCCCCGGCCCTGAGCTGGCCCAACGGATCAAAAACCTGCTGGGGTGCGAGGCCGTCGACTTCCAGGTAACGCTGCCCGCCGACCTCTATCACATCATCGAAAACAATCAGGATGTCAATCCTGGATTTCCCCCCAGCGCCGGCCGCACGCCGCTAGCCAGGGTGCGAACCTATCTGACCGGCGGCCGGTCGCTGTTTGCCTACTACCGAACCCTGTTGGCCAAGGCCCGGACCGGGCTCGCCTTTGTCCGTACCGGCTTTTCCTTTATCACGATCTCCCTGCTGTTTGTCCAGATTCTGGGCGCCGGCTACCTTCTTTTCCTGGAGGTTCCCCTGCTGGTAACCGGGATAATTATGTTGTATGACGGAATCAAGTGGTATCTTCCGGTCCGCAAGATTTATGGCGGCTTGCCGGTCTGTACGGCTACCGAGCCGACCGACGGCACCAGCGTTCTCGAAGTGTACAACGAGACCGAAGTACCTTTTTTCATCCGCTCCGGCATTGTCCCCGGCGCGGCAGAGCTGCGTGCCGGCTGGACCAGCTTGTCACCGGTCATGCGGCGCCGCTACCTGGCCAGTGACCGGACGGACTTTGCCGAGGAAAGAACATTGCTCGCCTGCTTCCGGACCAGGATGGCCATGGCCCGAACCGGCCTCGCCTTTACCCGCTCCGGCATTGCTTTTCTCGGTCTCGGCTTTGGCCTCGTCCGGCATTTTCATGACAGCCGCTGGCTGTCATTTGACCTGGGGCTGATCGTGGTCGGCGGCTTAATGATTATTGAGGGCTTTTTCTGGTACTTCAACGGCGGCCGCCAGGCCGGGGTTGAAGGCCTGGTCTCGGTAAAGAAAAATTTCTTCATGCCTAGCATTTGGGATTCGTTTTTTCCGCACAAGCACCCTCTGTCCGGGGCTGGCGAGCCAACACGACCCCTGCCGGTAAAAAGTTCCTATGCCCCGGGGGTATGGGCAACCACCGGCTTGGCCCTGGAACGGACGGTGCTGGCTGAACGTCGGAGTGTCATGTCCCGGCTGCGGACCGTCATGGCCCGGGCCCGGACCGGCTTTGCCTTTGTCCGCACCGGCCGCAGCATCTTTCTTGTCGGCGTGGCTTTCTTCTTATATTTTTACGGCTCCAGCGGCATCGGCTGGTCTATCTTCACCTATGTCATGATGATCATCGGTTTGGTTCTGATGGCGGACGGCTTTTACTGGGCGCTGCCGGCCGAGCGGATAAAAAGTCAGTTTCCCTATTGTTACTGCGATATGGAGATGCCTATTCCTGATTACGGCACCCCCGGCCGCTTTTGGAAAAAAGCGGTATTCAGCAATGAATAAGCCTGAAGCACAAACACTGGCCCGGCCGTTTTCTGCAGCCGTCGACAGGGTGCCGTCCTCTGTTCTGGAAGAGGCAGCGCAGGCGGCCGCTCTGCGCTGCGTGCCCATTGCCCGCATCCTGCACACCGAATTTCACGTTCCTCGCGACCTTCTTCTGCAGACCCTCTCCGGGTATTATGACTGCCCGGCCATTGAATATGACGAACGGCTGCCGATTCCTCCGGAACTGCTAACCGGCCTGCCGGGCGACCGACTGGCCAAGAGTGGCTGGTTTCCGGTGATCAAGGATTCTGACGGCACGGTGCAGATTGCCGCCAGCGACCCGTCTGATCCTGCCGTTCTGGCTGAGGTTCAGGAACTGCTCGGCCCCGGCAAGTACAAGTTCCTGGTGGCGCTGCCCGACGACATCCAGTGGTTTATCCAGGACTTTCTGCACGCCAAGGTGGGCAAGCTTATCGGCACAGAGAGGACCGGTCTTGCCTTCTGGCGTAATATCATGGCCCTGTGGCGGACCAGGCTTGCCTGCTACCGCACCGACATGGCCAAGGCCCGGACAGCCGTGGCCTTTATCCGGATGGGCCTTTCCTTCAGTGCTATCTCCCGTGCTTTATTGAACAGTGAGCATTTTTACATTCCGCCCATTTTGTCCTATGCCGTGCTGGTGATCGGTTTGATCATGATCGTCTGGGCGCTGCCGGTCTACCTGCGGGTGCGCCGGTCACGCCTGACGCCGCCGCGGCATCAGACGCTGGTCGAGGTGACCGCCGCCACCATGCTCTTCCTTGAAGATTTTCATAATTTTGAGCATGCCGGGGCAGAGAAAACATCCCTCAAGGCGACCATGCTGGCCAGGCTCGGCGATTTCCTGGCCAATTACTGCACTATCCTCTATCCGGTTCCTGCCAGCCTGGAACGGACCCACTTGGCCCGGGAGCGCAACTTGCTGGCCGCGCAGCGAACCATTGCCGGCTGTTACCGGACTATCTATGCCCGGGCCCGGACCGGGCTCGCCTTTGTTCGCACCGGTATTGCCTGTATCGGGGCCGGGATCGGTCTGATCGATTATTTCGGCCTGACTTTCTACAGTATTTTTGATTTTATCCTGATCCTGGCCGGCCTGCTGCTGATTATTGACGGTCTGCTCTGGTACATGCCGGTCCGCAAGGAACAGGCGGAACTGCCCCGGACCCGTAGCGCCGTGCTTGGGAGCTGAGAGGTTTATATGAAGACCGAGTACAAGATCTACCTCTCGAACCTGGTCTACATCGTCCTGATCATCGTGGTCGGCAGCTATGCCATGAATGACCTTGACCAGCTACTGACCAAGTTTCACTTTGCGGTGATTGCCGATGGTCTGAACATGTCCTTTCTGGAGATGCGTCTGGCGGAGAAAAATTACGTCCTCTACGGCGATGATGATGCCTTGCAGAATATCCGCAACAAAATCGCCGCCACCACCTCTACCCTGATTCAGAATAAACAAGGCATTATTCAGGCGCTTGGCCGGGAGAAGTTTGACCTGTTGCGGAAATACATGTACGTCTATGCCACCCTGGTTGATAAGATTCACAAGAAACAACTCAAAGACCAGAGGAGCCTGCAACAATTGCGGGCGGCCGGCCATAAACTTGAGTTTTTTTCGAATAATACCACGGTCGCCGAGCGCAGAAAGGTGACCTCGATCGTCAACCGGTCTAAAAGGGTCCTCAATTACACTTTCTGGACCGTAATTCTTGTTGCCTTTATTCTCAGTCAGTTCATTGTCCGCAATATCACCACCTCGCTGCGCCGGATCGTGGCCATGACCCGTTTGATTTCCAAGGGAAATTTTCAGTTTATTGAGCAGAAACATGCCAAGGACGAGATGGGGGCGGTCATCGAGGCGATCAACGCCATGGCCATGGAGTTGAAGAAACGGGAGCAGGAACTCATCCAGTCCAGGCGGCTGGCTTCCATCGGGATCCTGGTGGCCGGGGTGACTCATGAACTCAGCAATCCTTTGAACAATATCTCCATGATCGCCCAGACTTACGCCGAAGTCTATGACCAGCTCAGCGAAGAGGAACGCCTTGGATTCATGGCCCAAGTGGAGGAGCAGGGCGAGCGGCTTCGGGTCATTATCAAGAACCTGCTTGATTTTTTACGGCCCAAGGAACTGCAACTCGCCGAGACCGAGGTTAACGGGGTCATCCAGAAGACGATCGAGCTAGTCCGGAATATGCTTGAGATTTCCAATATTAAATTGGTATTGCAACTTGCCGAAGACCTGCCGGCCGTCTATGTTGACAAATATCAGATTCTACAGGTTCTCATCAACATCGCCACCAATGCTATTCAGGTTATGACCGACATGGACATCAGCGGCGAACTGCGTCTCAGCAGCCGTTACCTGGAGGAGAGCGACGACGTTGAAATTGAGATAAGTGACAACGGCCAAGGTATTGCCCCCGAGTTACTGGATCATATTTTCGATCCTTTTTTTACCACCAAGGGCGACAGCGGTACCGGTCTCGGCCTCTGGGTGAGTTATGGAATCATCAAAAATCATGGCGGGATGATCCGCGTCGAAAGCTCCGTCGGCACCGGTACTGCTTTTTTTATTACCTTGCCGAGTTGCAAGAAGAGTAAGAGGTGTACAAATGTCCCAGTTTAGCATAATGGTAATTGACGACGAGAAGATTGTCGGCAGTATGGCGCGACTCTCGCTGGAAAAGGAAGGATACGATGTTGAGACATTCCTCGACGGGGAAAGCGCCCTGGAACGAATCAAAGAGCAGTTTTTTCATGTGGTTATAACCGATTTTAAAATGAAGGGAATTGACGGGCTCGAGGTGTTGCGCACCGCCAAACATCTTCATCCGGAAACGGCGGTCATCCTGATCACCGCCTTTGCCAATCTTGATGTGGCCATAGAAGCGCTCCGCGACGATGTTCACGATTTTTTCCCTAAACCGGTGAAGATCAAGGAGTTGAAGGCCTCTGTCGAGCGGGCGCTGGAAAAGTTCAAAGAGAGATGAGCGGCGGGAGAGGCGACGACACGGCATGATTCCTCCTTCCCTCCTGCCCCCGTTGCAAAGATTTTCCCGGCGCCTGCGGCGTTTGATAACGGGCGGCCGCCGTCGGCGATCGGGACACCATGTTGATCAGCGCTGCCCGGGGGTGGTTGATGGTCTCACCGATGCAGATCTCTACACGGTGCGTAAAGGATATCGCCCCCCTCAACCTGGTGAATCCTTTGGAGGAGGAGTTCACGGCCGAGCGGTGCCGGACCTTCAACGACCTGATCCGTTTTATGCACGAGATGTCGGTCCAGGCCCTGGTGGAAGGGGCGATCCGGCAAGGTAACGGTCTCTTGAAACTTTTCGGGCGTCAGCGGGCGGTGCGCCGTCTGAAGATAGATCTGCCGCTCAAAATGCTGCTGGTCGATCTTGGCGGCGGGGTTGCCAAAGAGGCCGGAGTTGAGGTGATTTTCGACGAACTGACTTCCGTGCCGCTCCGGGCCATTCTGCAAGGCATGCTGCACCCCGGAGTCTGGCACGAAGAAGGCGTGGCGCTGCGGGGACGGGATCTGCTGACGAGCATGACCAGGGGCGTTGATCTCGGCAACGCCGGGGCCGCGGCCGCGGCCGGATACAACGTAGCCGTGGTCTCCCGGGAGTACGTCAACCTCAGCTTGTGCTTTGGTTATCATCTCAGTAAGCTGGATTGCTACTGCGGCGACCGGCCGCGCAATAATCACATTTTTTTCCGTTTTGTCGGCGGAGCCGCCTCCATTACGAGCCGTTCCCTCCGTCTCCAGCTAATGGCCGCCGTGTTGGCCGAATACGACTATGTCCTGAAAATCACGGGCGATCTCCTGGTCGCGCGGCTTTCCAATATCGGCTCGGACGAGATTTGCCGTATTCTTGATCAGACCGGCCGTCTCAGCGTCTATGTCAGGCAGCTCGATGCCCAACTTGATTCCGAAGAGAGCGCGGACCGGTTGGCCCGCGAGTTCCTCCGGGGGAATTACACCCTTCAACCCTGACAGGCTGCGGAAGTCTGCCGGTATTGCCGGATTTTCAGGGGAGAAGTTCTCAAGAGATTCACCTGGAATATCAATGTAGAGGAGATGTTGACGATGCGACATTCTGATAATAGACGAACATATGCCGTCCGTATGTTATGTTGTATGTTGTCGGTGTGGTTCGCAGCCATAAGCGTGCCGACACTGGCAGGGGCCGGAGAAGCGGCGGCGCGCCACGATTCCGTTGCCGGCCCGACGGAGCAGTTGAACATCTTCGGCAGGATTATTAATCTGCACGGCGCGGGTGTTGAAGATGCCGAGATCACCGTTTTTTTAAACGGCAAGGAACTGAAGCGGCCCCATACCTTGCACGGATACGGCGGCAAGGGAATCTATACGGCCCTTGATGGAAGTTTCCAGACGGTTTTTACCATCCCCCGGGGGGCGGCGGACCGGGAGGCGGCAATAAGACTTGAGGTATATAAGTCCAGTTATGCCAAGGAAAAAATAGAAATTTCCAGCCGGAACATTGCCCGGGGGCCTGGTGGTATAGTGGCCAAGGCCGATTTGCAGATCAAGCGCCAGGCCGGTCCGGCCTTCTGGATCGCCACAATTGTCTTTATCCTGGCTTACGTGCTTATTTCCTTCGAGTTGCTGCACCGGACCCTGGCCGCCATGCTCGGGGCCTCGTTCATGCTGGTGGTGAGCTACACCATGGGCACCATCAATCCCGAGTATCATATCCTTTCCTATAAAAGCGCTATTCACGCCATTGATATGAATGTCATCTTCCTGCTCATGGGCATGATGATCATTGTCGGCATTCTTAAACATACCGGGGTGTTCCAGTGGTGCGCCTATAAGTGCTATCAGCTAGCCCGGGGCAACGTGGTGATCCTGGCCATTATCCTGATGGGCTTTACCGCCATGGCCTCGGCTTTCCTGGACAATGTTACCACCATGCTCCTGTTGACGCCGGTCTCCATCGAGATTGCCCTGTCGCTCGGCATCTCCCCGCTGGCCCTGCTCATTCCGGAAATTCTGGCCTCCAATATCGGCGGTACCGCCACCCTGATCGGTGACCCGCCGAACATCATGATCGGTTCCTATGCGGCCCTGACTTTTATGGATTTTGTCAAGGAACTGGCCCCGGTCTGTGTCGCCTCCATGGTGGTGCTGTTCGGCTATAGCAAGCTGGTCTATGGTCACGCCTATGCCAAGACCCATGTGGAGGATATCCAGGTCTTCATCGACAAACTGCGGGACGAGTACCAGATTACCGATTCCACGCTGCTCACCGTCGGCCTGATCGTCATGGCCATGGTTGTTTCCATGTTTCTGACCCACGGCTACTGGCATATGGAGGTCTGCATCTCCGCCCTGTTCGGCGCGGCCGTGCTTTTTACCTACGGACTCCTGACCAAAAAAGTAGACCTGCTGGAACTGATTGAAAAGGATATCGAGTGGTCCACCCTGTTGTTCTTCATGTTCCTGTTTATCCTGGTGGGTGCCGTCAACGAGGCCGGTCTGCTTGATATCGTTGCCGACTGGGTACTACGCCTCTCTCATGACAACCTTAACACCTCCATCTGTCTTATTCTGTGGGTATCAGCCATTATGAGCGCCTTTGTTGACAATATTCCCTTTACGGCAACCATGCTCCCTATTGTCGGTTACCTGACCCAGGTTATACCCGGGGCCGAATCCGGTGTGCTCTGGTGGGCCCTGGCCTTTGGCGCTTGTTTCGGCGGCAACGGCACCATGATTGGCGCCAGCGCCAATGTGGTGACCCTGGGAATCGCCGAATCAGCGGGTCATCGTATCAAATTTTTTGATTTTATGAAAGTGGCGTTTCCGTTTATGTTAATCAGCGTGGCCCTTGCCAATGTATGGCTGCTGGTTATATATTAGTAGATGAAGTTTCCTGATTTTATTTTTATGATAAATTTGTTTACTCGTTGTATGTTGCTGAAATGTTGGATGTTTAACTTGGCGCAGAATTCGTGTGTCAA
>VAPK011011110.1_pt1 | contig 20344 bp, 13 predicted proteins | sample 3395031 | NCBI WGS metagenome assembly VAPK01 (sample SAMN08290443, study PRJNA428436) | hydrothermal vent metagenome | isolation source: Deep-sea hydrothermal vent chimney 1 | place: Pacific Ocean: Juan De Fuca Ridge
CATTTTAGGTGATCATTTTATAGCATCTTTTAGTTGCTGTTGTTCGGAGTTATTGTTCAGAGCTATTAGTTAGTTATACCTATAGCAACATGTTGTTTAAGAACTGTAAATATAAGAGAAGGTTATTGTGAAGATTGATTATTATATGAGCAAGTTGACTATGTCTAAGTTGACAGTGTCTAAGTTAAAATGGAGTACTCACTTTCTGTCATGCGTATTGCTCGCACTGATACCATTGTCAACAACCTACGCAGCTAGCTTAAAAGTCGGGGTGGTAAACGCCGCTAAAGTAATAGAGGATGCACCGCAGGCAGATGCGGCTCGCAAGAAACTTGAGCAAGAGTTTGCACCTAGAGACAAAAAACTTCTGGAAATACAAAAAAAGTTGCGCTCACTGGAAGATGACTTGGAACGTGATAGTGCCATCATGAGCGAATCAACGCGTCGAAAACTGGAGCGCGACATTGTTTCGCTAAAGCGTGATTTTAAACGTGGTCAGGATGAGTTTCGTGAAGACTTGAATTTAAGGCGAAATGAAGAATTTGGAAAACTTCAGAAACGCGTATCGGAAGTTATCGTTTCTATCGCAAAAGAAGGGAAATACGATTTAATATTAACCGATGGTGTTATCTATGCGAGTGACAATGTTGATATAACGGATAAGGTCGTTCAACGCCTAAAATTGATGGATAAACGTTCTAATAAATCAAAAAAATAATTTGCAGATTGAATTACTCAAATGACGTTTACACTTAATGAACTCGCAAAACAGGTAAACGGACAAGTCATTGGAGATTCGCAGTGTGTAATTAATCGCGTAGCTACTCTTGAGCGCGCGCGCGCAGGTCAAATCGCTTTTTTATCGAATTCCAAATACCGAAAGCATCTTAAAAATACCAAAGCATCTGCAGTCATTATAAATGAGGCGGACAAAGTGGGTTGCCTGGTCAACGCTATTGTCGTGGATGACCCCTATGTCGCTTACGCAATCATTGCGACCTATTTAAATCCGCCGCTGTTATCTGAACAGACCGGCATCCATCCGAGCGCGGTTGTCAGTGATTCGGCGAATATTCATGATCAAGTCTGGATTGGCCCGCAGTGCGTGGTTGAAGATGATGTCACGTTACATTCTGGCACAATAATAGGACCAGGTTGCTTAATTGGTAAGCATTCTACGTTGGGAGAGGGCTGTCGATTGGATGCGAATGTGACAATCTGGCATGATACACAGATCGGCAAACGGGCGCTGATCCACCCTGGTGTTGTTATCGGTGCGGACGGATTCGGTATCGCTAAACAGAAAAATGACCAATGGATAAAAGTACCCCAGTTAGGCCGGGTGTGTATCGGCGACGACGTTGAAATAGGTGCAAATACGACGATTGACCGGGGAGCCCTTGAAGATACGGTTATTGGAGATGGTGTTAAGTTAGATAACCTGATCCAAGTAGCACATAATGTTCACATCGGCCAGCATACCGTGGTTGTAGCATGCTCTGCGATAGCGGGTAGCGCTAAAATCGGAAAAAATTGCAGGATCGCGGGTGCGGTGGGCATTGTGGGGCACATTGAGATAACCGATAATGTGACGGTTACCGCGATGTCAATGGTGACTCATTCGATTACTGAACCTGGGGTCTATTCGTCAGGCACATTGTTGGAAAAAAACAGTGCCTGGCAAAAAAATGCAGTGCGAATTAAGCAGTTGGATAAAATTGCGCGAAAAATTAATGAACTGGACTCTAAGCAAAGGGCAGCAAAGGGCAGCATAGCGCGCTAAGCAAAACGTAAGTGTGATTCAATATACTCGATAAATACTCGCTTAACGGAGTACTAGTCCTAATCTTGAATTAGGTATCGAACTGGATTTTTAATCGTATCAGAATGATAAAAAGGGCCAAAGCGAGTGGAATCAAAGAACGAGGAATGTAGGTTAGATATCAATGGAATTCTAGAAAACCTGCCTCATCGATATCCTTTTTTATTATTGGATCGAATTCTGGAATGCAAACCAGGCGAATCCATCATTGCATTAAAAAATATCTCCTATAACGAACCCTATTTTACCGGCCATTTTCCTAAGTACAAAGTCTTTCCAGGTGTACTCATTTTAGAGGCCATGGCACAGGCGTCCGGTATTCTCGCCTTTCAAACAGTAGGGCATCCGCCAGAAGATGGTCGCTTGTATTATTTTGTGGGTGTTGATAACGCACGATTTAAACAACCCGTGGTGCCGGGTGATCAACTCATTCTGGATGTCGTTTTTAAGAAAGCGAAGCGCGGTATATGGAAGTTTGAAGCCACCGCAAAAGTTGATGAAAATGTCGTATGTTCAGCTGAAATTATGTGTGCTGAACGGGATGCGTAGTACTAAATGAATCACTTGGCCTTTATAGACTGAGCATTTATAGTTTATACAGACAGGGTTTTACAGAGAATATTTTTTTCGGACATGAATTATTCGGAACAGTTTTGATCGATTCACGAGCCATCATTGATCCCAGCGCCAGGATTGCATCCGGTGTTTCTATTGGTCCCTTTTCAATAATTGGCCCCGATGTTGAAATTGGCGAAGATACCTGGGTTGGGCCCCATGTCGTTATTAACGGGCCAACGAAAATCGGCCGTGAAAATAAAATATTTCAGTTTTCCTCCCTTGGCGAAGAACCACAAGACAAGAAATACCAGGGTGAAGCCACTACGCTGGAGATAGGTGATCGCAATGTTATTCGCGAATATTGTACTTTTAGTCGCGGAACAGCTCAGGATATTGGTGCTACGCGATTAGGTAACGACAACTGGATCATGGCCTATGTACACATCGCGCATGATTGCCAGGTTGGAAATAACACTATCTTTGCTAACAATGCGACGCTCGCTGGCCACGTAAATATCGAAGACTTTGTTATCTTGGGTGGTTTTACACTGGTTCATCAATTTTGCACATTGGGTGTGCATTCATTCACGGCGATGGGCAGTGCAATATCCAAAGACGTGCCACCCTATGTACTCGTATCTGGTCATATGGCTAAACCCTATGGATTAAACACCGAAGGGCTTAAACGCCGCGAATTTTCAATAGATGAAATCAATGCCCTTAAAAAAGCCTATAAAATACTCTATCGTTCAAATCTCGCCTTCGAAAAAGCAATAACACAAATAGACGAACTGGCCGATCAGTTTGATGTGGTAAAAGTAATGGGCGATTTTTTAAAAAAAAGCGAAAGGGGAGTGGTAAGGTAAATCCTATTAATAGCTGCAGATTAATAGTTATAGATTTACAACCATTGATTTATAACCTTTGATTTATAAAGAAGGCAATATGAAAACGGGTTTATGAGAATAGGCATTGTGGCCGGTGAAGCGTCGGGTGATTTATTAGGAGCCGGTCTTATCGAGGCCCTAAAAAAACACCAGCCTGATGTGCATTTTGAAGGTATTGGGGGGCCGAAGATGATTGCACAGGGTTGCGAATCATTTTTCCCGATGGAACGTCTGTCTGTTATGGGTTTAATCGAACCCTTAAGCCGCTTTCGCGAATTACTCAATATTCGCAAGCAAATTATCCAGCGTTTTATAAACGATCCGCCGGATGTGTTTATCGGTATAGATGCGCCTGATTTTAATTTTGCTGTGGAACGCGCATTAAAGCAGGCAAATATAAAAACAGTACACTACGTCAGCCCATCGATTTGGGCGTGGCGCGAATACCGGATCAAAAAAATAGTTCAATCAATGGACTTAATGTTAGTCTTGTTTCCTTTTGAAGTCGATTTTTACAAAAAATACAATATACCAGTTACCTTCGTTGGCCATACATCGGCCGATACTATTCCATTGGTCCCTGATACACTTGCCGCCCGTGAAAAATTAAATCTACCTAATGATACTGAGATCGTTGCCATACTTCCTGGCAGCAGGGTAAAAGAATTACATTACATGGCCGATGATTTTATAGCAGGTGCAAAGCTTCTTTATCAAAAAAGACCCAGCATACGTTTTGTCACGCCGATGGTGAATGGCAAGATCAGAAAATTATTTGAACAGGCATTAGAAAAACATAAAGTAGATTTTCCCATCAGCATCATTGATGGTAACTCGCACGGCGTGATGGCGGCAGCAGATATCATTCTATTGGCATCTGGTACAGCAGCACTTGAAGCGATGTTATTAAAAAAACCCATGGTTGCGTGTTACCGCGTTTCGCCCATCACCGCAATGATCGTGCGCCTGTTTAATATGATCAAAGTAAAGAATTTCACATTACCGAATTTGTTGTCCAGCGAAACCCTGATCAAAGAACTCATACAAGAAGAGATTACTGCCGATGCGATTGCAAGCAACCTGTTGGTGTTATTTGATAACCCGGAAAAAATAAAGCAATTGAAAGTCAAATTTACAGAAATTCACTCTATGTTGAAAAAAAATGCGAGCGATACTGCTGCTAAAGCAATTTTGCAACTAATAAACTCATCAAAATGACTCAACAAAATTCCAGATGTGGGCCAACAATGCTGATCGCGGGTGTCGACGAGGTAGGGCGTGGTCCACTTGCCGGGCCAGTGGTCGCAGCAGCAGTTATACTGGATCCGTTGTGCCCCATCGAAGGTTTGACCGATTCTAAAGCCCTCAATGAAACTCAGCGACAACACTTTAATGCACTCATCAAGAAAAACGCGTTGGCCTGGTCGTTGGGTCGAGCGGAAGTCGATGAAATCGATGACATTAATATCCTGCAAGCCAGTCTGCTTGCCATGCAAAGAGCAATCGAGAGTTTATCCATAAAACCAGACCATGCGCTTGTAGATGGAAACCGATTACCCAATTTAGCCTGTACTGCAGAAGCGATCATTAAAGGCGATTTAACTGTGCCGGTTATTAGTGCGGCTTCTATTATTGCTAAAGTCGCTCGCGATGCTGAAATGGTCGTTATGGATAAATCGTTCCCTGGTTATGGTTTAGCAAAACACAAAGGTTATCCCACCAAGCAACATATAAAAGCACTGTCGGAACTGGGTGTCACACCGCATCACCGGCGTACATTTGCTCCGGTAAGACGACTTTTAACATAGAAATGCTATCTATGAAGCAAACAATAACGAAGCGAACAATAACAAAAATTATTTCTACAGTCTTTTTTCTATTCTGCCTGCCAACGCAAGTTAATGTGGCTAATGATTTGTATATATCAGAATATGTCGAGGGCAGTCGTTATAACAAAGCGCTTGAATTTTATAATGATACTGCCAACAGTGGCGGTACTCCTGCGCCTGCCGGGCAATTGGTGATAAATGAAGTCGATGCCGATTCGCTGGGTACTGATATGGCTGAGTTTGTCGAATTATTTGATGGTGGTGCCGGTAATCAGGATCTCAGTGACTATGTACTCGTTCTGTATAACGGTAGCGGCAAAGGCAGTGGCGATGTGGTGTATGCCGCCTACGATCTGGACGGGTCGCAAACCAATGCGGCGGGTTATTTTGTGATAGGCAACGCCAGCGTTGCGGGCGTGGATCTGGTTATAGCGAACGGTCAGTTGCAAAACGGCGCCGATGCGGTGGCGCTTTATCAAGCCGATGCGGCTAATTTTCCGAATGGCAGTTCTGTGTCATTGCTGAACCTACTTGATGCCGTTGTCTATGATACGAATGATGCAGATGATCCCGGTTTGTTAACATTACTTAATGCCGATGAACCTCAGCTCAATGAAGATGCTAACGGCAACAAGAATGCGCATTCCAACCAGCGTTGTGCAAATGGTGCGGGTGGGCGGCGTAATAGCAGCGCTTTTCAGCAAAGGACGGCAACACCGGGGCAGGCTAATGCCTGTGTACTTAACGCCGCCTGTGGATCACCTGCTAATTTTATCCACTCCATCCAGGGAAATACTGAAACCAGCCCACTGCTGGGACAGATTATAACTGCCGAGGCGCTGGTGGTGGGTGATTTTCAAGATACTGTTACCGGCCTGTCCGGATTTTTTATCCAAGAAGAGACCGCAGATACGGATGCAAATGCCATGACATCGGAAGGATTGTTTATTTTCGACAAGGGGTTTGGTGTCAATGTCGCCGTAGGCGATGTGGTGCGTGTTAGCGGCACGGTTGCCGAGCATTTTGGGCTGACAGAAATCAACGCCGTAAGTTCGGTTAAGGTATGTGCCAGCGGCGTCAACCTGCCAGCGACAAACGTTATTTTGCCTTTTGCCAGTAAGACAACGATGGAGCGTTACGAAGGTATGTTGATCCATTTGCCACAGACTCTGACCGTGACGGATAATTTCAATCTTGGTCGCTTCGGTGAAGTGATCGTGTCATCGAGTGGTCGTTTGTTTATACCGACCAATATTGTGAGTCCGGGAGTCAATGCAAAAGCAATGCAGGCAGCCAATGATTTAAACCGGTTGGTAATAGACGACGGTAATTCATCCCAGAATGCGGATCCGATTGTTTACCCTGGCAGCAGACTCACCGCATTTGATACCCTACGCAATAACGACACGGTGAGTGGTGTCACCGGTGTGGTCGCTTATACAGCCGGTGCCTATCGAGTACATCCAACGCAGGCGCCGCTGTTTGTGGCAAGCAATCCACGTAAGACGCTACCCACATTACCCGCAACCGGCAGTCTGCGTGTGGCGAGCTTCAATGTGTTGAACTATTTCAATGGTGATGGCCGGGGAGGGGGGTATCCAACAGCACGCGGCGCGGATAGCGCCGCAGAATTCACTCGTCAACGTAACAAGATCATCGCGGCGATCAGTGCGATGCAGGCGGATATCATCGGCTTGGTGGAATTGGAAAACGATGGTTATCGGGCCAATAGCGCAATCCAGGACCTGATGAATGGCCTGAATGCCGTCGCGCCAGCGGGGACTAGTTATCGTTTTATTAATCCAGGTATATCCCGCATCGGTACGGATGCAATTGCTGTCGGTTTTATTTATCGTAACGAGACGGTTTTAGCGACAGGCATAGCGGCGATACTGGATTCATCTGTCGATAAGCGTTTTGACGATCAGAATAACCGCCCTACGCTTGCACAAACCTTTGTCGAAATAGCCACGGGCGGTCGCCTGACGGTTGCCGTCAACCATCTGAAATCGAAGGGTTCCAGTTGCGCCAGTATTGGCGATCCGGATGGCGGTGACGGACAGGGCAATTGCAATTTGACGCGCACTCGCGCCGCCGCGGCGATGATGGACTGGCTGGCGACTGATCCAACCGCTAGCAACGACAACGATGTGCTGATCATTGGCGATCTTAATGCCTACGCCAAGGAAGATCCTATCAGCGCCATACTGGCCGCCGGATTCAGCGACCTGATTGCCAGACAGGTAGGTAGCGGGGCTTATTCGTTTGTCTTCAGCGGGCAATCCGGTACCCTGGATCATGTTCTGGCGAGTCCGAGTTTAACTGCTCAGGTCACTGCAGCCACACACTGGCATATCAATGCCGATGAACCGCGTGTGCTTGATTATAACGAGGAGTTTAAATCAACAAACCAACTGAGCGAACTGTACAACGGTGACGCCTACCGGGCATCAGATCATGATCCTGTTATTGTCGAGTTAAATCTTATACAGTAGCCATCAGTAGCCATTTTCTGTGAACAGAGGAATAAATATGCACACTAAAGAAGCAATCAGATCCCGCCGCGCAGTCAAACATTACGATCCACAGCATCGCATGACAGAAGACGAAATAACGGAACTGTTATCGCTGGCAATTTTGTCGCCAACCGCCTTTAACATACAGAATTGGCGTTTTGTTGTGGTGCGCGATGCGGGGATGAGAGAAAAAATACGGGCGGTTTCCTGGGATCAGGCGCAGGTTACAGATGCGTCTTTATTTATTGTTCTTTGCGCCGATCTGAAGTCGTGGGAAAAACAACCTGAGCGTTATTGGGATCAGGCGCCAAAAGAAATCCAGGATTTTATGCTGCCAGCAATAGATAGCTATTACCGTGACCGGGAGCAGGTACAACGGGATGAGGCGATGAGATCCTGTGGAATTGTTGCGCAGACTTTAATGCTCGCGGCGAAATCACTGGGATATGATTCCTGCCCGATGGACGGCTTTAACTTCGATGAAGTGGCCAAGCTGATTAAATTACCGGAAGATCATGTCATCGCGATGTTTGTCGCAATCGGAAAAGGAACGAAAGCGGCATGGCCGAGGCCCGGACAGCTTTCTCTGGAGAACGTTGTAATTTCCGATAGTTTTTAAATCGAATACCAGGCAGATACAGTCTTTTTTTACAGTCATTTCTAACTTTGTGAATAACTAGTCACCAAGCGGCTTTTAATTGGTTTGAGTACTTGCAAGTTTCCCGACAAACTCTGAAACTAGCGCCATGACACCCTCATTTGTTCATTTACACCTGCACACTGAATATTCTATCGCCAACGGCATTGTGCGCGTCAAACCGCTGATGAAAAAAACGGCTGATTTGGCGATGCCAGCGATCGCGATGACAGATTTGTCGAATCTGTTCGGCATGGTGAAATTTTATCGTGCGGCGTTGCAGGCGGGTATTAAGCCGCTTATCGGTGTTGATTTCCAGATTTACAATGAGCAACAGCCAAGCCAGCCGACACGCTTGTTATTACTTTGCCAGAATCGTGAAGGCTATTTGAACCTCACTCGCCTGGTTTCGCGTACCTATATTGAGGGACAGCACCTGGGTGTGCCCATGTTGAAAAAATCCTGGTTGCAGGGCGCCAGTGAGGGTTTAATCGCCTTATCCGGCGGGCTGGCCGGGGACGTGGGTCAGGCCTTGCTCAGTGATAATCAGTCACAGGCACGGCAATTATTATCGCAATGGTTGGCTTTGTTCCCCAATCGATTTTATCTCGAATTGCAGCGCACCGGGCGACAAAATGAAGAAGCTTATATTCATGCTGCCGTCGGTCTGGCAACGGAATTAGGCGCGCCAGTTGTGGCGACCAATGATGTGCATTTTATTAGTCGCGATGATTTTGAAGCGCATGAAGCACGGGTGTGTATTCACGATGGCCGCACGCTTGACGATCCGCGTCGCCCCAAGCTTTTTTCTGAGCAACAATATTTGCGTTCGCCAGAGGAAATGATCGCCTTATTTGAAGATATTCCCGAAGCGATCGAAAACACCGTGCATATCGCCAAACGCTGTAGCCTTGAATTATCTTTGGGTAAAAATTATTTACCTGACTTTCCAGTACCTGACGGTCTGACAATCGAGCAATATTTACAACAACATTCACAGGCGGGTTTGGAAAAACGCTTGGCTTATTTGTTTGATATATCTGCCGCAGATTTTGCGCAACAGCGCGTTTGTTACGACGAACGCCTGGAGCTGGAATTGGGTGTTATCAATAAAATGGGTTTCCCCGGTTATTTTCTCATCGTTGCTGATTTTATTCAGTGGGCTAGAGACAATGGTGTACCCGTCGGACCGGGACGTGGTTCGGGTGCAGGCTCGCTAGTGGCATACGCGTTGGGCATTACTGATCTGGATCCGATTAAATACGAACTGCTTTTCGAACGATTTCTAAATCCCGAGCGTGTTTCCATGCCGGATTTCGATGTGGATTTTTGCATGGAAGGACGTGATCGTGTCATTGAATATGTGGCCGAACATTATGGCCGCGAAAAAGTGTCGCAAATTATTACCTACGGCACCATGGCTGCAAAAGCGGTGGTGCGCGATGTCGGACGCGTTTTAGGCTTCCCTTATGGTTTCGTTGATCAGATTGCAAAACTCATCCCGTTTGAGGTCGGCATCACGCTGGATAAAGCAATTGAAACCGAAGAAGCGCTGCGCGATCGATACCGCGAGGATGATGATGTTCAGACATTGATTGATCTGGCTAAATCATTGGAAGGGATTACCCGTAATGCAGGTAAACACGCCGGTGGTGTTGTGATTGCACCATCTGAACTTACTGATTTTACACCGCTGTATTGCGAGCAGGGTGGGGGTGCGCTGGTAACCCAATTTGATAAAGATGATGTGGAATCTGTCGGCCTGGTCAAGTTTGACTTTCTTGGCTTGCGTACACTGACTATTATTGACTGGGCAATACAGATAATTAACGATAAAAATAAATCAAGCGCTAAGCCTGTTCTTGATATCAATGCGATCGAGCTTGATGACAAAGCAACTTTTGATTTATTAAAGGCATGTGCGACAACCGCGGTGTTTCAGTTGGAATCGCGTGGCATGAAAGAACTCATTAAGCGGCTGCAACCCGACTCATTTGATGAAATTATTGCGTTGGTCGCACTGTTCCGGCCTGGGCCATTGCAGTCGGGGATGGTAGACGACTTTATTGATCGAAAACACGGCGCCAAAGTCGATTACCCCCATCCCGATATTGAACCCATATTAAAACCCACTTACGGCGTCATACTCTATCAAGAACAGGTTATGCAAATCGCACAGCTGCTGGCGGGTTATACATTAGGCGCCGCGGATATGTTGCGGCGCGCAATGGGTAAGAAAAAACCGGAAGAGATGGCAAAACAACGCGATATTTTTACCAAAGGCGCAATTGAACGCGGTGTCGTCGAAAAAACAGCGACATATATTTTCGATTTGATGGAGAAATTTGCAGGCTATGGATTTAATAAATCGCATTCCGCCGCTTATGCGTTGGTATCGTACCAAACTGCCTGGTTGAAGGCGCATTATCCTGCTGAGTTTATGTCTGCAGTGTTGTCATCTGATATGGACAACACAGACAAGGAGACCATGCTATTTACTGAGTGTAATGATATGGGCCTGGAAATATTAATTCCGCATATCAACAGCTGCGCTTACCGGTTTACCGTAAAAGATGAAAAGACTATATATTTTGGATTAGGCGCAATTAAGGGGGTAGGTGAAGGCGCAATAGAAAATATTGTAAATGAACGCAGCGCGCATGGTGCGTATAAGCACCTTTTTGATTTTTGTCAGCGCATAGATTTACGCAAGACTAATCGCCGTACATTAGAGGCTCTCATTAGGGCGGGCGCACTGGATGGGCTGGGTGCAAATCGGGCAACAATGGTCGCATCAATATCTACCGCTACCCAGTTAGCGGAAAAGTGCGCGCGTGATCAGGATAGCGGGCAAAATGATTTATTCGGTAGTGTTATAGATGCGTCAGCCATAACGGAGCAACCACTGAATAAGGCATTGCCTTATGCGCAAAAAACAAAATGGAGTGAAGAAGAGCGTTTAGCGGGCGAAAAAGAAACGTTAGGTTACTATTTTACCGGACACCCAATGAACCGCTATAAGTCTGAATTAGAAAATATAGCTACCGTACGGACCGCCGAATTAAAGCTAACTGGTGAGTATAGTTTCGTTGTTGCGGGTTTGATTTTTCCGATGAGCACCATCCGTACGAGAAGTGGTGATCGAATGGCATTTATTACGCTGAACGATCGTAGTGGGCCAGTTGAATTTTCTGTGCCACCGAAGATTTACCAACTTTATTCTGATTTACTGGTAAAAGATAAACTAATTGTGGTAACGGGAGAAGTAGGGAAGGACAGAAGAACCAGTGAATACAGGGCGAATATAAAAGATATATATGACTTCGATAGCGCATTATCGCTCTATGCCAAGAGATTGGTTCTTCATCTGAATATCCAGTTAATGGATAAATCCTTTGTTAGTCGGCTGAAAAATATTTTGACACCCCATTGTAGTGGGCGTTGTCCGGTCGTTATTCAATATAAAAGTGATTCTGCAGATGCACCATTGGTATTAGGCAAGGAGTGGCGTGTTAGTCCCACGGAGGTTTTACTGGGTCGTTTAAAAGAACTTTTGAGCACAAGCCACAACGATACCCCGGCCGATAGTTCAACTGATAGTTTAACCAAAAGCAACGTGCAGCTTATTTACCGGTAGTTTTTTACAAGTTATTTTTAACAGGTAAAAGTAATTATTTGATAATTTTCACTATATTCTGGTTTCCATCATGCTGGATTCGTTTATCTAACCACTTTTCAAGTGCGGCAGCAGACATGGGTGCGCCGAGATACGTACCTTGAGCCATATCACAGCCCAGCATTTTCAGTAAGTTGTATACATCTTTTGATTCTACACCTTCGGCGACGACCTTTAGACCAAGGTTGTGAGCTAGATCAATAGTTGAACGAACGATGACGGCATCATCGTCATCTGTGGTCATATTAATCACAAAAGACTTGTCAATTTTAAGCTCTTCAACAGGTAATTGTTTCAGATAGGCTAACGACGAAAAGCCAGTACCAAAATCATCAATAGAAATTTTTACACCCATGGATTCAAGTTGTTTCAGAATATCCACCGCGTGAGTGGGATTCGCCATCATCGTACTTTCAGTTATTTCCAGGTTTATAAATTCTGGCGATAAGTTATATAAATCCAGAGACGTTTTTAATTGCTCTATAAACTCCTGATCCTGCAGGTTATATACAGATAAATTAACTGCAACTCGAAACTTAATATTATTGCGTAACCAAGTTTTATTTTGCTTGATCGCATGATTAAGTACCCAGAGCGTTAGTGGTTTGATTAGGCCCGTTTGTTCAGCAAGAGGAATAATTTCATCTGGGGCAATGGCGCCAATTTTTGGGTGATCCCATCGAAGCAGGGCTTCAACGCCGACTATTTCGTTGGTTTTAATATTAATTTTTGGCTGATAATGTAGCTGCAACGAATCAAGATCCAGGGCATGACGCAGATCACTCATCAATGCAAGTCGTCCCACACTATGTTGGTCTTCTTTGGGATTATAAAGCGCTTGTCCTGATTTATTTCTTTTGGCAACATACATGGCGACGTCTGCACGCTGAATCAAGGTTTCAGCGCGTGTGCCATTTTTAGGGTATATGGCAACGCCGATGCTGGCGCCGATATACAAACGCAAATCATCAATTTCAAACACTGCCTCTAACGCTTCTCTGATTTTTACTGCGACTTTCATGGCGCGTGCATCGTCTGAGTCAGGCAGTAAAACGGCGAATTCATCACCCCCTAAACGTGCGACCGTATCCATTTCTCGGATAGTCATGAGCAGTCTGACACCCACTTCTTTTAATAAGGCATCGCCAACCTGATGACCGACAGTGTCATTGACCTCTTTAAATCCGTCAAGATCCATTATTAACAGCCCCAAACGGTTATGTTCGCGCCGCGAAGTAAAAATCGCCTGCTGTAGACGATCAAGTAATAATGTTCTATTTGGCAGCCCGGTAAGATCATCATGAAGCGCCTGATACTCCAGATCAACTTGACGTGCATTGACTTGTTTATTCATTTCTGTGTATGCATCAACCAGATCTTGCGTTTCGCGTAACGTTGTCACCGGTAGGTTTGTTCCCTCGACGCCGATGGCTTTGGCTTTTAATGCTTGTGATACGGTTGCAATTGGTTTGATAATTTGTTTTTCCAGCAATATGAAACCAGCGATAATGGCAGTTATTCCCAGTGCTGTAAGGAGCCACAGTAGTTGTGTCTGATTTCTTGTTACTTCAGTTAATTTTTTAACATCATTGTTAGCCGATGCTTCGATCGAAATATCAATAGAAAGTAATAAATTCCAAGTAGCTTCAAGAAGAGGATGTACGTTTTCTCTTAAGAGCGCACTGTCTGTACGCCATTCGTCCGATGCATTTATACGCTTGATTTCCTGAAACCCAATATACCAGTCAGTCGCGGCCTGGTTTAATTCTCCAAGAGATATGCTTGCCTGAAAACCGAGGTCTCCCGCTTCATCCAATGATTTCAGGATGAGCAATTGATTAACTAATTCCTCATAGAGTATATCTGTTTCATTCTCTTGTACCGGCAGAATATCCTTATTAAACGACCCCATGCGATTTGCCAGATACATACGAAAATTAGAAATCATCTGCGTCCAGAGATGACGAACCTCAACAAAGGTTTGATATGCATTATTATTTTCGTTATTTTCGTTATCCTGAATTTCTTCCATTATTTCATCGAGCGCCAGAGATGCAGCGGTATAAAATATTCGATGATTAGGGAGCATGTATTTTCTTGCGGCAAACAGGGCGGGGTATTGTTTTGTCGAATCACTATGGGTCTCTATCAATACATCAGCATGTTTTTCCAATTCCATTAGTGTTTTTTGTAATTGTTTTGAAACGATCGAATATTCACCTGCATTTTCCCGCAATCGTTTTGTAAGCGCTTGCGAGTGCAGTGCTGCATCTCTTATTGATTCATAAACATTTTCTCTAAAAAGGGTATTGTCTGGTTGCAGTAAGAATGCTTCTAGTGATTCTCGTGTTTTCCATACCGAGTTACGTGTCAGCCGACTGTGTTCAAGTAATTGATTGCGTGTTTCGAGATTAACAACAGATTGCTGGCGCGCGTTATTAACGTACAAATAAGTTAAATACGCGGTCGTGAGCACCATTAACCCCAAAAGGATTGAGGCAGACAAGTATCGATTGCGTAAACTGTTAAAAAAATGTTTTTTCAATGTGTATTCAGCTTAAGGTGAGTTTTTGTTTCATCCCCGTTCGAACACCGCTTTTTGCTGGCCAATATTATATAACATAACGTTAATGACGTACTTTGCAAAATAACGTCGCTCTCTAAGTGTAGGCGATGATGCAAAAATACCCAGGCCTGTTATAAAAATATTAAAAAAACAAAGGGTTTGCTGGTATTTCTATTGTGATCCTTAGCTTTATTAATTCTTAGGAGACAGAACACATTTCGATAGTAGATGAATTGCAGGATTAAGCGATATAATGCCGATATGTAGAAAGTGAAAAATGCATCGGCAGGCCAGTACTCACTTGACGGAGTGCTGATTTGTATAATACTTTACTAGATGATGCAGATTTACGCGATACGGAACTATTTGGAACGCTAGACTGATCGTTGGGTCTAGTATAGGACATTACACTAGTATTCCAGTAAAATACCCATCATCGTGCTTCTTCCGCCAATATCGAGGTTTAATGAGCCAACTTCTGCTTTCAGTTCCTGGACTTCAATAAAAAAATACGTATTGATTATGCCATACGACTTTCTTAAATTACGCGTGCCTTTTTTATTAATATTGTTCAATAAAAACTGAATACCAGCGCGATAGTGTGTGCCATTTTCAGCGCCATCAATGCTACTTTGATTTTCGATATTTATTTTGTAATAAGTCCTTGAGAAACCGCCACCGATATACGGCACGAACCATTGATTGGGCGTATATATCCCGCGGAATAATACAAATGCATTCAGAGGAAACAACTGATATTTTACTCTGCCTCCGGCAATATTATTGCTGGGTAAAAAGCCTTGTCCCCGGTCTCTGATCCAGCCACCTTGTAGGCCAAATTCAATCTGCTCTAACAGTTTATATGAGAACGCCCCTGCTAAATCATGCGTATAATCATTTCCATAAAATGTTTCCCAGTTATCAATATCTGGCTCAAAGCGCCCGATCTTGAATTCAAGTGTCCAGCTTGGTTTTTCTGCTATCGCGTTTTTTTTGTCTGCCGATTTGGCATAGGCGGAGCTTATCTGTAAAACCGATATCAGAATCAGCGTGACGAGCTGGACTAATTTATTAGCTGTAATGTACATTGCGATTTCTTCTTCGGTTTTTAATTCGGCTTTTAATTTGAGAATGCATGAAAATAATAATTAAAATCATCAATAACGACGTGACCAGTAATTGTGTGGCAATAGCCGTGTTGAGTAAGAACTTAGCGAAATAAATAAGTGGAAATAGTAATGCCCTGACAATAGGTTTCATTTCCGGGTAACGATGTAAATATTGTGCGGCGACGGGGCCATTGCGGTAGTACCAATCAACAAATATTTTACCTGCCGGGTTGTTAAGTAAGAATTGATCGCGGAAGTCACGTAATATCTGCACTTGCGGTGCTGAGTAATAGCCGAACGCCGCGGTCGCAATAAAGCAGCCTTCGCCCGGTAAATTTGGAAAAGCCACCACTTCTTCCGGTATTGAGGTGACGACACTTGATGGTGTATCAGTTTGGGTGCCTACGTTGATGGATTTTTCTAACGAAAAGTTACTTTCGGTCGCCGTTGTTGTATTGTCGTAAGTTTTAACCGCAATATAGAACTTTGGTTGAGAGTGTGACGTTACCATGATTTGATAAGCGGTATTATTCGTTAAACCTGTAATAGTAAAATTGGTTCCTGTTATCTCTGTCTCCGTATTTTCAGTTACACTGGTAATGCCGTAATTTAATGTATAACTCGTTACATTCGGGTTCGCAGTCCAGCTTATATCCAACGTTTGTGAACTGGGAGAGACGCTTATAACAGACGGCGTTATCGTGGGTGCGGGTACAATTAAATCTTTTAATACCTTTTCTATCTCCAGCAGTGGTAGTGCAACATCTGTTGGTGAATTTTCTGTGGCGACTCCGGTATTGGTTTTGCCATCGTAGGGTGGACCAGACTTATCAGAGTCATAAAATACCTTGTAGCCACCGATTAGGTAGGACAGGTTATCGTTCCACTCAACTTTGATTTCTGGTTCGAGGGTTGTGCCACCGAGCGTCAATAATATATTTTGTGGTGGGTACGGAAGTGGGTCTGCGTTGTCGCCGCCGTAGGCGCCGGCGTCAGCGACAGTGCTGTCGATGATGTCAGTTTTGCCACTTGCATTGCTAAGATCAATGCAGGATCGGTCCGGATCCGGATCCGGGTTCGGGTCCGCTTGCGCTTGCAAGTGAAAATCCTTTAATCCTACATCAGCAAATGAAATATTTGCGTTATCAACGAAGCTACTGCCGAAGTTACTGTCTGCCGTTTTGGCAGAATCGAAGCAATTGAAATGAATATTGGTTTCAAGGCCGCTTTCGATGTCTGTCGTGTTGTCTGAAAAAATATTGTTTTCAATAGATAAATTAGAATTACGGTCTATTGCGATATCGTTGCCGTAAAAGGTATTAAAAAAGATACTGACATCAGAGATATCGTCAGTTACGTCGATCGCAGTGCCATTGGGCGTGGCACGGGTTCCCAGCGCAAACACGTTGTTGGTAATAATAATGTTGCTAGTGCTGTTGGTTATCTGGATGCCGATTGTTGAACTGGTGAACGTGAGATTTTGAATAGTGACATTGGTGTAGTTATTGATACTTATCGCCGGGCTACTGTTGGGTGCGTCGATGATGGTTCGGGCTGTTTCCAGACCGTGTAGTGCGATGTTGCTTTTTAGGGTCAGGTTTTCTTTGTATGTGCCTGGTTCAATCTCAATTTCATCTCCGTCGGTTGCTTCATCAATCCCTTGTTGAATTGTTGAGAAATCATTAGGGATGTTGATTATTTTGGCATGGGAATAGAGTGGGATGAGCAAAACGGTGAGTAGAAGAAGTTTAGTTGTTTTGAAGAGGTCATACATTGTTTGTGGATTGTAACGTATTTTGGGGTGGTTGTGGGCTCGTGGCATAAGCACAATTTCTGAGCAAAGTCTCTTCGCACGTCCATGTGCTCTCGAGACATAAGCACAATCCCTGTGCAAAGCCGTTCTCGCCCGTCCATGGGCTTCACGGCATAAGCACAATCCCTGTGCAAAGTCTCTTCGCACGTCCGTGTGCTCTCGAGACATAAGCACATCCCTGTGCAAAAAAAAGCCGCCTTGGGGGTGGCGGCTTAAAGTGGGGTGTAGAGGTATTACTTAAGGGGGTAGGTAAACTATATCGGGATTTTTATATAATGGAAAATAATTAAAATCTATATTATTATTTTATTTTTGTATAATGGTTGGGTTACGTCTTTGTGCTCTCGAGACATAAGCACATCCATGTGCAAAAAAAAACCGCCGGTTAAGGCGGTTAGTGGGTAGGGGTCTTACTTAAGGGGGTGAACATACAATATCCAATATTTATTATAATGTGAAATACTATAAATAGATATTATTATACAATAACGATATATTGATTGGCCTGCGTATTTTAAAATATTGTTGTCTTAACTTGTTGTATTTAATTAATGTTTTAGGGGCATGACGCACCAAAAGTGGTTTTATTTTACTGTAAAAAAATTCTTTTTAGCCGACATAAAGTAGGAGATATCAAGCATAATAATAAATACTGTTAAAAAACCAGCAAGGTGGATGATGAGGACAATACGTTCTGTCTGTTTAATTCTGGCGACGACCATTATTTTTATTGGTTGCGGTAATTCACCTGAGCGCACGGCGGGGCATACCAAGGGCAAGCCAACTGCTGGCAAGGTTTATAGTAAAAACCTGGGTCAGGATGCGGCGCGCATTGCGCAGAATGTGATAGGTACACCTTATCGTTATGGCGGTTCCACGCTTAAAGGTTTCGATTGCAGTGGCTTGATTTTTTATTCCTATAAAAAGGCGGGGATGAATGTACCACGCACTGCATTGTCACTTTATAACAATACAAAGCGTATTAAGAGATCGAATTTATATGTAGGTGATTTGGTGTTTTTTAATTTGGCCGGCAGCAAAACGTCGCATGTTGGTATCTACGCGGGCAGTGATCGTTTTATTCATGCCCCCTCTTCTGGTAAAAAAGTCATGGTCTCTAAACTGGGCGATCCTTATTGGCGTCAACGTTATGTAGGCGGCGGTAGATTTTAACAAATCTCCGGTTATAACAAGAGTCTGATTCTAAAAATCTAAATATTTCTAAGAACTTGCCGTTAGTTTCATAAGAATCCCTTTAAAGGAATTGTTATGAGTAGGCTCTATATAAAAGGGTCCTGTTTGGCAAAGAGTTTGTTATTTTTCTTCTTGATGGTGATTGCCAATGGTCCGGTTTTTAGCGCAGATTCTCCTGCAGAATCGAAGGTAGACTTGCGCGTACTGATTGATGTTTCCGGAAGCATGAAGCGAACAGATCCTGATAATTTACGTTCGGCAGCGTTACGCTTGTTAGTGGGTATATTGCCTGAAACAGCAACTTCAGGTATCTGGACCTTTGGAAAATTTGTCAACATGGCAGTGCCACTTGGTATTGTTAATTCGTCCTGGCGCGAAAAAGCGCGAAAGGAAGCCGACAATATTCATTCGTTGGGTTTGTTTACTAATATTGAAGAGGCATTACGACTGTCCACCTTTGATTGGAACAAGCCCGATTCAAAAGTTCAACGTACTATTATTCTTCTTAGTGATGGGATGGTGGATGTTTCGAACGATAATACGCTGAATAAATTATCCAGAGAGCGGATTATAAAAACCATTTTACCGCGCTTGAAAAATGCGGACGTCACTGTACATACCGTTGCCCTGTCGTCAGACGCCGATCATGAGTTAATGAAAACGATTTCTGTTTCAACAGATGGCTGGTATGAAAAAGTGGAAGACACCAACAATTTACAACGTGTATTTTTGCGCTTATTTGAAAAATCATCACAGACGGATACACTCCCTTTAACCGATAATGTCTTTGGCGTAGACAAAAGTATTGAGGACATGACATTACTTGTTTTTCGCGCTGATAAAGATAAGGAAACACGTATTTTAACTCCGGGTGGTAAATCATTTAGCAATAACGAGCACCCAAAAAATGTGAAATGGCATCATGAAAAGGGTTTCGATCTTATTACAATCAATGACCCGGAAGAGGGTGCCTGGAGAATGAATTCGAAAATTGACCCAGACAACCGGGTTATGGTGGTGACAAATTTAAAACTGTCGACAAGAAAAATTGAAAATCATATATTACAAGGCGAAGAAGTTTTACTAAGCGCCAAATTAATTCAAAAAAATGAAATTATTGATGATAAGAAACTACTTCAACATATAGATTTCAATTATAGACATACAAAGCCATCCGATGGATCGCCTGATGAGCTTCAACTTGAACCCTTAGTGGATGATGGGGAGAATACGGATCAAAAAACAGGTGATGGTGAATATAATGCCAAACTAAAAAATATGCTCAAAGGGAAGCATCAAATATCGATTATTGCTGAAGGCCCAACATTTAAACGAGAAGCGTTTTTTGCTGTTACTGTGCATAATGATCCAATAAGTGCAGAGATCGCGCAAGTGGATGCAGCAAAGGGGCAGGTTTATCAAGTTTCTTTGGTGAATCAATTGCGATTGAAAGGCCTGGAAATAAAATCTTTTGTCGCAAAAATAGAGAAAGAAACATTAGCCATAGAAATTAATGAAGTAAATAAAAGTACATGGACTTTTGATCTGCCAAAAAAATACAGTGGTGAAACATTAATAATTGAATATTATGCCCGGGTAAAGGATCGCGATAAAATATTATTTAAAATTGAAAAAACAATTCCTGGGTATATAGGAAAAGATGGCAAACTTGAACAGCCAGTATCTGATGAGTCCGAAAAAACAGATGCTCATGCTCTTAATGAAGAAAATAAAGAA
>VAPK010688854.1_pt1 | contig 20343 bp, 17 predicted proteins | sample 3395031 | NCBI WGS metagenome assembly VAPK01 (sample SAMN08290443, study PRJNA428436) | hydrothermal vent metagenome | isolation source: Deep-sea hydrothermal vent chimney 1 | place: Pacific Ocean: Juan De Fuca Ridge
ATCGGCGCCGATGGTATAAAACTATCAAATAACAGAATATGCGTAAAACACCGTAAAGTCAAATACTGACACTCAAAAAATATCTTACGCCACTTGTGCCCTTAGCATTTTATATACATCCAAAATTGCCATTGCAAGCGATAGTGCGGCAATAACAAACTAATCACACATTATTGTAGATTTCAACGACTTCGTTATCTTTCACTTTATCTTTGCGCGCATCATCACTACGACTTGCTTCTACTTGGGTAAGATAGTCATTACTAATGTCACCGGTAACATACACACCATTAAAAACCGAAGTATCAAATTGCTTAACATGGGGTACTTTCTTTTTAACCGCTTCGATTAAGTCATCTAGATCTTGATAAATTAACCAGTCGGCTCCAATCGCTTCGGCAATTTCTTTATCGGTTCGACCATAACCAATAAGCTCTTTTGCAGCAGGCATATCGATACCATAAACATTGGGGTGAATAACCGGTGGTGCAGCCGATGCAAAATAGACTTTTTTAGCGCCCGCATCACGAGCCATTTGAATGATTTGTTTTGATGTTGTGCCTCGTACAATCGAATCATCCACCAGTAATACATTTTTACCGCGAAATTCCAGTTCAATCGCATTAAGTTTTTGTCGCACCGATTTTTTACGTTCTTTTTGCCCCGGCATAATAAAAGTGCGGCCAATGTAACGGTTCTTGATAAAACCTTCACTATATTTAATACCCAACGTATAGGAAAGCTCTAACGCAGAAGTACGACTGGTATCCGGTATGGGTAGCACAACGTCAATATCATGGTCGGGTAACTCACGCATAATTTTTTTAGCCAAATACGCCCCCATTCTTAAACGTGCTTTGTACACAGAAATACCATCAATAATGGAATCGGGACGCGCAAAATAAACATGCTCAAAAATACAGGGGCTTAAAACCGGGTTGTCGGCACATTGTTGTGTATGATGTTTACCATTGGCATCAATAAAAAGGGCTTCACCCGGTGCAATGTCTCTGACTAAATCAAAGCCAAGTGCATCAATCGCAACACTCTCGGAGGCAACCACAATGTCTTTACCTGATTCTGTTTTTTTCTCACCGAAGGCTAAAGGACGAATACCATAAGGATCGCGAAAAGCCAAAATACCTTTACCTGTTATCATCGCAACAACCGCATAAGCACCACGACAACGTTTATGCACACCTTTTACTGCATTAAAGATATCATCAACATCCACATTTAATTTATCGGAGTATTGTAATTCATGCGCAAGCACATTTAACAATACTTCAGAGTCAGAATCGGTATTGATATGCCGACGATCTTCTTTAAATAAATCACGGCGTAACTGGTCAGCATTGGTTAAATTACCATTATGCGCAAGGGTGATACCGTAAGGTGAGTTCACATAAAAAGGTTGCGCTTCGGCAGAAGAAAAACAACCTGCGGTTGGGTAACGGACATGGCCTATGCCCATATGTCCTTTTAAACGTAACATATGACGTGTTTGAAAAACATCACGTACCAAACCATTAGCTTTACGCATATAAAGACGGTTGTCTTCACAAGTAACAATTCCAGCGGCATCCTGACCACGGTGTTGCAATACAATCAAACCATCGTACAAATTCTGGTTGACTGCTGCATTAGAAACAATACCGATAATACCGCACATACTAGCCTCTTTTTGCTACACGCAAGAATTAGATTCAACTTTGTTAAAGTATAACCATTTATAAACATTATTCGAGGCTTTCACCTAGAATTTAAAACTGGAACCTATATTGGCAGGCAAAAACTGTCCGCCCCATAAGGTAATACCTTCAAATTGAGAAAGTAATACCGACTCGTTCCACCAAGGCTCTTTAGGCATACTGGATAAACCGGCTAACATCACTAACACAGCAACAATTAGAACACCACGCAATACACCAAACACAACGCCAATAAATCTATCCGTACCGGATAATCCGGTTCGATGGACTAATTGCACCGCAAAGTAATTCACTACCACAAACAATATAAGCGAGGTAATAAATAAAATACCAAAGCCAACCACCACCCGGAATGTTTTATCGTCTATCGAATTTAGAAATAATTCAGCAAAGCCACCGGCAAACGTCAGAGCTATCCAGAATGAAACCACCCAACCCACCAGTGATAACGCTTCGCGTACAAAACCACGGATAAGGCTGATAAAAGCAGAAATAAGAATAATACCAATAATGGCAAAATCAATCCAAATCATAGAGAACAATTTTCCTGTGCTAACAGTAATATATATTTATGGATGAGCGACAACTAAGCCACTTATTTTAAGCTCTTTCTTTAAACGCTTTTGTATTTTTTTTGCCTGACTGCGTTGTATTTCCGGCCCAACCCTGACTCGGTAAACACGTCCTTTCGAGGTTTTAACGGCTTCAACAAAGGCAGTAAATTTTTTACTGCGGAGTTTATTGCGTAATTTGAAGGCATTACCCCGATTATTAAAACTACCAACTTGGATGACCCACGCTTTTGCAGGCTGTTTAGCGGTTGGTTTTACTTTTGCGGTAATAATTCTTTTTTGTTGAGCCGTTGAATCAATTTTAGCAAAACTGGCAGCCGCCTTATTTTTAGGCCCTTTGTCAGGAACAGATTTTAAAGGCGGTGTATGCTCATCAACTGGCACCCTAGCATCAAAATCAGCCTGTGATTTTATAATAACCGCAGCCAACTGCTGTGCTGATTTCTGGCCTGATTCTTTTGAAAGATATTCGGGCTTGCTAGGGATGTTACTACCAAAAACAGGCATCCCATCATCTAAAGCACGTTCACTATTGAGTAACATCGGGATAAAAATAACCCCTAAAGAAACCAATACAATAGCGCCAATAACCCGTTGCTTTATTTGTACGGGTTGTTTTGCATTGCTAGGTGGTGGTTGGCTCATCTGCCTATTGTACCAATATATGGCACTGAAATTCAGTTATTTTAAGCGGATATCCAGCTTGGCAAAATAGCAGCAACGGTATAAAAAGAGCCAAAAACCAGCAGAATATCCCCACTTTTGGATTGTAATTGCATTTCAGAAAAGGCTACCTGAATTTGCTCAAAACACATTGAAGATGTTGCTGGAAACGTATTCGTAATGGCTGCTAATTGCTCGGGTTCTGCCGCACGTTCAATGGGCGCTTTTACAAAATACCAATGTTCAACTAGTTCCCGCATAGGCTCGAGAGAATCCGCTAAGGCCTTATCCTTCATCATTCCTACAAGAGCATGTACCTGATTGGACTGTTTCATTTCACTCACTAATTGAGCCAAACATTGCACGCTATCGGGGTTATGTGCCACATCCAGTATCAACGTAGATTGATTAACAGAAATAACCTGACAACGCCCATCCACCCGCACATCCATCAAACCCTGCCGCACATGTGCCTGACTGACTGGTAATCGTGACGACAATAATTCAATGACCTTTAAAGCACCTGAAGCATTTTGATATTGATGTTCGCCAACTAATGCTGGCCGTGGTAAGGCGCTACGCAAGGACTTTTCGTCTGACCATTGCCAATCCCTTTGTCGCTGCTCAAAGTTAAACTCTTTACCAAGGCGATACAGTGGTGCCGCTATTTTCTCTGCATGGTTCTGAATACTTTGTGGCATAGCCGGATCACTACAAACAGTTGGCTTATGCTCGCGCATAATACCGGCTTTTTCGTAAGCAATGGCCTCTCGCGAATCTCCCAACCAGTCGGTGTGATCCAAACCAATCGAAGTAATCAATGCCACATCGGCATCAACTAGGTTAACCACATCGAGTCGACCGCCTAAGCCCACTTCGAGAATAATGACGTCCAACGTATCTTCTAATTCCGCATGGTGAAAAATATCAAATGCAGCCAAGCTGCCAAATTCAAAATACGTTAACGATAATGTACCACGCGCATCATCAATACGGGCAAAACTTTCGCAAAGGCTAGTGTCATCCACCGGCTGCTGATTAATACGGATCCGTTCGTTATATTCAAGCAAATGCGGTGAAGTATAGCTACCCACCCGATAACCGGCCTGAGTATAAATGGACTCCAGTATCGCCACACTGGAACCTTTACCATTAGTGCCGGCAACACTGATAACGGGGATTTTAAATGTAGCAGGATGCAGTTGTTGGTAGACCTGACGAACACGGTCTAAACCTAAGTCAATTTCTTTGTAGTGGAGGCTTTCTTGCCAACTTAACCATTGTTGCAGAGTGTTAAAACGCATCACTCATCCAGATGAATGTTAGTAATTAAATCTAAGCAGCGGATTGATTCGTTAACATCGTAAGAATACGTGCAACCGTGTCACGCATGTCCCGACGATTAACAATCATATCAATGGCACCATGTTCTAATAAAAACTCACTGCGTTGAAAACCTTCGGGCAATGTTTCTCTTACCGTTTGCTCAATCACTTTAGGACCGGCAAAACCAATGAGCGCCTTCGGTTCGGCAATATGAATATCGCCTAACATTGCAAAACTTGCTGAAACACCACCCATAGTAGGATCCGTTAAAACGGATATAAATGGAATGCCTTGTTTACGTAATCGACCCAATGCTGCACTGGTTTTTGCCATTTGCATTAAAGAAAATAACGCTTCCTGCATACGCGCGCCACCACTGGCAGAAAAACAAACTAAGGGAATACGATCTTGAATCGCTGCGTTAACCGCACGCACAAAACGTTCACCTACAACCGAACCCATTGAGCCACCCATAAATTTAAATTCAAATGCGGCAGCAACGACAGGTACTTTTTTAACTTGTCCCATCATCACAACCAGCGCATCAGATTCACCGGTTGTTTTTTGTGCCTGAGTTAAACGGTCTTTATATTTTTTTAAGTCTTTAAATTTTAGTGCATCAACCGGTGTAATGTCTTCACCAATTTCAACGCGCGGTTCAGGATCTAAAAAAGTATCCAAGCGGCGGCGAGCACCAATTCGAACATGACAATCGCACTTAGGACAAACATCAAGATTACGTTCAAGCTCAGCTCGATACAAAACGGCGCGACACTCGGCACATTTTGCCCATAAGCCTTCCGGTACATTCGTGCGTTTATTGCCGTCTGCACGGATACCTGTGGGTAATAATTTTGAAAACCAGTTCATCGCTTTATTTTTCTCTTAAATATATTATGTTTGGTCAATGGCAGTACGTAATTCGGCTATCAATTCACATACTGCTACCTTTATTTTACCAGAATCTGACGCATTTGCCTCTATTCGTTGCACAATAGCACTGCCAACCACAACCGCGTCTGCCACTTTGGCCACACGTTGGGCAGAGTCAGCATCTTTAATCCCAAAACCAACACCCACAGGCAAATCGGTGAATGACTTAATTTGTTCTACTTTATCCGAGACTTCGTCAGTATTCAAATGTCCTGCACCGGTTACCCCTTTGACAGAAACGTAGTATACAAATCCCCCTCCCGCACTAGATATCAACTTCATACGTTGTTCATTGGTAGTGGGGGCTATCAAAAATATGGGATCTAAGCCATTGTTTTTGAAGGTACTAATATAATCTTCGGCTTCTTCGGGGGGAATATCCACGGTCAACACACCGTCAACCCCGGCGTTGGCCGCTTTATTGGCAAAGTCGCTGTAACCCATTACTTCGATGGGGTTCAAATAACCCATCACTATCACTGGTGTCTCTGTATCAGTTTGGCGAAAGTTGGCCACCATGTCCAAAACATCGGTCAAACTGGTGCCGAATTCGAGTGCCCTTTCCATTGCCTTCTGGATAACCGGCCCTTCGGCCATGGGATCAGAAAAGGGAACACCCAGTTCAATAATATCGGCACCGGCTTCCACCATCGCGTGCATTAACGGTACGGTTGTTTCAGGCTTTGGATCACCTGCTGTTATATAAGGAATTAGTATCTTTTTACCAGCAGCTAAACGTTGCTCAAATCGTTGCTTAATTCTGCTCCCAGCTATACTCCCAGTTACACTCACAGCTCTATCCCTTCGTACGTTGCAACGGTATGAATGTCTTTATCACCCCGGCCGGATAAATTCATAATAATAATTTGCTCTTTGTCCATACTGGCAGCCAGTTTAGCGGTATACGCCACCGCATGGCTCGACTCGAGCGCGGGTAAAATACCTTCAATACGGGTTAAATCGTGAAAACCTTGCAGTGCCTCGGTATCCGTCACCGAAACGTATTCAGCCCGACCAATGTCTTTTAACCAAGCATGTTCCGGCCCGACACCGGGGTAGTCTAAACCCGCAGAAATTGAATGGGTAGGAATAATCTGGCCATTTTTATCTTCGATTAAATAAGTTCGATTGCCGTGTAATACTCCGGGATCCCCCGCGCAGAGTGCTGCCGCATGGCGGCCCGTTTCGATACCATCACCCGCCGCTTCAACACCAAACATTTGCACATCGCTATCATTAATAAAAGGATAAAACAGGCCAATGGCATTTGAACCACCACCGATGCACGCGACCAGTGCATCGGGCAAACGACCTTCATGTTGTAAAATTTGCTCACGCGCTTCGCGGCCAAGAATAGCCTGAAAATCTCGCACCATCACGGGGTATGGATGAGGCCCGGCAACCGTACCAATAATATAAAACGTGTCGTCAATATTGGTTACCCAGTCGCGCATGGCTTCGTTGAGTGCATCTTTCAATGTTTGCGAGCCGGATGTAACCGGCACGACCGTTGCACCCAATAATTTCATACGGTAGACGTTCATTGCCTGACGTTGAATATCTTCCGCGCCCATATACACTACACATTCCATACCGAGTCGAGCAGCCACTGTGGCCGAGGCAACCCCGTGCTGGCCTGCACCAGTTTCCGCGATAATACGTTTTTTACCCATACGTTTAGCCAGTAAAGCCTGACCAACGGTGTTATTCACTTTATGCGCGCCAGTGTGGTTTAAGTCTTCACGTTTTAAATAAATTTTTGCACCACCAAGACGTTTAGACCAACGCTCGGCATAATATAAAGGGGAAGGTCGACCAACATATTGCTGTAATTCAAAATCGAGTTCTTTCTGAAACTCGGGATCCTGCATATAGTTATCATAAGCCTGCTGCAATTCTTCTAATGGCACCATTAAGGTTTCAGCCACAAACTTGCCGCCATACATACCAAAATGCCCTTTCTCATCGGGCATCCTATATTTTGTATTCACGTTATTCTTGTTCATACTATCGGCTGTCACGCGTGATTTACCTCATTAATAAAAGCAGCCATTTTTGCTGCATCTTTAATTCCTTTTGCCTGACCTTGTTCTAAAACAAGTTCAATACCGCCACTCACATCCACCGCGTACGGTTTTACTTTTTGAACTGCTTCGGCCACATTGTCTACCGATAAACCACCGGCCAGAATAATGGGTTGAGTCATGGAAGCGGGTATACGTGCCCAGTCAAAACTTGTTCCTGTGCCACCCGGCACGCCTTTTTCATAGGAGTCTAATAACAACGCGGCAGCGCTGGCATATTCTGCTGAAACGGCGACAAGATCCACGTCCGGCTTCATCCGCACGGCTTTTAAATACGGCTTGCCATAACACTGACATTGTTCGACTGACTCATTACCATGAAACTGCAACGTATCAATAGCAGTAGATTGTAACACTTGTTGAATAAATTCTTCAGAGGAATCAACAAAAAGTCCAACACAGGAAACAAACGCCGGTAACTGACGGATAATTTCGGCGGCCTGCTCAATTTCGATATTGCGTGGACTCGGTGGATAAAACACAAACCCTAGCGCATCCACTCCTAGACGCACGGCTTCGAGTGCATCACTTAATCGAGTGATACCACAGTATTTAATCCGTGTGCGTGTAACTGAGTGAGTCATAAAACCAAAGCTATCGTTAGAATACCAATGGGGAGAATTATACCAGAAATTAAGGCAAATATTTAACCACAACGGACACCACGATTATCCCGTTATCAAATAACCTTGGAAAATCTGTTTTTAGCATCACCTAAATAGCGATCAAACACCATACAGATATTTCTAATTAGTAGGTAGCCAATCGGTTGCACGCTAATATTTGTTTCACTCAAAACCAATAAACCATCCTGATGCATACTTTGGAGTTGCTTTAATTCCTTATCAAAATACGTTAAGAAATTAATTCCAAACTGTTTTTCAATATTGGTAAAGTCCAGATAATAGTGACAAATAAGTTGATTAATAACTTCGCGGCGTAGCAAATCATCTGCATTTAATTCAACGCCTCTAAGTACGGGCAACTGGTTATTGTCGATAAGTTCGTAATACTCATCCATTGTTTTTACATTTTGGCTGTAACAGTTAGCCACTTTACCAATCGAGGTGATACCCAAACCCACTAAATCACAATCGGCATGAGTCGAGTAACCTTGAAAATTTCGATATAAATTACGCTTGTTTTGAGCAATGGCAAGCTCATCATTCGGTTTTGCAAAATGGTCCATACCAATATAAACATAACCTGCCGCCATCAGTTGTTGTATGGCTTGTTGTAATATTTCTAGCTTAACTTGTGGAGCAGGAATATCCTCGGCATTAATTTGCCGTTGGGTTTTAAACATCTCAGGTAAATGTGCATAGTTAAAAATAGAAAGTCGGTCTGGATTTAGCTCAACAATGGTTTGTAATGTGTCAGTAAAACTTGCAACGGTTTGGTGTGGCAAACCATAAATTAAATCAATGCTAATAGAATGAAAACCGCTATCACGTGCAGCAACAATTACCTCTTGCGTTTCGTCAAATGACTGAATACGATTTACGGCTTGTTGCACAGCGGGATTAAAGTCCTGTACACCTAAACTCATTCGGTTAAAACCCAGCTTACGCAATAAGGTAACCGTTTCCTGATTTGCCTCACGCGGATCAATTTCAATGGAATACTCACCACTGTCATCACTTAATAAATTAAAATGTTGCCGAGTCACATCCATGAGTTGTTGCATTTGCTGATGACTGATAAAAGTAGGTGTTCCACCACCCCAGTGTAATTGGGTAACGGTTCGTTTATTATCAAAATAAGCCGCTTGTAATTCAATTTCTTTATACAAACGTTCCAAATAAGGTTCAGCACGTTTGCGATTTTTAGTCACAATTTTATTGCAACCACAGTAGTAGCAAATGGTGTCACAAAAAGGAATATGAAAATATAACGATAAATTGTCGTTGTTTGAATTACTTAACGCAATTTGTTTTATATAATCAGCTACCGTAAATTTATTATTAAATTGCACGGCAGTTGGGTAAGAAGTATAACGCGGCCCGGATTTGTCGTAGCTGCGAATTAAGTCGGTATTAATTTCTATAGGCTGCATGGTCATAACCTGTTGTGAATTTTTAAGATTAAAGGTTAATTATACTCTATTAATAATGAGATCCGGGTGATTTTTTAATGCCTCTACGCAACACTTCACATTACACATTGATTAGTAAAATCACTCATTGTAAATACTGGGTAAGTTAAATTCTTCCGGATAGATAATTCTTTTTAAGGATAGCCCTTTAGGTGCAGCGGTGACACCACCAAGCCTGCGATCCCGATGTTCCAGAACCTGTTTTGACCAACCAATTTCTGCCTCACCTGAACCAATTTTGATGAGTACACCAGCAATATTTCTAACCATATGATGCAGGAAACCATCTGCTAATAAATCTAAATGGATAAATTCCCCGTCACGGCTAATATCCAGCTTATGCAAAGTGCGTATTGGGCTTTTAGCTTGGCAGGCAACCGCTCGATAGGAAGTAAAGTCATGGGTACCAATAAGATGCTGAGCCGCTTGTCGCATACGCACTTCATCTAAGGGCTGATAAACAAAACTCACATAGTTGTTGAGTAACGCAGGTCGAACAGAACGATTCAGAATAGTATAACGATAAGCACGTTTTAGCGCACTAAAACGTGCATGAAATGCTTCTGGAACGGACGTTGCCCATAAACAACAAATACTTCGGGGCATATTTGTGTTACATCCAGACACCCATGAATACATCTTTCGATACGCTGTTGTTTCAAAATGAATCACTTGCTCATTCGCATGGACGCCAGTATCGGTACGGCCGGCACAAAATATTTTAACCGAATGATTGGCCACTTTTGATAAAGCACGTTCAACGTTTTGTTGAACTGTTTCACCTTCGCGTTGCGATTGCCAACCCAGATAAGGTGAACCATCATATTCGATGCCCATTGCAATGCGATAACGTTGTTTAGAGTGATCTTGCATAATAAATTCAGCTTAAGTTTAGATTAAACTAAAACGACACAACCCCGCGATAGCGAGGTTGTGGATTGTATAAAATAAAATCTGATTTCCCCATCCGCTTGCGGCGGGTACAAAACCAATGGGGAGAAGCGAAGCTCTCCCCCGTTGACGATATATAATTGATTTTATTTTACAAATTAAATTTTAGGAAAGCTGAGACACAAGTTGTTCAGCCTCTGCCTTTTGTTCATCACTGCCTTCATCCAGAACTTCATCCAGAATACTTTTTGCACCGGCCGAATCACCCATATCAATGTAAGCCTTGGCCAAATCCAGTTTGGTTCCAACTTCATCAGCGTCCGCAGATAATGACATATCCATCGCATCAGCAGCATCCAGATTTAAGTCCAGACTGCTATCTGCGTCACCTTCATCGATATCCATACTAAAATCCAGTGCGCCGGTGTCCAGTTGCGCACTGGCTGAGTCGAGATCCAGAGCGTCCGCATCAAATACCATACTGGCCGTTGGATCATCGTCGCTTGTATCTATATCTCCAAGCTCCATTTCATTTAGATCGATAGCCATGCTTTTAGTCGATTCATCATCGTCTGTTGCACCCATGTCTAAATTAAAATCAAGTTCATCGGGAGCTTCAATATTATCCTTGGTGTCCCGCTGATCGGTAACAGGTGCATCATCACCCAGATTAAAATCAAGCCCATCCACATCCGAGTCAGTTTCAGTTTCTGCTGAAAAATCAGGAGAAGGTTCAGACGGTGATTCTGGTGCTAAGTCTTCTGCACTGAAAACGCCGGTTTCTAAACCAATATCCATTACCTGACTGTCAGTCATGCTCACATTGCTCAGGTTTTCTTCCATTGCACCTAAAACACTCTCGGTTGTTTCTGATGAAATGGTGGGGGAAGCACTAAAAATAGGGTTATTCAGTGCAATCTGTTTGCCCATCACAACAACTTTTTGCCAGTTGCTATCTGTTGCCGCCGCATCACCAAGTGTTGCGTAAAGTTCTTCAGCGGTTGCTTCAAATGCCGTTTGATTTTTATTGGTGTTATACACTTCGAGTAACTTAACTTTTAGTTCAACACGTTCAGGATCGGCGGTAATGGCTTCCTGTAAACGTTCTTCGGCCGCTTCATATCGGCCATAAGCCATAAAGACATCGGCCTCTGTTAACGGATCCACTTCACTGTCTTCAGTTTGAATTGCACCAACACCACTAATGGCAAAGTCACTTAAGAAAGAGGATGTTTCCGATGAATTCTGGCTGCCCATTGAAACTGCAGGTTCGTCATCAACTGGAGCCACACCAGATAAAATGCTTTCTTCAAAATTATTTTTTGCGGTTGAGCGTTTACGGAACATCATCACCACAAGAATAAGTACGACAATAATAAGCACTGGCACGCCGATAAAGAGTAATAAGCTACTCGCTAAAATCGGCTTTAAAATACCAGAAACCGTTGCCATAATCGTATCAACAAGACTCGTTGAAACTTGTGGTACTACATTTTCAGCAGGCTCTTCCGTTGGTGTTTTGGCTACTTCTGGCGCAGGTGGCACTTCCTCTGTTGTTGCTTGCCCGGTTTGCTCAGGTTGCGCTTCAGCAGCCGGTTCTTTTGGTGCCGTAACAGCGGCAGGCTCATCTTCAAGTTGAGGTGCCGGCGGTGTTTCTTCCACAGCTTCTTTTGGTAACGGGGCTTTTGGTGCAGCGGCAGGCGTTTCATCCGATTTTGAAGCTTGGTGTTGCAGTGCAGCGAGTTCATCATTGCGCACAGTCAACGAACGTTGCATCGATTCAATTTCAGATTCAAGTTCTCTTAAACGCGCATTCAAGGTTGAATTCTTGCCGCGTTCCGCATCGGCTTGTTCAGTAATACGTTGTAATTCTTCGCGCAAGCTCGCAACTTCCTTATTTGCCGAGTCTTGTGATGGCGTTGTTACAGCACTCAGGTCTTCGCCTTCCGGTGCGCTTAAAGTGAGTTCACCCGATGGTGCAGCCGCCACATTATCATTAGATTCAGACTCAACTTGCCCTGTTGATAACGGTTGCTGTTCAGCCGTAGCCGCCAGTTGTTGGCGATAAGCATCCCATGCTTCTGTTTGTGTTATATATTCCTGCGCGGCTTGTTCTTTGCTAATCGCCGTAATCAAACTGGGATCATCAATACGTAAAACTTGTCCTACTTTTAATCGGTTGACATTGCTGTCAGTAAAAGCATTGGGATTACTTTTTAATAATGCCATCATCACTTGATATACCGTCGTATCACCACTTTTCATGCGGCTAGCGATGGTCCATAAGTTATCGGACTTTTTAGTAATGCCATAATCGAGATCACCACTTTCTACAGGCTGAGACTCGGTGGTTTCAGTTGAACTAGCAACTTGTTCTGCTGCAGGTTCGGCATCATCAACAGGTTCTTCGTCATACTGAATAGATTTTGATTCATCGTATTCTGTTAATGGAATCGTTGGAAACAATTCACCCTGAGTAAACGTTTCTGTTGGTTCGCTCTCGGTTGGTTCTTTAACGGCAGTGGTATCGGCTTCCGGCACATTATTATCTTCAATGATCTGGCCACTTTGTTGATGTTCAGCAAGTACTTCACCACTCAAACCTTTGGAATCATCAACAATAACAGGCTCGGGTTCAATCACTGGTTCGGGCGTTGTTTCTGGAATGATCGGTTCTGGTTCTAGTTCTGGCACCGTCGCTTTAGCTTCTGGTGTTTTTTCGGTAGCAGGCCCAGTATCAGCAGCCACTTCGTCCACGGGGCGATGAGGTAATAACTCTTTATCATTAATATAATTATCATCAGCAGATGGTGCTGCTTCTACTTTTTTAGGTTCTTCAACAGCCTGTGTTGCATTGTCTTTAAACGGTGACGATTCAACAACGGATTCAGCCGGTGTTGGCTTAGTCGCAACCTCGGCATCGATTGTTTGTGCTGACTGAATGGTGCTTTGCTGTGGTTGTTCAATGCGACGACCGGGGGGATCGATTAGCACTGTATACTCGCGCAACATGCGGCCATTTTTCCAGTTCACTTCTAACAAAAAATTAAGGAAAGGTTCACGAATCGGTTTACGTGAAGTAATTTTGATAAAGTATTTACCATTATTATGGCGTTTAACGTGAAAACGAAGGGTGCTTAATAAACCGGTTCGGTCGATACCTGCTCGCAAAAATGCATCTCTGCTCGCCAACTTAACTTTTAAATCATCAACATCATTTGATGTTGCCGCAATTAAATCTATTTCTGCGTCCAGTATTTCACTTAAAGATGAGTTTAATTTGATTGCGCCCAAGCCCAAACCAAAAACAAAAGATGGCGTAACCGTTATTCCTATAACAGCAACTAAAATAGCCAGCTTACGTGCATATAAACGACTGATTCCCATATGCTTTTTTCCACGCTTGGCGCGCAGACCCCCGTAAATTATATATTTATCAATGACTTAAGTCCGTAAAGCTCGAAAAATCTTTACAATTATTCAGTAACTATAGCTTATAAATGATGTTTTACCAAAATTTCTGCAATTTGAACACCATTTATTGCACTTCCACTGCGAATTGTATCGGTCACACACCAAAAATTAAGCTGCCGAGAATTATCTAAATCCTGCCTGACCCTGTTAATGAAAATTTTATCCATTTCTGCCGCATGGCTGACCGGGCTAATAATATCATCAACAAATTTCAATTCTGTGTTTTCGCTCTTTGCAATAAGCTGTTCAAACTCGTTTAAATCAATGTCCGATTTTAATTCTAGATGCACATCAACCGCAACACCATAAAAAACCGGCACATGGAGCAGCGAAGGCATCAAGCTGATATTCGAACCGCTGTTTGCAAACAATAAATCTTGTAGTTCTGTGCGTAAATCTAACTCTCGATGGGTAAAACCCGTTGCGTTAATGTCACTGTCATCGGCCATGACATTAAATGCAATTTGCTGTTTAAAAGCAGATGATTTTATTGGCCGGGTGTTTAACAAACTGGTTGTTTGCATCGCCAACTCATCAATACCCGGCTTGCCCTTATCAGACACCGACTGCAAGGCCGTAAAATGAAGTGACTGTATACCCCATTCATCATTCACGGGTTTTAATAATTGTGTTAACACCACACCTAAACCCGATGCTGAACGAATATGCTGATTTTGTTGTAGCTGTTCGTCATCACTATTTACATTGGCAACAACCACGGCTGCATTTTGTAAATTGGAACCGATTTCAATAATACGGCAATTGGCATCTAAAATACGATCCACCATCGCTTGGTATGACTCATCTAATTGGCACAAAAATACAAGCGGGACATTCGAAAAATTAAAGGTCGCAATATCCTGCAGGTGTAGTTGTTTATTCGCGAAAGGTACTGTTGTATCCAGATCATCGTCAAAGGCTAACGGGATAAGATTCGTTAATGGAAATTTTCGTTCGGTAAGCTGTTCTAAAACAGCTTCTCCAACAGGTGAAGCTGCGCCGATAATTGCGATGTCTAAAGGGTTTGTCATAATGCTGTATTAGTCCAAATAAAATTTTATCCAGAAAATGCAAATCATCTCTGAATTAGCCAAGAGGTATCAATAAATGTAAGTATTTTCTAAAAATTGCGGGGTAAACCTGTGCGGTGATTATTTAATAATAGCGACGCAAGTATGCCACAAATAAATAAACAATAAAGTATTAAACCCAACTAAAACAGATTATTAGTGGGCAACAGATTCCGAGCGCTGTAATCCATATTTGCGCATTTTTTCAACCAACGTTGTCCTTCGCATTTGTAAGCGTTTTGCAGCATGGGCAACAACACCATCGGTGTCATCCAGAGCTTGCTTAATAAGAGAATATTCCAGATTAATCAGGTGTTCTTTAAGGTCAAAACCATCCTGTGGAATTCTAAATGCTTCTTCAATTTGCGCACTGGTAACACCCTCGGTATTGCTACTTTCACGAATGTCCTCAAGTACGTTAGTGCCACGGAATTTATCCGGTAAGTCACGTACATCAACCACACCATATGGGAACATAATCACTAAACGTTCGATAAGGTTTGATAATTCACGTACATTGCCAGTCCAGGGGTATTCACATAATGCAGCGATAGCCGTGGTAGTAAAACGGACCGAACCACGCTGTTCATGCTCCATTCGCGTAATCAGTTCATTGATCAGTAACGGAATGTCTTCAACACGTTCCCGTAAGGGAGGCATGTCGATAGGAAAAACATTGAGACGATAATACAAGTCTTCTCTAAAGCGGCCGCCTGTGATTTCTTTTTCCAGATCATGGTGCGTGGCGGCAATAATGCGGATGTCAGCGGTAATACTTTTATTGCTGCCAACCCGCTCAAAAATGCGTTCCTGTAACACCCGTAATAATTTTACCTGCATTGCCAACGGCATATCACCAATTTCATCCAGAAATAATGTGCCACCTTTTGCCATTTCAAAACGTCCCAAGCGCGAACTAATGGCACCGGTGAAAGCCCCTTTTTCATGCCCAAATAATTCACTTTCCAGTAAATCAGGGGGAATGGCGCCACAATTAACCGGTACAAACGGTTTATCACGTCGATTAGAATTGTAGTGCAGATTACGCGCTACCACTTCTTTGCCCGTACCCGACTCGCCAAGAATCAAAACATTCGCATCAGAATTTGCCACCTGCTCAATAAGTTTACGGACACTCCGAATAGAGCGACTATTGCCAACCAGACTGCGAAATAACATAGAAGATGATGAACCTTTCACTTCACCCATGCTCTTTAAATAAACATCCGCCGTATGCAGAGCCTGATGTAACTGGCGAAACTTAAACGGTGTATTAATCGAGGCCAATACCAACGATGAAAAATTCGATGGCAGAGGCAATTCAATCGGCTTAAAAAGAAGAACAGGCAAATCTGTATTATATTCTGATTTAATCGCTTCAATACGCTTCACTAAAGGGTCAATTTCCTGAAAATTGCCACCAAGTATCAACACATCAGGTGCATTTTGTTTATCGCGGTCTTCCCAGTCTTGGTAGCTAATGCAGTCTAAGTCAGCATAATCGATAAAATCCATTACAATAAAGAATTCAGCTCGACGATTTGCATCGTCATCAATAACAAGAATTTTCTTTTGAATCATGTATTGCCCATACCTTTAATATATGTACTTCATTTTTTTGTCCGTTATTAAGCTATTGATAATGAGTTCTTACTAAGGGTAGAAAGATATTCACCGAAAGTCAAAATTTTGTCGCTATTAATTTCAGATTCAGTAAATTATTGATATTGCTAGTCGCTTTACCACTCATCCAATATTACCGATTTCAAATATTGGAAAGTATCAATCTTTAATTTTTTTGTTGTTGAATACTGCGACGATGTAACTGAAAGACCCATTTTACAAAATGTTCATCACTCACCATATCGACAGGTAAAAACTGCGCCTTAATGATAGAACCGTTCACTTCGGTCACTTCTGCTATCCTTTTTATCGGCCATGGAAGTTGGCTTGATGGGTAAAAGTCAAAGTATAATTTCTGAGACTTTTCAATATTGGCTATTTTGCTGTTTGAAAAAGGTTTATCTAAAAACGCCTTGCTATCCCATTCAACGGCCAAGGCACTGAGTTTTATTTGATATTCACCAACAACGGGATGTTGCGTCGCTAATAAAAAACGCAGTAAATGCAAAATGGTTGTTAGTTTATGTTCTAAGGCTTTATATTGACTGCTTTTATCACGTATTTCATTATTGTCGGATGTTGTAAAAGCATTCGCAATATCAAAAGCCAGTTGATTATGCTGACTGATGGTGTTTTCTATTTCAGCTACCATCGTTTCACTAACGATAGAAACGTTAAAAGGGAGGGTCGTTTCAACCACCACTCCCGGCTGCGGGTTTACTTTATCGTTTATATTCGGCATACAAGAAGATTAGCAAGGCTGTTACCGCCCTGTCCAGTCATCATCACTAACGAGTAAATATTTCCGTATCCGCTAGTGTTGATGAGAGTGGTAAGCAATAGCCGCTTTATGGCGCGATTTGTTTTCTTTTAAACTGTGCAGTTCCTTAGCGCGTGCTTCTTCACAAAGATAAAGGCTTTCGCTGTCAATAAGTAAAACTTGTTCAAGTATATCGGCAATTTCAGCTAAAGCATCGGGCATATCTGGATGATTAAATAAAGCATCCATTACATTTTGCCGCTGCTCCTCAAGTTCTGTACACGTATTCCAATCCTGTTTGTAACTCATGTCACGCATATGCTGGCTTAAATGCAAAATCTTTTTCGCATATTGTGTTGGCGATAAACGATACATTGTCATCATAATATTTTAGTTGCTTATTTTTTCCGAGCTTGTTTTTTCTGGACTTATTTTCCCGGCATCAACTTTTTCTGGTAACTCATCCCAAGCATCTTTGACTGAACGCACTAACGATGTCACTTCGTCTAAAAGATCCGGGTTGTTTTCTATATTCGCTCTTGCAAGACGACGAGTCATATAATCGTAGAGATCATCCAAATTTTGGGCAATTTCGCCACCCGCATCAACATTTAAACTTGCTCGTAAACCATCAATAATAGAAATAGCCCAACTGATATTACCGCCTTTTTGCGGAATATCATTACGCTCCATATGCCCTTTTGCGATGGCAATTTTTTCAAGCGCACCATTCATTAACATTTGAATTAACATGTGAGGATCGGCTGATTCAACGCTGCTCGATACACCGACACGATTATATTGCTCTACCGCACTGTGCAATTTAACCATATTCATAACTTACTACCTCCTAATAAAAACAAGGCTTATCCTTGTTTATTTTGATTGACTACGCGCGCCTGGCAAGGCTGCCAATTGTCGCGATAAATATTCACCCGTTGAACGCATCTTACCCACTAGAGCGTCCAAATTTGAAAAAGTTTTAAGATGCCGTTTTTCAGATTTTGCAAGTTTTTCGGCCAGTTTATCTCGATCATCACTAATATTTTTCAGGCTCTCGGTGAAGCCTTTTCCCCGACCCTGCAAGACACCACCGGGTTCTAAAAAATTCGTTAATAACTTATCCAGTTTTTCGGCAACCCCTTTCGAATAGCTTACCGAACCACGCAAACCAACAGCACCACCGACTACATCAACTTGCAAGCCATTCGCAATCCCCTGCCCCTGTAAAGTACGACCGGTACCAATCGCAGCATTGGTACCGATGCTACCTTGCACATCTGAACCGGCTAGCCCTTGTTTAACGGTTAACCCGGTTGCAGCTATTAATTGTTCCGGAATTTTTAGTATTTCAACATTAGATGCACTACCAAAACGTTGAGAGGTAAGGACTAAATGATTGCTCTCGACACTGATGTTAACGACAGCCTCTTTTGACGATAATTTAGGATCACCATTAATTTTACTTTGTAACTCTGATGCCAGATTTTCTAATGAGCTATACGTTTTACTGTCGAGTGTAATAACGGATGATTGGGTATTATCAACTTTCACTGTCAAAGTGTTTGCATCATCGGGAATAACAAGGTTACTGGTTGCTACATCAAGACCGTTATAATGCCCCTGAGTTGCTAATGCATCGATAAAAACGGGATAATCGCCAACCTTGGTTGTGTCCGTTGCACCTAGATAGCGTATTAACAAATCACTCGTAGAACCGGTACGTGAAAATAACTGAGCAACTTCATTAATATTAGTGTCAATCGCTGTCTGAACTTTATTAGCATCAATGGTGAGTTCACCACTGCGCTGTGTATCAATACCTAATGACGCGAGTGAAACATATTCTGAATTCACTGCCGAAAAGTCTGTGCCTAATACACGGCGTAATTGCGATAATGCACCGCGAACAGATGAATCACTCGCTAACGGCCCCGCTTCCTGTGTTTCCGGATCGTAACTGGTCAAGTCATTACTGTGCTTAATAAAGGTATTATATTGATCAACAAAGCTCTGTATTGAGGTCAATACTTGCGCTTTGTCATGAAAAATTCTAAGTCCCACTGTCTGGCCAACCGACTCAGGTGTTAAATTAAGGGTAACGCCACTAATAACATCATCAATCGAATTTTTAGGTGATTCAATCTCAACACCATCAATTTTAATAATGGCATTTAAACCTGCGGATGTTTGTTTTAAGTTCTGACCTTGATTATTTAACTTTCCCGGTTCATACGATAAGGTTGATAAACCAAACAAGTCAGTATCAATCTTATCATTATCATTTATCTTTAAACGCATACTGTTAGTTGCACCGGGAAGCTCACTGGATAAAATTAATCTAAACCCTTTGCCTATGCGTAGAACAGACGCTTTTACGCCAGCATCCGCATCATTAATTGCACGTTGTATTCCGCGCAGTGAATTATTTTCGTTCGTGATAAAAACATTTTTAACGGGGCGTTCAGGGTTAACAATAAATTCACCGGTCGTCTTATCCAATTCACCAAACTGAATACTAATAGAACCACTTCCAATCGCTTCTAAATCAGAGGCAAACGTTCCAGAAACAAGTCGGTGTTGTTGTGCTAAGCGGTCCACGTCAATGTCGTAGTTTGCCGGTTCAGGATCACCTGAAATAGAGGCGTTCAGAACCTCTTCATCTGATAAACTTAAGCTCATTTTAGTAAATGACTGAGGTTCTTTAAGCGGTGCAAGTGATAACTGGAACTCATTTAATGCCCCCTGAAAAACGCCTAAGGCCGTCAAGCTACTTTGTATTTTTGCTTCTTTACGATCGAGTTTTTTAGTGACAGGATTGCCTTCTGCCGCCACCAGTTTTTCAACCAGTCCCTGTACATCAATACCTGAACCAACGCCCAAGGATGTTATGGTTGGCATGTTTGACCTCATTATTTATCTACACAAAGTAACAATTCTTTATAGAACCGATACTTATACGATCTATTGTAAATAAAGCAAATACGATGCCAAGCAAGCTCGTGAATAGAAATATTAAGCTTTAAGCTCAATGAGAAAGCCCTTAGCCTCATTGTTTTCGATTGAGTCGGCTAAATGATGGGCAATAGCGAGCATTTCTTCTGAAGGGATCTGTCTAACGACTTCCTGAGTATTAGAAT
>VAPK010392192.1_pt1 | contig 20336 bp, 16 predicted proteins | sample 3395031 | NCBI WGS metagenome assembly VAPK01 (sample SAMN08290443, study PRJNA428436) | hydrothermal vent metagenome | isolation source: Deep-sea hydrothermal vent chimney 1 | place: Pacific Ocean: Juan De Fuca Ridge
ACCGGAATCTCTTACTACCAGAGACGGATTTTTCTTTACTTTTGTTTCGGCTTCCTAAGCCGGGAATAAATTTACAAACCGTTTAAAAACAAAATATTATGGCATTTAATATCAGAAACAGAAACTTTGTGAAGCTTCTGGATTTTACTCCGAAAGAGATGAAATTTATGTTGGATTTGGCTGTCGATTTGAAAAAGGCAAAATATACCGGCACCGAACAGCAAAAACTGAAAGGGAAAAATATTGCTTTGATTTTTGAAAAGGCCTCTACTCGCACCCGCTGTGCTTTTCAAGCCGCTGCTTACGACCAGGGCGCCCACATCACTTACCTTGGCCCTACCGGTTCACAGATGGGAAAGAAGGAGACCATGAAAGATACCGCCCGCGTACTGGGACGTATGTACGATGGCATTGAATACCGCGGATTTGGGCAGGAGATTGTGGAAGAGCTGGGAAAATATGCCGGTGTGCCGGTGTGGAACGGCCTGACCACCGAATTTCATCCCACACAGGTGATGGCCGACCTCCTCACCATGATGGAGTACGTGGACAAACCCCTCCACAGAGTATCGTTTGCTTATTGTGGCGATGCCCGCAACAATATGGGTAACTCACTGATGGTAGGCGCTGCTATGATGGGAATGGATTTCCGTGCTGTAGCACCCAAAGCTTACTGGCCTGAAGAAAATCTGGTGAAGACCTGCCGCGAAATTGCCAAAGAGACCGGCGCAACCATTACACTCACCGAAAAAGTAGATGAAGGCGTCAGGGGTGTCGATTATCTTTATACGGATGTGTGGGTTTCCATGGGTGAGCCTGATGACGTGTGGGAAGAGCGTATCAAGCTGCTGCTGCCTTATCAGGTGAATATGGATATGGTGAAGAAGACGGGTAATCCCAAAGTAAAATTCCTGCACTGTCTTCCTGCTTTCCACAACACGGACACCGTTGTTGGGAAAGAGATTTATGAAAAATACGGCGTTAAAGCCATGGAGGTGACCGACGAGGTCTTTGAATCGGAACATTCGGTAGTTTTTGATGAAGCCGAAAACCGCTTACACACTATCAAAGCCATTATGGTGGCGACGCTGGGAGAATAGATTCTGAAAGTATGGATGCTTTCAGTGGAAAATATCGGAAAATAAAAAAGGCCTGCTTTTCCAGCAGGCCTTTTTTATTTTCGCAAACGTCCTTTTAACGTAATTTCAGGGAAGCATGACCAATTGAATTTTGGCCCACAAAAACATCTACTTTGTAAATGCCGGGGTTCAGTTTCAGCGTAGAACGGCGTATCCACGTCAAACATATATCCAATGACTGATTCTGATAGTTAATCTCTTTTTTAGCACTGTATTGAAGTCGTTTACCGTTGAACATGAATGAGTATTCTTCATTGTCGCTGACGACAAGAATCTTCTTGTTGGGTTTGGCAATACGCACGTAAACTGTACGCGTGCCTTCTTTAGAAATATTATTTTGAGCAATGGTAAAGCAAACTTTGATCCTGCTAACTCTCCTCACCTTATCAGTTTTCCGCTCGCGTCCCCCACCGGTAACGTGAACAGCCTCTACTTTGTAATTGTAAGTACGCAGAATAGCGGCCTGTTCCACCTTCCCGCTAAGTTCCTTTTTCTCTGTTATCAGCCGGGCATTCTTTAGCTTTTCCTGTTGGAGAACCTCTTTTATCTGATGATTTTCTTTCGTCAAAGCATGATTTTCATTATACAAGGAATCCATCTGAAGCACATAACCCTGCGCTATTTTCTGCAAGCTGCTCAGTTTCTTTTTAATCTTGTAATACTCCCAGCGGGTATTCATCAGCTTTTTTATTTCCAGGGCTTTTGCCTGAATAACGCTGTCTTTCACGGTAAGCGAATCAGACAATTGACCATATTCAGTCTTAATTTTGTTGTGAATGGCCATGAGTGAGTCCAACTGTACTTTAAACTCTGTACGCTGTGCCTCTTTTTCCACCTTTTCCTTGTGCATTTCATCCAATGACCCAACGGCCCAGAAAGCCAGTCCGGCAATGACCACAACAAGAATGGCAATGAGTACCAGCATCCCGACTGCCGGCTTTTTTTTGTTACTTTTCAATACTTTATTCTGTTCTTCCATGATAATAAAATTATTTTTTGCAAAACTAATACAAAAAGCGGGTAGTTGTTCCGAATGAACACATTTTTAATTTGTTGACTACACGTTTATCCCCATTCCAAATAAAAGAACGCTTTTACTCTACTTTTATTTTTATCCCTGAAGAATGAGCCGAAAATGAAGGCAAATATAAACTCTGTAAGCGGGCGATTCCATCTGAAAAGACGCCCTTCTGAGTAACCAGCAACGGATATTCCAGCACAAAAGTACCTTTGGGCAAATGGCGGATAAAGAAATTTGCAGCCGCATCTTTGATCTCTTCGTAATAGCCCAGTCCTCCCTTTCTTTCGTAACCTGAAAGTAATTTCTCCGGCTCAAAAGCTGCCGCCCTCATATCCTCTATATGTACAAAATCTACTGCACGGGTAGAACGAATAAGCAGACGAACCATCACACGGTCGCCGGTTTTCAGTGGTTCGTTGTCTGCAACGCCAACCCACTCATTTCCTTTCGGCGTGATCACTTCTTTGAAAAGTGTTTTTTCGATGGAGACATCTGTCGATTGCCGGCTTACCTTATTAATATCCTCAAAATATTGCAGGTAAGCAGCACCATAAGCCATCCCTTTGTTTGGGTTGTCCACTGTAATTTTTCCCAGTGCAGGCGTTATTGCATCACCCATCCATACTTTTTTCATATAACCGCTTCCGGCTTCCCGATGTAAACCCGAAACATATAATTTTTCACCGTTACCAAAAGTAATCTCCACCGGTTTGGTTTCGGAGAGCCATTGACTTCCATTCATCAGCAGGGCATACACCGCATCAGCCGTGACTTTGGTTCCCGGCCAGTGGTTGGCTTGTTTCTGCATCAGCAGCCAGGTTTTCATTTTGTCAGCCAAACGGGTGTCGTTCATCACCTCCACAAAAGCTTTCATAATATTCACTTCCGTGGAAATAGCCGATTGGTTGGAATAACGGTTGTCGTCTCTCCAATACATACCGTTTTCTCTGTTCAGCAACGATTTTTCGTTTAGTGCCCGGATAATGGCTTCGGCCTGATTACCCCATCCCAGCCGGTTCAGCATCATAGCCGAAAGAGCTTGCAGGTTGTTGTTCAGTTTCGGCCAATAACGTTTGTCTTGTCCGCTGAAATAGTCAAAGGCTGTTTGTGCCTCTTTGCCGAGGGGAATTGTGGTCAGAAATCCGGAACGGAGGTAACAATACCGGATTTGCTCCGGGGTAAGATGGTTCCGGCTGAGCGTTTTCGGATATCGCTTTTGTAACAAGCTGTATTTCCGCACCATTTCATTGTCCAGATAGCGAAGTCCTCTTTGCAACATCATTTTCAAAGCCGGCTGATTTTTCAGGTCGATGGCTTTCATTTGTACCAGATCGGCCAGCCCGGACAAAATGTTTTCCGTTGTGAAAAAATCGGCGGGCATACCCGAAAACCAAGACCAGGCTCCGGAAGGCAACTGTGCCGTCTGCAACCGGTTCAAAGCCGATTGTTGCTTTTGCTGCATCTGGTTCAAATCAAAAAAGAGTGCTATCCGGCGTTTCTGTTCCGTTTCATTTTGGGCATCCAAAACCCATGGAGTGGCCTGTAACACAATGTTTTTAAGCTCTTTGTCTTTTTGTAAAGCAGACAAAAAAGCATCCGGACTTTGTTGCTTCCATTGATGGAAAACCTGCTTAATCTGGGGATATGCCTTCAACAACTTTCCCGCAAGGGCATGGGCATAAAACCGGTAAAAGATATTTTCCGCACTTTCGAACTGTGGCCTGCTCAAATATGGCAAGGCCTGCACTGCATACCACACCGGATGTGATGTGAAGGTGAGTGTGTAACGGAAATTCTTACGGGTAGAGGAAGTGTCATTCAGAAAGCTATGGAAAGTAAAACTCTTTTTCCGGTTTCCATTCACAAACATCGGCATGCTCTCGGTTACCAGCTCACGGTTGCTCAGTACAGGTATCATTCGCTCTTCGCCATCAGACACATCACCGGAGATGGCCTTTATGCGGTAAGCGAGAAACTGAATATCCTGCGGAACGTCAATCAGCCAGGATACCAGCGCATTTTTCCCGGGTGATATCATCACCTGTTGCTCCACCGTTTTGCGGGTTAAGAAGATATTTAGCTTCTTTCCGTTTTCGGGATTGAAAAATTCAATGCCTACCTTTACGGGAAGGGCCTTTTCTGACAAATTGGATAACCGTGCCGTGAAGGTCAGCCGGTCGCCCTGACGCACAAAACGTGGCAAATTCGGAATGACCATGAGCGCTTTGCGGGCAGTAAATTTCCGGACAAAGCTGCCGGTTTTCATATCTTTCGTGTAGGCCAGTGCCATAAATTTCCACTGTGTCAGCGCATCGGGCGTTATAAAGCTGATTTGTGCATTTCCACTGCTGTCCGTAACGAGATTTGGATAGAAAAAGGCAGTTTCATTAAAATTGGTACGCAGCGACACAGACGGCTTTTTCTTTTCGGCAGGCAAAGCGGAAGATGGCACAGAAGGCTGTTTTTCTTTTTTCAAAGAAGAGACCTCCGACAAGCTTATATCATTGTGGCCGATCATCAATCTTTTTTCTGAACTTCCGACAGTATAAAAAACAGGTTCTACCCGTGAAAAAACAGGATAGCCGAACCAGTTGATTTGTGGATAGGAAATTCTTGCTACCGGCAGTAACTTTGTAGGATGGCTGAATAAAGTACGGTTGTAGCCGGTATTAAACAGATAAGCACGCCAAAATAGCCCACTCGTTTTACTATGATAGGGAAACATCTTCCACCGGTTGGCGGCATACACATCCAGCGAGGCATCATACATTCCGGCCAGCAAAAAGGCAGGCTGGTTTTTTCCGGAAGCGGATTTTATCCGGATTGTCCACTGCTCTTTTTCTCCCGGTTTCAGAAAATTGCGGTTGGTTTGCAGGCTTACCGACAGTTTTTTGTTTGTAAACGGTACTTTGACGGTCTGCGACCATGAGAAAAACCGGTTGCTGTGCACACCTGTCAGGCGAATGACAAAATTGCCACGAAAAGCTTCTTCGACGGGAACCTGAAACTTCAGTAATTTTCTACCGGCTGTAATCCATTGCCGCTGTATCACTTGCCGGCCATTAAGCACTTCGTAAAGCATCCGCATGTTTCCGGAAGCTGAGCCAACACGCAGTTGCAATACATCGCCAGGTTCAGCCTGGCCGGCAGAGAGATTGTGCCAGAAAATATCCTTCACGGGCAGTTTCGACGAGCGTTCCGAAGTGAGCGAAAAGAATTTTCGTACCGATATTTGCGGCTGCTCCTTCACTGCAACCATCAGGAGATATTCACCGGGCTTCCGTCTTCTTATCTTTCGGGTAAAAACCTGTGTATTTCCATGAACCTCAATATCTTCAGTGGCGACAAGTGTCCTTTTCCAATGATTTTTATTGCCTTCATTCCGGTAAGCCAAATGGGGAAAGTTTCTTGTAAAATAATCTTTAGTCACCAGTACCGTATCTGCTTTCGGCCACAAGCGTTTGAGCAAAAAGTTATCAGGGGTCGTTAATTTATAAAGCTTCGCCTGCACGCTTGCCGGAACTTCAGCTCCCGACAGATTTTTGGTGATGACTTCAATTCCACGGGATTGTTCGCGTATCACATTTTGCGGCCCCCGGAGTTTTATCAGCAGCGCCAAACGCGAAAGCCGTATCTCCTTTGTGGCTACATGGGCTTCGCCACTGGCGTCGGTGGCCTCTACATGAAGAACAAAACGGTAAACAGGGTAAACATCTCCGGGAATATCTTTGTCAGCCCTTGCTTTGAAGGTAATTTGAAATTGTCCGCTGCTGTCGGTATGCACAATACCACCTGCAATCTCCCTGTTTTCGGGAGACATAGGAAACCAGTCACCGTAATAAGGAACCGGAAACCAGCTCTCCCGTTTTACGGTATATTTTACCGGGATATTAACCGGAATACCACCAAAATAATAGGCCACTTTCCCGGTAAGCGTTACTTCATCATTCAATGTGTAAGCTTTTTTCAATGTATCAAAAACCACATAAAAAGCAGGGCGCTTGTAGTTTTCCATGCGTATGCTGACCATTCCGGTGGCTGTTTTTATCATAAACTGACCGTTAAGTGCCACATCGGGCAAAATAAACGAACCGCTGACCGAGCCCGAAACATCGGTTACCAAATGTAGCTCATCCAGCTTTTTGTACTGTGCATTCAACAACTGCACATCCTGTTTTACACCGGCTTTCACCCGGGCATCATTGCCTTTTGATTCAATCACAACTCCCTTAAAATAAACCGTTTGTCCCGGCCGGTAAATGGCACGGTCAGTGAAAAGATAGGTGTGCAGGACAGGTTTTTCTACGTAAAGTGAACCGTAAAAACGGGCAAACGTATTGACAAAAGTGGTACCCGTTCCTTTGTAAGCTTTCAGAATATAACCGTTGAATTCACGGTCGTTTTTCAGTGGAATTTGAAGAAATCCATTAGCATCCGAAGAATAGTTGCCCAACGGCGTTATCTGCTGTTCTCTGGCACGGTAGTCGTACGAACGCCCGAAAACCTGAATGGTAGCACCTGAAACCGGCGTTCCGTCGGCTCTGTCAAGAAGATAAATATCCAATGCCTGCGCACTGTTATTTTCTTGAGAAAGCAACGTTAGCCGTGTAACCTGGATCTGCTGATAAAGGACTGTATTCTCTTTGGAAAAATGGGGATCATCCGAAATGAAAACCACGTACGAGCCAATGGAAAGCGGCGGCATGGCAATCTCTGCGGTGTGCATCAGGTGGTCATCGGCAAACGGAAACGACTGTTCCCACTTTTTAAAAGCAGGCTTTTGCAGGATTTTTTTCATCTGGCGTTTGAGATTTTCACCTGAGGAAGGATTTTCAATATCAGGTGAAATTTTTACCACACGAAAATAAAGTTTGGCGCTGTTTTTATATGTCACGAGAGAGAGAAACGGCTTATCAGGCAGCAATGCCTGCTGTAGTTTTATCCGGAAAACCGGTTTATTGATCTGTGTAATGGTATTCTTGCAATTCTTGGAGAAAGGTGCCTCGGGGAAGACTTTCAACGCTTTTTTGCAGGTACTTTCCGCTTTTACCAGATAGTTTGTTTTGCTTTTGTTGTATGAAGCCAGTGACCGGTAAACCTGTGCAAGCCGATCGGCAATACGAACGGAAATCTCCTGGTTTTGAAACTGTTGCAACAATCCCTCCAACGTATGGGCGTATGCCAGACCGTTGACAAAATTATCCGGCAGCCGGGATTTGGCAAAAGCAAGCCGTTTTAAATCGACATCCACAAAAGCAGCCGGATGGCTTTGTACTTTGTGCAAACGCAGCAAATGCTGAAACAGGATGAGTACATTGCCTGTTACGGAAGCACTGTCGCCGGAGAGATCCATTTTAATAAAATTAGCAGAAGGAGCAAACAGGTTGGTATCAGGAACTGTTTTGCTATTGGGAAGCCATCTTCGGGCATCATTTGAAGAAAAATAGCTGATGGCACGGTTGGCCAGCAGGTCGTAAAGGGTCGGCCATAATGCCAAAGCACTGCTATCGTTTTGCAAAATGGCAGAGAAATCGGAGAGACGAACCTGGCCTAATACTTCGGGCGACGACACGGAAGCGAGATATGCATTTTGAATTTTCAGGCTCCATTGCCGGGCGTTCAGCGTTTCCAAAGAAGTATCACTGGCAGGAGAAGCGGTTTTCCGGTTCAGAATTTCATTGAAATGATTGTCAAAATAGCCCTGATATAACTGTCCGAGCAGGGAATAAAGCAACGGTTTTTCCACCGATGTGGCTGTTTTCACCTCCTCTTCAAATTCACGGATACTTTTCAGCCGGAAATCTTCCTGAAAAGTACTTTGCAGGCTAACGCGGTTAATAAGGGCTTTCAGCACCTGGCTTTCGTTGCCTTCGGCCCTGGCTTTGGTGTAAATGAATTCCACCGTTTTCAAAGCGGACTTTGGTAGATCTTTTTGGGAATACTGCCGGACTTTTTTCCAGAGATTATCATAATTTCCGGTCTTTGTCCGTCCCTGCCACGACACCAGCAGCAGCACGAGCATACTTATGCTTACCCAACTTATCCATTGTTTTTTCATAGGGAAAAGAATTTCTTTCGGATACGTGATTTTCAGCAAATATAATGCCGTATTACCAGAAAACCAAAAACAGGAAGGTTGCTTTTTGATGATGAAAGCTAAAATTTGTATTCCCCGGCGTAGGCACTAAGGCGGGGAGAAGGCACAAGCGGATGCTTGCGCCAGAGATCAGGTTAAAACATACGAATTGAAAAAATATTCAACTCAATTTCACATTCCAACATCTCACCCTTTCAGTGCTTCTGCGCCGCTGACAATCTCCAGGATTTCGTTGGTAATGGCGGCCTGGCGGGCTTTGTTGTAGGTCAGTTTCAGATTCTTCAACAATTCGGTAGCATTGTCGGTGGCCTGATGCATGGCGGTCATCCGGGCACCGTGTTCGGCAGCAAAACTATCCAGCAGGGCTTTGTAGAATTGGATCTTCAACGACTTGGGAATCAGTTCGGTGATAATTTCCTTTTTGCCCGGCTCAAAGATGTAATCCACATGTTTGTGCTCTTTCTTCGCTATTTTGTCCGGAGCCGATTCGACGATAGGCAAAAACTGCTCGGATTGTAAAATCTGTACGGTGGCATTTTTAAATTCGTTGTAAAAAAGTACGATTTTGTCGTACGCACCTGCAGCAAACTTCTGCATCAGACCTTCGGCAAGAAGAGCCACGTTCTCAAAATTGAGGTTGTCAAAAACAGCACTCTCCAACTCTTTTACCATGTAGCCTCTGGCTTTTAAAATATCGGCCCCTTTTTTTCCCACACAGAAAAAATCAACGTTTCCTTTTTTGAACTGTGGGGCAAATTCCCCTTCCACCTGTCTGACAACCTCCTTTACAACATTCATATTAAAAGCGCCACACAATCCGCGGTTAGAAGTAATCGTTACCAAAAGTACTTTTTCAGATTCGCGGGCAGTGGTAAAAATATTCTCATTCGAATCATCGAGGCTGGCACTCAAATCCTGCATAATCTCCTGTAACTTAGCTGCATAAGGCCGCATCGTGGTTACTGCGTTTTGTGCTTTTCGCAATTTGGCAGCCGCCACCATTTTCATGGCACTGGTAATCTGCATGGTCGATTTTACAGAAGCTATTCTTATCCGGACCTCTTTTAAGTTAGCCATAATACTTAGTCAGGTTAAAGTTACTTTTTGTAGCGCCCTGAAATCTCAGTAGCTACTTTTTTCATTGTTTCTATACTTTTGTCTGTGAGCTTGCCCTGTTTCAGTTCATCCAGAATACCCTGATATTTTACCTGCATAATGCTCAGATAATTTTCCTGAAAATCACGAATTTTGTCCGTGGGAACATCCAGCAGCAGGTTGTGGGTACCACAGAAAAGAATGGCAATCTGCTCTTCCACTTTCATGGGCGAATATTGGGGTTGTTTCAGAATCTCCACATTCCTGCGCCCTTTTTCCAGCACGTTGAGTGTGGCGGCATCGAGGTCGGAACCGAATTTGGAAAAGGCCTCCAGCTCACGAAATTGTGCCTGGTCGAGTTTCAGCGTGCCAGCCACCTTTTTCATGGATTTTATTTGTGCAGCACCACCCACACGAGATACGGAAATACCTACGTTGATAGCGGGACGGATACCTGAGTTAAACAATGTGGTTTCGAGGAAAATCTGACCATCGGTAATGGAAATTACATTGGTGGGGATATAAGCGGAAACGTCACCGGCCTGTGTCTCTATAATCGGCAAAGCAGTGAGAGAACCACCTCCTTTCACGAGATGTTTGATACTTTCAGGGATGTTATTCATCTTCCTGGCAATCGTATCGGAGTCGATGATTTTGGCTGCACGTTCCAGCAAACGGGAGTGCAGATAAAACACGTCGCCCGGATAAGCTTCACGTCCCGGAGGACGACGCAGCAGCAGCGATACTTCGCGATAAGCCACTGCCTGTTTTGAAAGGTCATCATACACAATCAAAGCCGGACGACCCGTATCGCGGAAGAACTCGCCAATAGCGGCACCGGCAAAAGGAGCGTAAAACTGCATGGCTGCCGGGTCGGAAGCCGTCGCAGAGACAATCACCGTATAAGCCATAGCACCATGCTCTTCGAGTGTTTTCTGAATCTGTGCTACGGTAGAACCCTTTTGTCCCGAGGCAACATAAATACAGTAAACCGGTTCTCCATTTTCATAAAACTCTTTCTGGTTGATAATGGTATCGATGGCAATGGCGGTTTTCCCGGTCTGACGGTCGCCAATAATCAGCTCTCGTTGACCGCGACCGATGGGAATCATGGCATCGATGGCTTTAATACCTGTTTGCAACGGCTCATTCACCGGCTGGCGGTAAATAACACCCGGTGCTTTACGCTCCAGTGGCATTTCAAAAAGGTCGCCTTCCAGAGCCCCTTTCCCATCGATGGGTTCACCGAGCGTGTTAATGACACGTCCAAGGAGGCCTTCACCCACTTTTATGGAAACAATTCTTCCGGTACGCTTAACTTTATCCCCTTCGTTGATGTCTTCAGCATCGCCGAGTAACACGACACCCACGTTGTCTTCTTCGAGATTTTGAACAAGGCCCATGAGGCCGTTTCTCTCAAATTCAACCAGTTCACCCTGTTCGGCATTGGAAAGGCCGTAAACTCGGGCAATTCCATCGCCAATCATCAGGACGGTTCCTATTTCTTCGAGCGTGGCTTCCGATTCAAAGCCTGCCAGTTCCTGTCGCAGTATGGCTGATATTTCAGCCGGTTTGATGTCTGCCATAATTTATGTTTTATCGTTATATCTGATTAAAATGCAGGTTAATTATTTCAATTTTTCGGCGTAATTTTTCCGCAACCGCCTCAGCTGGGTAGTTACGCTGGCATCATACTGGTAATCTTCCAGCCGTACCACAAAACCACCAATAATATCTTCGTTTACAATTTCTTTCAGCTCAACATCTTTATCCGTGATGGCTTTCAGCTTTTCCACCATTAGTTTTCTGATATTATCATCTGACTTCGTGGCGGTGATAAGCTCAGCGCCGACCACATTTTTATAATCTTTGTAAATATCTTCAAATGCCAGGCAAATACTTTCGAGATAAACCTCACGTCCTTTACGGATAATAAGGTTGAAAAAGCGGAGGCTCAGTTCGTTCAGTTTCTCACCGAATATCCTGTCAAGAATTTTTACCTTTTTTGACCCGTTCAGCACGGGATTTGCCATAATTCTCCTCAGCTCCCTGTTTTCAGTTAGAACACGTCCTACCATACGCATATCCGCGGCGACTTTTTCTTCTGTCTTGTATTCAAGAGAAAGGTCGAAAAGGGCCTGTGCGTATCTTTTTGCCAGCAAATTCACTCTCATGGTAAAAGTCTGTTAGTTTAAACTGGTTTCTTTCAAAAGTTTCTCAACGTACTTTTTCTGTTTTGCCTTGTCTTTCAGCTCTTCTCTAAGAATTTTTTCGGCAATTTCGATGGAATACTCGGCTACGGTAGATTTAATTTCACGCAGGGCGGCCAGTTTTTCATTGTTAATTTTCTCTTTGGCACTCTCCACAATTCCGGAAGCCTCCACAGCGGCTTTCTCTTTTGCCTCGCCAATCATCTTATCTTTTATCTTCCGCGCTTCCGCGAGGATAACGTCTCTCTCTTCCATGGCTTCCCTGAGCATTTTGTCGTTGTCTAATTTCAAACGTTTCATTTGTTCTTGTGTCTCTTTGGCTGAGTCAAGAGCTTCCTGGATACTCTGTTCACGCTCGCTAAGTCCTTTCAGAATGGCAGGCCAGGCAAATTTTCCAAGAATAAACAAAACAATACCAAAAGTCACGGTCATCCAAAAAATAAGACCTAATCCGGGATTAATTAATTGCATAACTTATCTTTTTTTGATTTAGTTTCTGATTTAAGCATCCCGGCCTACCGCCGGGATGCTGTAAAATTTACATTCTCAGTAAGTTGATTAGATAAACACAATCAACAAACAGACAACGATGGCGCCGAAGGAAACACCTTCAACCAGTGCTGCAGCCACAAGCATGTTGGAGCGGATATCACCCACGGCTTCAGGCTGACGGGCAATTGCCTGCAGTGCGCCATTACCGATTTGTCCGATGCCAATACCAGCACCGATAGCAGAGATACCTGCACCGATACCTGCACCCATTTTTGCATAGGGAGCGAGGTTAGCTACAGCGTCCAGTAAAATAGTTAATAAATGCATAATTTATAGAATTAATGATGGATAAATAGTTTCTAAATTAATGATGTTCGGGCACTTCCGTGGCCATTCCAAAATACAACGCGGAAAGTAACACAAATACGTATGCCTGAATAAAAGCCACCAGCACTTCGAGTAAATCCAAAAAGATGGCAAAAACTATGGAAAAGACCGAAACGCCATATCCCAGCCCAATGCCAAATGTCCCGAAAATAAATATCAGGCTGATAAAACCGGCCAGAACAATATGACCGGAAAGCATATTAGCAAAAAGCCGAACCATCAGAACAAACGGTTTGGTAAAAATACCCATTGCCTCAACAAACGGCATAAGCGGAATCGGATATTTCAGCCACCACGGCACGCCCGGGGTATTAAAAATATCTTTCCAATAATGTCTGTTTCCGCTCACCGTTGTAATGACAAAAGTGAAAAAAGCCATCACACCGGTTACTGCAATATTTCCGGTAACATTGGAACCTCCCGGGAAAAAAGGAAAGATACCGAAAAGATTACTGAAAAGGATAAAAAAGAACAAGGTCATCAGATACGGCAGATAGCGTTCGAATTTTTCTTCGCCAATAGAAGCTTTGGCCACATCGTCGCGAATGAAAAGTACCAACGGTTCCAGCATTGACTGTAATCCTTTTGGCGCTTGTCCCTTTCTTTTTTTATACGATTTGGCCATGGAAAGGAAAATCAGCACAACCAAAAACCCGTTGATAAAAATAGCAAAGACTGTTTTGGTAATGGAAATATCCAATTGCGGTAAAACTTCCTTCCCCTGAGCATTTTTTCGTACCAACTTACCTATATTCATACCATCATGAGACACATAATAACCTTTGTATGAGGTATGTCCGTGCTTTAATCTGGAAGAAGAAAAAACAATCCAATGTCCCTGATCGTAAAGAATAACCGGCAGAGAAATGGCGACCTGATGTTTGCCCACAGTAAACAGATGCCATTCATAAGAATCAGAGACATGCTCCATGATCATGCCCCCTATATCCAACTCCCCTTTTTTTGCCTGTCCTTCATCAGCAGGAGGGCTATTATGATTAGAAGCCATCAATCCGGGCGACCCGGCAAAAAGAAAAGAAACAAATAAAAAGAGTATAATTATTTGATTTACAATTGTTTTCCTCACCATAATTACCAAGAGTATTCGTTTTTTAATTCGTGTGCAATTTTACGAAGAAAAGCTGTAATAATAAAAGGCTTTTTAAATTAATTTAAATATGTGATGTTTATAATGTTCGATATTCTGTTTTTCAATAAGTTTTATCTGTTTTTTAGTCTTTCGGGGAACCTTTATTTTGTTGACCAATTTTTTTTGTATATTCACAGCATAAAAATTAATTAACCAAAAACTCTTTATCATGAAAAGCATCATCTTTACATTATTTGGCTTACTCCTGATGGCTGCTGCCTGCAACGCTCCCAAAAACCCAAAGGCAGGTAATCAGGACAACGAAAAAGCTGTTGCCAATGTGTTGGAAAAGTATGTCATTGCCAATGAAAATCAGGATTTTTCCATGATTGAACAAATCTGGGCTCCCGACAGTGACATTATTTTATTCGGTACCAATTCAGAAGAGAAACTCATGGGCTGGGACAACATTAAGAAAGCCATCAAACAGCAGTTTGCCAGCATTAGCGAAACTTACATCTCCCCAACAGATCAGTTTATCAAGCTGAATCCAGAGCAGAATACAGCCTGGTTTGCAGAGATTTTAAACTACAATTTTGTTTACAAAGGAAAGGCGAGAAGTTTTGAGGGTGTCCGGTTTACGGGAGTTTTGGAAAAGCAGAAAAACGGATGGAAAATCGTACAGGCACACCTTTCCATTCCCGCACACGTTAACCTGCGTACAAACAAATAGTTCCTGTAATAAAAAAAGCCGGATTTACCGGCTTTTTTTATTACAGTTATAACGCATACAATTACTTGGAGCCTAACGGGTTGGCTACAATGACCGAATTTACACTAACTGAAAGCGTGAAGGTAAAATCATCCTTATCTGTAGTTCCACTAAAGGAAACCGTAACGGGTTTCTTTTCACTAAGAATTTTATCAAATGCCGTCCATTGTTCGGCGTTATTGTCCATGGTAAAAGTACCTCCGTTTACGATTGGCACATTAGTAAAAGCCCAGGATGCAGTGTCTGTATCTGAAGAGAATGAAATAGTACCGGTTTGCAAAACAGCATCTTTCGAAACATTTTTGAACGTTCCGGTAAGCTTGGTAACATTCCACGATTTAATCAGACTCAGATACTGTGAAACATCGGGGTTATCGGTAAGATTTATGGTAGCACTTTCTGAGAAAGTACCTTGAACAGCTTTAATAGAACTCAAAGCAGGTATCGCAACGTTTATGTCAACGGTGTAGTTGGCGTCAAATTTCTTATCCAGCAGGGATTTAATCTTGCTACATCCTGAACTGAACACAAGTCCGGATAAAAGGATAGCAGCAAAAAACATTTTCATTTTCATAGCTTAGTAATTTAGGGGTTTATAAATAGTGTACAAATATACAGATATTTTCATACTTCCGTTATTTTACTCAAAAAAATAAAGCGGTAACAAACATAAATGAAAGAGAAACCCCGGTATTTTTTTTCAATATCAGCACGAAAATTCCATATTTCAAATCCCGCAATCGTTATAAACAACTACCGCCGGATGCCGCCTGCTCCGACGTCTGAGAAAAAACATTAAGGCTTTTGTTTTATTTGTTTCTTAGCCGGAAAATGATGAATTTTGCAAGCGGAAAAATATAAATTAAAACTATCAAAATAGGGAGGTTAAAATGTTAAACAACAAAATAAGCGGTATTCGTGCCATGGAAATCCTCGATTCGAGAGGTAACCCTACTGTCAGGGTTTATTTGGAACTCAGCGATGGAACACAAGCCGTTGCATCGGTTCCTTCGGGAGCCAGTACGGGCGAAAATGAAGCCGTTGAATTACGCGATGGCGACAAAAAACGCTATGGCGGAAAAGGGGTTCTGAAAGCCGTAGAAAATGTAAACAAAGTACTTGCTCCCGCCCTTTTGGGGATGCATGCACATGAGCAGTCGATTATCGACCGCAAAATGATTGAAATGGATGGTACCAAAAATAAATCGAAGCTTGGCGCTAATGCCATTTTGGGCGTTTCCATGGCCGTGGCACGCGCTGCTGCTGTGTCGGCAAACATTCCTTTGTATCAATACCTCGGTGGCGCCGGCGCACGTCGTATTCCTGTTCCCTGTATGAACATTTTGAACGGAGGTGCCCATGCTGATAATAGTGTTGATTTTCAGGAATTTATGGCTGTGCCGATTGGCGCTCCCAATTTCCGCGAAGGTCTGCGTTACGTAGCAGAAACTTTCCACACATTAAAAGGTATTTTGAAGGACCGCGGTCTTTCCACCGGCGTAGGCGATGAAGGTGGTTTTGCTCCTAACCTCGACAGCAACGAAGATGTGGTTGAGACCATTATCAAGGCTATTGAAAAAGCCGGTTACAAACCCGGAAAAGACATTGCTATTGCTATTGACAATGCAGCGAGTTCTTTCTGCATCGATAACAAAAATCAGTACGACCTCAAATGGTCGGGAGCCGGGAAAATGGACAGCAACGGACTGATTGACCTCGCCGAAGAATGGGTTTCAAAATATCCCATTGTATTGTGGGAAGACCCGCTGGCCGAAAACGATTGGGAAGGCTTTAAAAAATTCACCGAACGTCTTGGCGACAAAATTGAAGTGGTTGGCGATGATAATTTTGTTACCAATGTCGAATACATTGCCCGTGGAATTAAAGAAGGTACTGCCAATTCGGCACTCATCAAACTGAACCAAATTGGTACGGTGAGCGAAACCATTGAAGCTGTACGCATGTGCCGCGATGCCGGCTGGCGTTATTTCATCTCACACCGTTCGGGAGAAACCACCGATGCATTCCTTGCTGACTTTGCTGTAGCCATGGATGGCGGTCACCTGAAAACAGGTTCTGCCAGCCGTAGTGAACGGTTGGCCAAATACAACCGGCTGTTGGAAATTGAGCAGGAACTTGGCGGCACTGCTTTCTATTATTGGAAATAATTCTTTCAACTCCACATTATAAAAAAGGCTGTCCGGTTTGATGAACAGCCTTTTTTATTTTCACAAAAGCCATCTAATTATTTGGTAAAAAGCCTACTTTTGAAAAAAAGATTGTATGGATAAGTATTTACAGCCAACATCGTATTTAGACTTTGACTATCCTGATATAAAAGTTTTTGTTCAGGAGACTATCCGGGAGTTTTCCGACCCTCGCAAAAGAGTAATGCAAGTAGAAAAACAGAAAAGCCAATAACAGGTTATTCGAAAAATGTAAATTATAACAAGGTGCATTTAAGAAATAACAAGTCATGAAAAAGTCAATTTCCCGCCAACCGGTAAAAAATATGGGGACAGCCCCCGTTTATTTTACTGCTATCTCCACTATTCTTGGGGCTATTTTATTTTTGCGTTTTGGCGTGGCAGTGGGCACTGTAGGGATGGCCGGAGTTCTTCTTCTCATCCTGATAGGTCACATGGTCACACTCCCCACATCCATGGCTATCTCAGAGATTGCCACCAACCAAAAGGTAGAAGGTGGCGGCGAATACTATATGATTTCCCGCTCTTTCGGGTTAAACATTGGTGCCACCATAGGCATTTCTCTATACCTGTCGCAGGCCATTAGCGTCGCTTTTTATATTATTGCTTTTACGGAAGCGTTTACCCCGCTGCTTCATTTTGTTCAGGTTCATTACAATTTATACATACCGGGTCAGGTCATCAGTATTTCGGCTTTATTAATTCTCGGACTTCTCATTTGGAGAAAAGGAGCTTCTCTCGGAATAAAAATGTTGTATGTGGTGGTAGCCATTTTGCTGCTGGCACTAACAGCTTTCTTTCTCGGCCATCCTGTTTCCGATATGGCTTCCGCTCAAGGGGTTGTTGAGCCTATGCGCAATACGGACCAGCTGTTTATTATGCTTGCCATTATCTTTCCGGCTTTTACAGGGATGGATGCCGGCGTCGGATTATCGGGCGACCTGAAGAGCCCGCAAAAATCTATCCCCCGCGGTACTTTGTGGGCAACCCTTTCGGGGATGATTATTTATGTTTTTGTTGTCCTCAAGTTGAATGCCTCGGCCTCGCCACAGGATCTCATATCGCAACCTTTGATTATGAGCAGGATTGCGCTGTACGGTTGGATTATTATTCCCCTCGGGCTGGCGGCGGCCACTATTTCCAGTGCCATCGGTTCTCTTTTGGTTGCTCCACGCACCTTGCAGGCCATTGCTGTGGACAAATCTTTCCCATCAGAAAAGATGAATACGCTGCTGGGGAAAGGAAAAGGAAAAACCAACGAACCCCAAAGTGCCACTTTTTTCACCCTTTTGCTGGCACTGGTATTTGTCTCGCTGGGAAGCATCGATGCCGTAGCCAAAATTATCTCCATGTTTTTTATGATTACCTACGCCTCCATGAATCTCATCTCTTTTCTAAACCATTTTGGTTCCGACCCTTCCTACCGGCCTACTTTTCAGTCAAAATGGTATTTCTCCCTCGCGGGATTTATTTTTGCTTCCGTTTTAATGTTTTTGATGAACCCTTTCTATGCTTTTATTTCTGTCGTATCTATTTTTCTGCTCTATTTTTTGATGAACCGTCTTCATCAGGACAGAAAAGGGCTCGAAAATATTTTTCATGGCGTTATGTTCCAGATTAGCCGTAAGCTCACCGTTTTCCTGCAAAGCGGCACCATGAAAGAGAGAACCTGGCGTCCTTCTGCTATCTGTATTTCGTCTGATACCTTTGAGCGGGATAAGATTTTTGATCTGCTCAACTGGATTTCCTACTCGCACGGCTTTGGCACCTATATGCATTATATTCAGGGTTACTATTCGCGCGAAACCCACAAAGAGGCAAAACAAATTATGGATCGCCTGATTACGAAGGCAAACAAAACAGCAGGAAACATGATTGTGGATACCATTATTTCACCGTCTTATACCTCTGCCATTGCACAAATAATTCAGACCCCCGGAATTTCCGGTGTAGAGAATAATATTGTAATATTTGAATTCGACAAACATCAGCCGGATCAGCTGCCTCAGATTATTGAAAACCTGCGAATGGTTCAGGCAGGCGATTTTGATATTTGTATTCTCGGAAGCTCCATGCGGAACATCAAATACGACAATGGCATTCATATTTGGATTCGTGACTTAAACAGAGATAACGAGCGTCTGATGATCCTTCTCAGCTATGTCATCCTGGGGCATCCGGCGTGGAAAAATGCCACCATAAGTCTTTTTACCCTTTCTCCCAAAAACAAAATGGAAGAGACCAGAAACAATATTACCCGTTTTGTGCTGGAAGGACGGCTCCCCGTTTCGAGAAAAAATATTACAGTTATTGAGCAGGATCCCGATATAAACTTCCGGGCACTTCTGGCACAACACTCTTCCGAAGCAGCGCTTACCATTGTCGGATTTTACAACGAACAGCTTAAACATGAAGGCCAAAAGCACTTTGAAGGTTTTGATGGGGTAGGCGATGTTTTGTTTGTGAACGCACACGATTTGCTGGAGATAACTTAAGTTCTGCACAAAGCGATAATCCGGTTTTTGAAAATCAATCTGCAGCCCCTCTAAATGATCTTTAGCCCTTAAAACCTTTAAATTATTCTGCCGAATCAGACTTTCCTTATTTTCTTTACATTTGCCACTCATAACTAAGTAAAATTCATGTCTAATAATCAGTTTGTTGTCATTGGAATCGGGCAATTTGGGGAGGCCATTGCACGGTCTCTCTCCGAAAAAGGTGCCGAAGTTCTGGCCATTGACAAGAGCCAGGAAAAGGTGGATTACATTGCCAATGATGTAGCTTATGCCGTTGCATTAGACTCCACGGATAAAAATGCTCTGATCTCTCAAAATATTCAGAACTACGATGCGGTGGTCATTGCCATTGGCGAAGATTTTGAAGAACTGCTTTTGACAGCCGTCAACCTCATCGAGCTGGATATTAAACGTATCATTGTCCGGGCAAAGGGCAAGGTAAACCGTTTGATTTTGGAAAAGCTGGGGCTGAAAGAAATATTTTCCCCCGAACATGCTGTAGGTGCGGTGGTTGCCGAACGACTTTTGAATCCCAGCATTGTGAACTTTCTGGATCTTCCCGATGGTTATGTAATCACCGAAATAAAAGCTCCTAAATCTGTTATCGGACAGACACTCCAATCTATTCAGTTGCGTGAAGCTTACAACATCAATCTGGTCACCATTAAAAATGAGGTGGAAGAAAAAGAGGGCGATAAGATTGTGAAAAGACAACACATCAAAGGGGTTCCTCACAGAGATACGGTCATCAACGAAAATGATTTTATTGTCGTTTTTGGCAGTACCCGCGATATTCAGAAGTTTATCGACATAAATAATTAGTCGGTTATGCCCTCCAGGTTTTTCAAAATAAGAGAGAAGATTAATCTTCGGCTTTTCAGCAGCAAGAATTTTGTTGCTCAGGCATTTCATGTGCTTAGCTTTTTGGTTCTCACGTTTGCCATTGGAGTGGGTATCTACTATTACGGCTTCCCAAAAACTGTTCGTTCCGCCCACTTGGCCGAAGGAACCATGGTACTGAGTCTGTTTTTCTTCTTTTTCCGTTATATTATTTTCGTTTTGTATGATTTTCACCCGTTGAATTTTATAAAACAAAACAAACTGGAAGGAGGCGCCTTATTTCTCTTTGTCATTTATATTGTCTTCCCTTCTTTCTTCAACAAATTAATTTTTAAGGATTTATTCGATGATTTGGTCAACAACCACTCTTTGTTGTTACTTCAATTTTACTTCTTTGCCATTATTGGTATCGAACTTGGAAAATCGGGGGCTAAATTTGCGGCTTTAAATCTGAAACCAGCTACGCTTCT
>VAPK010072469.1_pt1 | contig 20316 bp, 16 predicted proteins | sample 3395031 | NCBI WGS metagenome assembly VAPK01 (sample SAMN08290443, study PRJNA428436) | hydrothermal vent metagenome | isolation source: Deep-sea hydrothermal vent chimney 1 | place: Pacific Ocean: Juan De Fuca Ridge
GTTGATGTTACTGTTTGTATTAATGGTGCCGCAGCCCGCCAGCATCAGCGCCGCGAGAATAACGCCAAGAACAGTCTTCATTGTCCTCCCCCCTCTATTTGATCTTTAACAGCCTTTATAGCGCTACCATAATCTAAAATTCTGGTCAACGGAAGACGGAAATTAACATCTAATTTGATTCCCTGAAACCGGGAGCCGGGATTATTGTCTTTTACCCGCACAAAGGCGCCAAGTTTTCGTTTGAAGACAAAGGGCAGTACTCCGGCTGGTTTGCCGTCAATCTGCATCCGCATTATCAGGTCATCGCCCTGGGCGTTCAGATCAAGCCTGGCCCAGTCATAGTGAAAGTCTTTCAGGGCCGCGCGGGCCAGGTCAAGCTGGGCTGATTGCCGGCTGCCTTCCGCTATCCCTGAGGTTATGGCTTCCAGGCCCGTGACCTTGATGTTGCCGCCCTCGCCGGGAGTGGAGTAGAGGAACCCTTCCCGCGGCATAAGACGGCCGTTTTTTATTGCGATGGGAATGCGGCCGCTTACCCGCCCCTGGCCGCTGGCCTCTCCGGCCCCGAATTGCTGGAGGAGGCCGGCAATTCGCAGGCGGTCGCAATGGAGAATAAGGTCATAATTATGAACCTTGGGTGAAAAACGCATGGCCTGAGTATATACATGGCCGCCGCACCACTGGAGGTCGCTTTTTTCTATAAAAATGGAATTTGGGGATTCAATCTGAAAATCAACCCGGCCGCCGGCAAGTGATATATTGCCCATTTTAAGGGCCTTAAAACTTAATGTCTGGCGGGCGGCGCTTTTTAAGGGGGTTAAGCTGGGCAGGGTGAGGGATAGACTGCCGTCCTGTAATTTAAGATTCGGGGCGTCTATCTGGACATGGCTTAGATTGAGACGCAGGCGGCTTTTTAATCCACGGTTGTTGTAGACCGCCCGGCCTGAAAGGTCAATATCGCCATTAATATTGTAGCCCGTTAATTGAGGGTTCAACCGGCCAAGGTCAAAATCGCGCAGGATTCTTTCACAGCCGTTTTTAAATTGGATATTGGCGCCGGGCTGAGGGCCAAAAAGACTCGCTTCCCCCTTAACATCAATACAGGCAGCGGCCCAGGGCAGGTTCCAGCGTCCGGAAAGCCGCAGCCCCTGCCGGGACTGGCGAATCTCTAACCGGGCCTTGCCAAGTTTCTCTTTCTGCCGGTTGAGGGCCGATATGGTGATTCTACCTTTGTCGTTACCGGCGGCTGGCGGCCACTTAAATGGCAGTTTAAGGTTTATTCCCGTCATCAGAAATCTGCCAAAACTGATTTGCCCCATCCGCGTGTTTAACCAGGTCTTGCTGCCATGGGGCCCGGCTCTGCCCTTTAGTTTAAAGCGGCCGGTCGCTTTAAGTCCTTGGCCCTGATAGACAAACTCTTTCTCCGGGGTTGACCAGTCTAAACGCCAATGGTCTTTGGGGCGGGTTATGGCCTGGAAGGTAACGGGAAGCTCAGAGGGCAGGAAAGAAAAAGCGGTTTTAACTGTCGGTGAGTGTTTGATGCTGAAGGAGCCCGCCGCTCGGTCGTTTTTTAGATTGGCCCGCAGGTTGAGGCCGCCTATTTTAAGCCCGGCGGCGGGCAGATTAAGGAAGCCGCTGTGCAGTTTGACTGTCTGCCCCGTGGCCTCAAGCCGCAGATAGAAGGGCTTTTTGCCGCTGTTTAGCTGGATATTGTCCTTGCTCAGCCTTGTGTCTGTAAGGGTAGTATTTAGAACTAATTTATGGATAATAAAGGGGGCTAAACCGGCTTGCAGGCTGCCTTTGACTGTCATCCGGCCACGTAGATCTATATCAGGCAGAAGATCTTTAAAATATAGAAGATGCGGGGTGCCGGCGGTTATGCCGGCCTTAAGAAGCATTGTCCTGGTATTTAATTCACCTTTGATTATCTGCTCCTGGCCCCGCAGGGATAATCTGGCCTTGATGTTGAGAAGGCCGGGTTTGGCCGGATTTGAAGATAACGTGATCGCAATGGGGATTGTCAGGGTTCTGCCCCGCCATTCGCAGCGCAGAAAGCTGTTTGTTATTCGTAAACGCTGAAAGGAAAAGGGCAGGGAGGCTGAAGATCCGGCGGTTGATGTCCGGGATAACGGCAGCTCTAAAACGGCACCATTGACGCTGATATCATTAACGCTCCCATGGCTGAGGCTGACGGGGCTGTAATCTATGTTCAGGGCGGCGATTTTAAGATTCCGGCCTATGCTTATATTATGGGCTGCCGCCTGCCAGGGGCTTAGGTGGTCGATTTGGAGCTTGACGTCTGCCGGCAGCCGGTTCTCCAGCCAGCCGGGCAGCAGGAGGAAGGCGGCCGCTATGGCAGTGCAGCTGATAACGAAGAGGAAAAAGAGCCACTTTAAAATTTTACGTCCGCGGCTGTGGGGGAGCATGGAATCTAAAGCATATTAATGACGGTTTCGGTAATTTGTTCCAGGGGTACTATCTTGTCGACACCACCAGCGGCAATGGCCTCTTTGGGCATACCGAAGACCACGCAGCTCTTTTCGTCCTGAGCCACATTCATGGCCCCGGCCTCCTTCATCTTCAGCATGCCGGTGGCTCCGTCCCGTCCCATGCCGGTCATGATTACCCCAATGGCGTTTTTACCGGCGTAGGCGGCCACGGAGTTAAAGAGGACATCGGCGGCCGGCCGCTGGTGGCAGACTAAGGGGCCGGTCTTGACATTAACATAATAACGGGCTCCGCTGCGCCGCAGAACCATGTGAAAATTACCGGGAGCCAGCAGGCAGGTGCCGGGAATGACAGAATCGCCGTCGGCGGCCTCTTTTACCCTGATCTGGCATAAATCATTCAGGCGGGCGGCGAACTGGGTGGTAAAATGGGGCGGCATATGCTGTACCACCAACACGCCCGGGCTGCTGGCCGGCAGGAGCGGCAGCACCTGTTTTAAGGCCTCGGTGCCGCCGGTTGATGAGCCGATGGCGATAATCTTATTGGTGGTTTTGGTAATCGCCAGGGCAGGTCTCTTTACCGCCTGAGGGCGGGCGGCGGTATTGGCCCGCATAGTTTTGACATTAATTCGGGCCGCGGCCCGGATCTTTTCGGCCAGTTGGACACTCATGTCGCCCACGGAATAGGCGGAACCAGGTTTACATATAACCTCCACCGCCCCAATATCCATGGCCTCCATGGCTATGGCTCCTCCGGCCCTGGTGAGCGAACTGACAATTATCACCGGCAGGGGAAAATATTTCATTAATTTACGGAGAAAGGTGATGCCGTCCATGCGCGGCATTTCGATATCCAGGGTCACCACATCCGGCTGGAGCTGGACTATTTTGTCTCGTGCCACGTAAGGATCAGGGGCGGTACCCACGACTTCAATGTCTCCTTCCCTGGTCAGCTCTTCGCTGAACACCTTACGGACGACCGCTGAATCGTCAACAACCAGTACTCTTATCTTTCTCATGATGGCTTATGGTTTAAAGTAACAGTTCACAGTTTAGGGCAATTTTTCGCTTACAGCTGAATAGTTACTTATTCAGTAGTTTTTCTGTATGGTTACGGTTTGTAAAAAATCCATAGGAATCCAAAGTCCGAGGTCAAGGCCATGGCCGAAAAGTCAGCCAGTTTGGCCGGTGAAAAATCATTCACTATTTCGGCCTTGGGAATGCCCAGCCGGCAGATTCCCTCCGGGTCTATCTTCCCGAGGAAGGAGCCGGTGATCATATTGGCGGCTTCGCGCATGGTGTCAATAATCTGGTTGTCGTTTAAGGCGTCTTCGTCCAGCCCTATGAATCCGGCGGTTATATTTATGCCCAGGGTTATGGGGAAATAGAACTCAAGGGCGGCCGGTTGAGGGCCGTTGTAAGCAATAGCGGCCTTGATATATTTCTCTTCAAGGTTCCATTTATGCTCCGGGGGGATCTGAGCCAGCAGTTCCACCGGAGTAAAGTACATGGCCCCAAAAACCTGGGCTGCCGCCTGGTTCATTTTTTCTTTTATCGTCTCTATATTCATAATCTCCTCCCATCTGAGATAGCCAAGCTTTAGAAATCTACGTCTTCATCATCTACCGGAGGCGAAGTACTCTTGGCGGCCATTCTACCGGCATAGGCCTTGTTCAAAACATCTAAGAGTATGTCTCTGATCTGTTCCGGTAGAAAGGGCTTTTTGATATAACCCGCCGCTCCCAGCCTTGCCGCCTCGTCCTGACGGCTCTGGCTGGACTCGGTAGAGATAAAGATTAAGGGGATTTTTTTCAGAACCTCATCGCCTTGCATGGTTCGTAACAGTTCTACCCCGCCCATCTCCGGCATGTTAATATCGGAGAGGACTACATCAACCCAGTATTCGGCCATGATTTCCAGGGCCTCAAAACCGTTGCCGGCTTCCTGGAGCGTGCCGAGCTCAATACCGCACATATTGACGGTCTTTTTGATTACCGCCCGCATAGTTTCTGAATCATCAACAATCAGAATATTAAAAGCCATATTACCCCCTTAAGCGGCGAGAGACATCATCTCTTGCGCTTTGTCTAACTCCAGCATTAAACCGGCGAGATAGGTCTCAAGATCCCGGCCGGTAATCCCGTAATATTTGAGACCCGCGCCCTGAATTTTGTTAGTCAGGCCGTCGGCGCCAACTCCGATGCCCATGGTCATAATCTGGGTGTTGGCCAGGGCCACGAGGGCGGTGAGCTGATCCTTGCCAATGGCGTCCGGATCATGATGTTGTTTAACCGCCTGAATAAGCTCTTGATCAAACTGCCATTTTTTCATGATCTTGGCTCCAAGATCGGCGTGGCTCATGCCGAGGATCTCAATTTCAGCTTCAACAAAGGAGCCGCCTGATTCGTAGGCCAGCTTAACGATCTTGGCAAACTCGTCGGCCACAAAGCTGCTTAAAAAACGCTTGCCTATATCATGGAGAAGTCCGGCGGTGAAGGCGACATTGGGATCAACCTTGTCAAAATGTGCGGCCATCATCTTGGCCATAATGGCTGTGGCAACCGAATGTTTCCAGAGTTCACCCTGCTCCAGCTGGTAACCATCTCCAGCTCCGCCCTTGTAAAATCTGGCGCTGCTGCTGGTGATGATAATATCCTTTAGAATATCCTGCCCCACTACCACCAAGGCATCATCAAGGGAGGATACCTTGCGGGTCAGGCCGAAATAGGCGGCGTTACAGGTTTTTAAAAGATTGGCGGTAATGGCGGAATCGTACTGGATCACCTTGGCCAGATCTTTGGCTTTGACCTCCGGGTTGTCCAGCATCTTCATGACCTGGAGGGCCACCTTGGGGAAGGGCGGGATATGATTGGCAATATTCATGATCTCTTCCATTCTGGTCATAATATCACCTCCCCTTTGCCGGAGACCTTCATCTTGATCAGACCGGTTCCTACTTCGAGGCTTATTGTCCGGTTGACATTGCCGCCCACGTCCTCCTTGGTGACCATGACATTATTTTTTAAAAACATCTTGCGGATAATCATCTGGTTCCGTTTGCCGATATTAAACATCCCGGAATCATCCATGACCTGAGAGCCGCCTACTACATAGACCCTCATGTTGGATTTTTTGGCCCCGTGTTTATATATTTCCTTAAACATCATGGGGACACCTTTGTCAGCGAACATGAATGGTTTCTGTACCGCCTTGTCAGCGTCAATATTGGAGTCCGGCAGCATATAATGAAGCAGGGCTCCGACCTTTACGGTGGGGTCCCAGAGTACAACCCCGATGCACGAGCCCAGGGAATAGGTGATCAAAACATCGTCCGGCTTGGTGCCGATCCGCATATCAGAAATTCCGACAATTATTTTCATAAATATCTCTTTTGGCTGTCCCGGGAGTAATTTCCCTGGGAGTTGGGGGGAATATTGTCTGTCTTATTATTTTTTCTTTTTATAAGTTGTAGCCTCTGTCTGCAGAAAATTGTGCTGAAGACTGGATATACTCTCGGAGTGGCCGATGAATAGATAGCCGCCGGGTTTCAGGCAGTTATAGAATTTTTTTACCAGACGCTGCTGGGTCTCTCGGTCAAAATAAATCATTACGTTCCGGCAGAATATAACATCTATCTCCTCCCGCCAGGGGAAATTGTCCATCAGATTAAAACGTTTGAACTCTACCTGGCGCAGCAGCTCATTCTTTATTTTTACTTTGCCGGTATTGCGGCCAACTCCTTTTTGAAAATATTTTTTGAGATATTCCGGCGGCGTTTTGGTCGTTTGCTCCAGAGCGTACACCCCCCTTCGGGCCATATTCAAGACCTTGGTGGAAATGTCGGTTGCCAGAATTTTATAGCGGAAGCCGGGGTGGTTAGCCCTGAAGTCATTTAACAACATGGCCAGGGTGTAGGGCTCTTCGCCGGAAGATGAGGCCGAAGACCAGAAAAAGGCCTCCCTGTTTTTGGCCGCGAGTTCCGGCAAAACGCTTTGCCGCAGGTAATTAAAATGGCTTATTTCGCGGAAGAAGCTGGTAAAATTGGTGGAGACGCTGTCGAGAAAATTAATGAATTCCGCTTCGCGCTGTTCAGGTTGATTAATAAAATCGTAATAGTCCTTAAAGTTAGTGATTCCGGTGGCTCGCAGTCTTTTGCCCAGTCTGGCGTTTAAGAGTTCTTTTTTTTCACTTTTTAGTGATATCCCTACCTGGGCGTAAATCAGTTCACTGAATTTCTTGAATTCCGTATCGGTCAGAGGGGTGGCCATAAAAGTCAGATCCTAAGCGGAGGCTTCAAGATGCTCCAGTACCCCGGCACCAACGATTTTGTCAACATCTAAGAGTATTTTTACCTCACCCTTGATTTTGCCCATACCGAGGATATTTTCGCTTTCGGTGGGGGTGCCGAATTCCGGCGGCGGTTCAATCTCGGCGCTGTCAATATTAACCACCTCGGAGACCGAATCCACCAGCATGCCGATCATAATCGGGCCGTTGGGGCCGTTGACCTCGACCACGATTATACAGGTTCGATCATCGTATTCCTTGGTGGCCATATTGAAGCGCAGCCTGAGTTCGAGGATGGGGATGACCCGGCCGCGGAGATTGATAACCCCCTTAATATATTCAGGGGTATGAGGTACGGCGGTTATTTCCATAATGCCGATAATTTCCCGAATTTTCATGATTTCGACGCCATACTCCTCGCTGCCTAAGCTGAATGTTAGATATTTACCGCCTAAGCCGTTTTCGGTACCATCTGTTACCGCTGTTTGTTCTGCTGCCATGCCCTTTTCCTCCATGATTTAACTTGCCTGCTCAGATTCAGTTGCTTCTTCGGTATCGGCTGTATTCTCTGGTTCGGTTACTTCCCCAATGGCGGGACTGTTCTTGGAAACTGCTGCCGGAAGATCAAGGTTGTAGTTCATCTTGGCTGTAACCAGACCGGCAAGATCAAGAATCAGGCCAACCCGGCCGTCGCCGAGAATGGTGCCGCCGGCTACACCGGTGATATCTGTGATGCCGCCCAGATTTTTGATGACTACCTCCTGTTTGCCGAGGAGTTCATCTACCATGATGGCCCGCTGTTTGCCTTCCGACTCCACTACCACCACAATGGCCTCACAGGGATCCGTACATCTGGCCTCAATCTGAAAGTATTTATAGAGCCGGATTATGGGAACCAGACTGCCGCGCACCAGCAGAGTCTCACCCTGGCCCTTGATGGTTTTGTAATCCTCACGCCGGGGTCTGAATGATTCGCGAATGGCAATGGTGGGAATAATATAACGCTCTTTGCCCACCTGAACTATAATGCCGTCAATAATGGCCAGGGTCAGCGGCAGACGGATGGTGAAAATGGAGCCCTTACCCGGTTCACTCATTACATCTACCTTGCCGCGCAGCTTTTCAACGGCCTTTTTTACCACGTCCATTCCCACCCCTCGTCCGGAGACATCCGTTATTTGATCGGCGGTGGAAAATCCGGGTAGAAAAACAAGATTGTTGAGATCATGGTTGGATAGATTGTCCGATTCCTGAATCAGGCCGCGTTCCAGGGCCTTGCGTTTTATTTTTTCGGTATTCAGTCCCTGGCCGTCGTCCTCGATTTCAATGACCATATAACCGCCCTTTTGATAAGCTCGGAGACTGACTGTGCCGTAGCTCGGCTTGCCAAGACGCTCACGCTCTTCCGGCATCTGGACACCGTGATCAACGGAATTACGCATCATATGCACCAGGGGATCGTAGATGGAATCCACCATATTGCGGTCGATTTCGGTTTCTTCACCCTCCATAACCAGATTCGCCTGTTTGCCGGTTTTTTTGGAGAGGTCACGCACCAGGCGAATCATCTTTTGAAAGGTCTGGCGAATGGGAACCATGCGCATGGACATGGAGGTTTTCTGTAACTCGCTGGTAATCCGGAATAATTGGCCGAAGTCTTTGTTTAATTTCGGGTCGGCGATGGCCGTTATATGGGGGTTGGCTCTCACCATGGTCTGCATTATAACCAGCTCACCGACGGCGTTTACCAGGCCGTCGAGTTTGTCAACGTCAACCTTGATGGTGGCTCCTACCTTCTTGGCCTTGGTCTTGGGTTTGGCTGTGGCGGCATCATTATTAGAGATAGAGGCAGAGGCCGCGGGCGGGGCTGGAGATGATTCTGGCGTTGTTGAGGCCGCCGCCGGGGCCGCTGCTGGTGAGATTGGGGCCGCTGATGCTGATTCCGCGCTCTGAACTGGAGCTGCGGGTGTTTGGGCCGGGCTTGCCGCTGCTGACTCATCAACTGTTTCCGCCCCTTGAACTCCTTTTACCCAGCGTATATAATTAGATATGTCATAGTTCTTGTAGGATTCGGCACCGTTGTCGATGGTATCCTGCAGGTTGTCGATCATGAGTTTCAGGCAATCTCCGACCTTTAAGACCACTTCGATTACACTCTCGTCCATGGCCCTGATATTATTGCGGACATCGTCAAGGAGATTCTCGGTGCTGTGGGCCAGGGTCTGGATATTAGTGAGATTAAGAAAGCCGGATACACCTTTGATGGTATGAAAGGGTCGGAAGATATTATTGATTATCTCCATGTCGCCGGGATTGTCTTCAAGATCAAGTATATTTACCTCGATGGATTCCAGGTGCTCCTTAGTCTCTTCAATGAAGCCGCTTAACAGCTCCATATCCTCCATGAAATCAAGGGCTTCTGGTTTGGTGTCAAGGATAACCGGTCCATCCGGTACCTCGGCTGCCGGGACGGAGCCGGTTGAGGCCGGTGATTGGGGGGCGGCTTTTGCCTGTTCTTCCGGCGGTGAATCTTTTAGGTTTTCGGCCGCCGCGGGGGAAGAACTCAGGGTGGACAATAAGTTGTTAAAGGTGGCAAGGCACTCTGGATCATCGTCGTTTTTGCGGTAGATTTCCTCCATCAGGCCGATACATTGGCCGACAATATCAAAATTTTCGGCGCTGTCATCAATATCCGTCATTACAATTTTGCCCAGCACCGCTCGTAAATCAAGGGCCATTTGCTTGAGATTGGGGAATTTTGCGGTAATGTCGGGAGTGTTATCTAAATTCTCTAAATCCAGAATAAGATCGCCCACCACCGACAGATCGCCGGGATCAACCATCATGATTTTAAGGGCCAGGTCATTAAGCAGCTTGTCGAATGTGTTTGCTTCTTCAGCCATTATTCACTCCAATATTGTGGACTGGGTAGAGAAATAATCCCTTTGGACTAATAATTACAGCATGTTATGGCACTCCTGTCTGCTGGAGATGAGGTGGAAACTCTCTCCCCCTGTAAAAGCCATCATTTATTAGTTTGCAAAATTTTTGGCCCTTTTGGCAAGTTTTTTATTGATGCTGTGAAAATTTATTAAGTTGTTTGTCTAAGGCCCGCAGGTTTTGTTTGATTTTATCAATAATTTTTACGTTCGGGTATTCCGCTATGGCCTGGCGTAATAGATCTCTGGCCTGGAGCATCATTTTTTCCATGGTCAGCGGGTCGGCGGTTCTCCCGGCTTTAAGAAACAGGGCGGCGGCCTCGCGGCGCATGGCTCCTGCCGCCATATTGGAGGCAACGGCTAACTTTTTCTGGGCTTCCGCCCCATAGGCCGTGTTTACGAGCCCCTTGAAGGCGGTGATGGCAGCCTTGTATTCCTGGCGGTCAAGGAGATCAAGAGCCTGCTGCCATGCCTTATCTGTCTGTCTTTTTTGCTCTACAATCTGCTGCTGTCTGGCGTTATCTGCGGCCTCTTTTATTCTCTGGCGCTGGTTCGTTATTTCCTCGACCGATAACAGAGGGCTGAGCTTATCGAGCAGAACTCCGGCCTTGGTGAATTCTCCACCTGCCAGCAGTTCATCGAGCCTGTTTAATTGTCTTTGCCGCCATTGGGTGGTTATGGCTGCAATTTTCTTGGCCATGAAGACGGCGTTGGCCCGCATGGCGTCGCTGCCAACCGCCTGGATCTGGGCCAGTTTGCTCTTTAAATCCTGTGTCGGCTGATGGGTGTCGGCTCGATAATAAGCCCCCAGTAATTTTATATATACTGGAAACAGGTCTGAATTTTGATCCTGGTCGATTATATATAACTGATTTTTAGTCCAATTCTGATATTGCAGAGTTTGCGCGAACTTCCGGCTCAGATCGTTATAGAGAGCTTTGGCCTCCTCATCGCTGCCGGCGGCCATTAAAAGGTCGGCGCGGCTGATTTCATCCTTTATTCCCCTTTTGTTCCCGGATTCAGAAAGGAGAGCGGCGGCTTCTCTGAACCTGCCCAGCCGTTTGAGAGCCAGTTCGTAAGCCTTGGATAAATCGGGATTCACCGCTTTGGGGCCGTAGAGATTGATGAAGTCTGTATAGGCCTTAACGGCCTGTTGCGGACGGCCCTGGCGCAGATATCCCCGCACTCTGGATTCAGCCTCCTGAATGGCCGTCTGCTGCCATTTTTTAATTCCAGCTTTAAGGTTCTCTGCGGTTTTAGTTCTTATCTGCTCACAGTCAGAGGCTAAGTAATTAATATCAAGACGATATAATTCATCGGTTGAGGGGGCTGTTTTGGGCTGACCGGCGGCTGTCATGTTATAGTCTCTAACCAGGGCGGCCGCTTTGTTCAGGCAATCGTTAAACTCCGGTGGTATCGGCATTACCATTGTTTCAGAAAGGTCGGCATGTAATTGCTGCCATACCCTGGTTTTTCCTTGATACCATTTGAGACGCTCCTGATTGAATTTAAGTACCATGGGCCGGGACTCGGTGCTGGTTGAAAAGTTAGGTTCAGCGGATTCGGCCTTTTGTAACCCGCTGTTGCCGGGCGCTGGTTGGCCGGTGCTCCGGGTATTAGTTTTTTCGGGAGCAGGAAAGGGACTCTCGGCCGGTGGCGGCGGGGGGCGAACTGCGTTTTCTGTCTCCGCCGGCACGGTGGTAGCGGGCTGGGGACTGGTGGTCTGAGCGGCAACCGGCGGCTTTGAACCAAAGACGGGAAAATTCGGCATTGAGGCGCAGCCGCTGATTAATATGCTTAGCCCGGCACCAAACCAATTTAGTATCTTATTGCGTTTTATCATCGGCGTTTCTCCAGAATGGTCTGAAATATCTGTTCAGGTGAACCTGGCCGGAGGGGGTGATGGTTCCAAAACTTATCATATCCGGGCCAATTTGAGTTTTACCGCTGTCATCATAGCTGTAGGGCTGCAGAACCTCATCGCCAGAGGCCATTATCTTATTTCCGGCCGCCGTGGAGATGTGAATCTGGCCCAGATCCGGGTAGATAAGGGGTATTTCTCTGGCTCCGGCAAAGAACAGGGCACCAAGGTCAACCTTATCGGCAATTGTACTTAACTGGTGAGCGGCGAGTAGTGACCAGAGGGGGAGGGCGGCCTGGGAGCCGGTCATATGGCTGGAGTGGCGCACCATGGGCTGATTATTGTCAAAACCGGTATAGACGGCTATTGTGGTGCCGTCTTCAAGGCTGAGGGCCTTATGCTTACTGCCTAAACTGGGAACATAACCGACAAAGGCGGCGTTGCGGAAATCATTAGCGGTGCCGGTCTTGCCTAACAGGGGCAGATGGAGGTCAAGATCAGCCAGCATTTTGCCGCGGTTGGTATCCATACTGCTAAGTTTTATATGGTTGTAGGCGTAACGTCCGGTGCCATAACGTACTACATGACGCAGGATGTCGGATACCGCCAGCGAGGTCTGGGGATCGATGATTCTTTTTCGGCTGTGAGCCGGGGTATAGATTACATCGCCATCGGAATTCTCAATTCGTTTAATGAGCATCAGGGATTCGGCGCTGCCCTGGCGGCCGGTGTGGTAACTGTTGCCGGTTATAATGCTCTCATAGGCCCTGGCCATATCAAGGGTGGTGGTGACATTTGAGCCAAGTGGAAATGACAGTACCGGCTGCAGATTGCTTTTTATACCCATCTGATGGCAGAGGGCGATTAGATATTTAAGGCCTGCCAGCACCCTGAAATCACGTAGTTGATAAAGGATTTCAGGGCCGTAGGGCGGTAATTTTTTTAAATTCGTGAACTGCTGTTTAAGATCGTCTTTTAATTGTTTAAAGCTTGCGGCCGACAACAGGCCGTCTAACCTTATATTATCCCAGAAAGCGGCATCCTGGCCCTTTTCTAACCATTTTTCAGTGACTTCTGCCGTATTAAGCCGCTGCCAGCCGGATCCGGGGAATTTACGGCTGAAATCGTATTGCTTTTGAGCCGGGTTGTAATAGAGCCGGAAGCCCTCCTTCAAGGCGGGGTATAAATCAGGATTAAGCCATGGGCTGCCGGGACTTGTCCGTTCAACCTGTTTCCGCAGGGCCATAAGCCCTGAATATATCTCTTTCTGACGCAGGTATGAATGGCGCAGGATATTGCGGCGCACCTCATTTTCATAGGCCTTTTCATGTTTTTTCGGCACCAGGTTTTTAAGTGAATAATGCAGCTGACGGAGTATACCGTAGTCCTTGTTTCTGCCGGCAAAAAGAAGGTCGGGCTCCATAGTTCTTACCGCCCGTTGAAAGGCCAGATCCCGCAGGGCCTCATTGTTGACCATGATGCCCTCATGATCCCGAATGCGGCTGCGGTATTCCTGGTATGATTCTTCGGGGCCGCGGTTTAGATGAATACCGTTCAATATATCCTTGAACTGCAGGGGTGAGAGGCGGTCGCAGAGGTGATAGAGCAGCCATACCGAGGCCACATTCTCCGATTTTGTTCCAGCCCAGTTCATGGATACCCAGCTGTAGGGGCTTTTATGATCCGGCTTGGGGATGTAGACCTGATTGCGGAAGACAAAGGCATTGCGCTCATTATTCAGGAGATCGGCGGTGTTCCAGCCTAATTGCAGGGCGGCGGTATAGAGCAGCGGTTTGCTCTCCGAGCCCATGAGGCGGCGGGCCCGGGTGGCCCGGTTGAAGAAGCGGTTTTCGCTGCCGCCGATCATGGCGCTTATGGTTCCATCCTTTAAGATCATAATCCCGCCCTGGAGATCAGGATATTTTTCCAAGGACAGATAAACTATACCGTTTATGGTATCTATATCCCGAATCCGGACGTAAACCGGATCGCCGGGGCGCAGGGTATTGAGGAATTTAAGCGCCTCTTTTTTGCCGGCTGTTGACCAGCGCTGGTGATTAAATTTCGCGAGGCTTGTAACTAACGGCATCAGGCCCTGCCGGTCTATGAGGCCGTGCCTGTCCTCCTGGCCACGGCGGGGGAAGTCAACTTTAATGCTGCTGCTATGGCGGTCAATGGTGCTGATTGTGCCGAAAAGAAAGGCCCCTGGACTGAATTTAATCTGCTTTTGCTTTTTGGTTAGCAAGGTGTATTTTTTACGCAGCTTATCGGCGTCATAACCGCGCAGGCGCACGGACAGGCGTGATAATTCCCGGCGCAGGGCATTGAGGGAGAAATTCTCCAGACCGCGGCTGACGGTGGTAAATATTTTGATGCCGGAGGTCGATATATTGTCAATCCCCTGATTGACCAGGGCCTCTTCCACCTCCGGTGCGGTCAGGGCGTCTTTGACCATATCCATCACCGTGTTAAAGGTATATGATGTCCTGCCCTGTTTGAAGGGGATATCACGACCGATATTACGTTGATACTGGCGGCGGCTTATGACGCGCATGTTATACATCTGTTTCAGTACATAAGCGGTGCGGATTCTGGCCCGCCGGCGGGCCGCTGCCACCGCTTGAGGATTGTGTTTTATAAATGGGTTGTAGTAATTGGGCCGTTTGACGCTGCCGGCAATAAAGGCGCTTTCGATAAGGGAAAGATCAGAGGGAGATTTATCAAAATAATATTTAGCGGCTACCCCAAGCCCCCGGCCGTTACCACTGACGTAAAATTGATTGGCGTAGAACTCCATGATCTTGGCCTTGGAGTAATGATATTCGAGCCGCCAGGCGTAGAGCAGTTCTTTTAGTTTACCGCTTATGGAACGGCCGTGGCGTTTAAAAAGATTTTTGGCAGCCTGCTGGGTCAGGGTACTGCCGCCCTGGACAATATGGCCGGCCCTTATATCAGCGATGAGGGCGCGGAGAATACCGGGGTAATCTACTCCGTGATGGTAAAAAAAGTTATGATCCTCGGCCGCGACAATGGCTTTAACAAAACTTAAGGGAATCTGGGAATAGGTGAGATACTGACGGTGATCTGTATGAAAAAAAACGCCCACCTTATGCACCTCATCGTTATAGAATACCGGCGATTCGATGGCCAGCACCTTCCGGAGATTGGCGGCCTGTATGGCCTTACCGGGATGGACAACGATGAGCCAGTACAGGGAAATTCCGGCACCGATGCCGGTGAGCGCGGCAATAATCAAAAAGGCTGTAAAGAGTTTTTTTAACATGGATAAAAATTTATCCTCTGATTTTTTTAGACATAAAGTAACTGTTCAGAAGTGCCCGAGATGTGGTTGATAATGCCGTTCAGCTATACATCAGTATGCTGGACGGCATTATCGGCCGCAGATTGGGTGCAGCTGAATAGTTACAGCTCACAGTTTAGGGTAGCTTTTCGCTTGTACCTGAATAGTTACCAAAATATAATCATTTCGGGACTTGCCACCTTTTTAATTGCGTTTATGGTAATTGTCATGTAAAAATTTTATTAAGAGAAAAAAATAGTCTCCTGTTTACAGGATCCTCCAGCGCTTGATTCCCCGGTTGATAAAAATTTCTGCTGGTTGACAGATCGTCGGCCAAAGATGGATGATGTTGTCCGGGGCTTATCAGTCTGTTAAAATTCCGGAAAATTATATGTCTATAAAAAAATATCCCCTGAGGGCATTATTTATAATTGTCCTTCTGCAATTATACGCCTGCTCTGCCCAGCAGCCCGCGATGGTTAATTCTAACCCGTCTTCTGTGGACTATGAACAGGGCAGTAAACCGCCCAGGCCCGCGGTAGCCGCCGGTGAGCATGGCGTGAGCCGCCAAACCGCCGAGATTCAGGAAGAATTATCTCCGCCCGAGCCGGAACAGACTGAGGCCCAGGAGGTTAAGGACATTGAGAAGCTGGCCGTTGAGGACGATAAATCCGCGTCTGAACCGGTGGCCCTGAAGGAACAAAAAAACTATGATTTCCCGGTTACCATCAATCCTCAGGTGCGCTATTATCTCAATTATTTTCAGAATCAGCACCGGGCGTCTTCCCGGCGCTGGCTTAAACGTTCCGGCCTCTATCTGACCATGATCAAGGCGAAGCTGGTGAAGGCTGGGATGCCCACCGACCTTGCCTATCTGCCTATGATTGAAAGCGGCTATACCCTGACCGCCTATTCCAGAGCCAGGGCGGTGGGGCTGTGGCAGTTTATGCGTTCAACCGCCATAAATTATGGCCTGACGGTGAACAGCTATGTCGATGAACGCCGTGACCCCATAAAATCCACTGATGCCGCTATTCGCTATTTACAGGCGCTTTACGGTCAGTTTAATTCCTGGCCCCTTGCGGTGGCGGCCTACAATGCCGGCGAGGGTAAGATCCAGAAGGCTATACGGCGTTATCACAGTAATGATTTCTGGGAACTGGCCCGCCATCGTTATCTTAAGGCAGAGACCAAGCGTTATGTACCCAAGCTCATTGCCGCGATTATTGTCTCCAGAAACCCGGCCGAATATGGTTTCAAGGGCATAGTTTATGATAAACCCCTGCAATTTGAAGAGGCCTATGTGCCGCCCTATACCTCGTTAAGGGCTGTGGCTCTGGCCTGCGGGGTGAACTTTAAGGTTGTGCGGCAGCTGAATCGTTTTCTGCGGCGCGGCATCAGCCCGCCCGCTCCCGGTAGTTATGAGATTCGGGTACCGCCCGGTAAGGCGGCCGAACTGCGGCAGAATCTGCCCAGGGTCTATGCCTCTACCAAAACCCGTTACAAAACCCATATCGTGAGGCGGCATGATACTATCGGCCGTATCTGCCGTTTTTATAAAATAAGTAAAATGACTTTGCTGCGGGCCAATAATCTGCGCAAAGCCAAACTGCGGCTGGGGCGATATCTGCGCATACCCGTAACTACGACCCGCTATACCCTGCTTTCTAAACGGGAATATAAGTGGCGGCTGGCTGGGCGCGGGAATGGTAAGCCCTTGAAACATCTGGTAAGAGGGGGCGAAACTCTGGCCAAAATCGCCCGGCGCTATCATGTTACTCCGCAGCGGATTGCGGCCTGGAATGGTCTGCATAATGTCAACCAGATTCGGGCTGGACGGTTGCTGCTGATTTATCCAGGCGGTTCGACGGCGGAGCGGGGGAATATATACTATCAAGTCCGGGGCGGCGACAGCTTGTGGACAATTGCCCGTAAGTTTAATACTCAGGCCGATGATATTAAACGCTGGAACAACCTGAAGGATAATCTCATTCACCCTGGTTTGAAACTTGTTTTGAAAATAGCCGACGCGGGATAAAAAATGGAGGCCGTTCAGCTTGCCGGTAAAAGCGCTCTGGTGCTTGGCGCTGCCCGGGGGATAGGTCGTGATATTGCCCTGACCCTGGCCGGAGAAGGAGTTAATATTATCGCCCCTTATTATGACTGGCCCCATGACTGCGGAGAACTTGTCCGCCGGTTCGAGGCTCTTGATGGGCATCATTTGACCATGCGGGCTGATCTGCGGCAGGAGGGGGAGGTGCGGGAGCTGGCTGCTCGGATTAAATCTGAGTACGGCTGCCTGAATATTTTAATTAATAATATAGAACGGGGCGGCATGCCCATAGTTCACGGCCCCTATACCCCGGAGCAGTGGGAACTGGAAATGGCTACTACCCTGCGGGCCAAATGGCTGGTCTTTCAGGAAACTCTGCCCCTTCTGAAAAAGAGCGCTCAGGGGGCGGTGGTTAATATCTCTTCCATTGCCGGGCTGGTTGGCCGGGCCGGGCCGGCCGGTCTGATTTTTAATGACGCCTATGCCGCCGCCAACCGGGCGGTGTCTTCTTTTACCGAGACCTGGGCCCGACAGGCCGCCCCCACGGTGCGGGTTAATGAACTAATGCTGGGCTTTATCGAAAGCCGACACGCCGAGGGAACCAGGGGCTGGCAGATGTTGAGCGATGAAGAACGCCGGGCCATTACAGAGCGCAGTCTGTTACTTAGAACCGGATGCCGGGCGGAGGTCAGCCGGGCCGTTCTGTTTCTAATTCGTGATGCCACTTTTATGACCGGGGCTGCCATTACCATGGACGGCGGTTTCCATCTCGGCCATGACGCGGTATTAGACATGCCGCCCGGTACCGATAACCTGACTATTCAAGTAAGTTAAAGTCCGGCCCTTAATCTTGGGGCTTGCACCAGTCGGGTATGCGGTGCAGGACATAATCCACTGCCGCCAGTTTTATCTCTTCCTTTTCCTGTTCATATGGCCGCTTTTTGGGGGCGCCGCCGACCTCTGCCACAACCTCCTCGGCATCAAACCAGCACATCTCCCGGTTTTTATGGTCATAAACCGTTAAAATTCGACGGTTGGTCTCTTTAACATGCTCCTCCTCTACAACATTGGCAACCAGTTCTCTGGCCTCCTCGTAGGGGATGAAATTTATTTCTTCACTCATTGTTTTCTCCTGAGTCGTAACTCGTCAATCTATGTAAAATTTTTAGGTAGAAATATACGCTGGTACATATTCTGGGCGTAACGGTCTGTCATGCTGGCGATATAATCGCAGACCCGGCGCAGATGAGAGACACTGGTGGCGAATCCGCCAATCTCGTGTTCGAAAAGCTCTTTGTTATCAACAAAATAAGTAAATAATTCTCGTAATATCTTTGAGGCCTTAATAAATTCGGCATGCACCTGCGGGGAACGGTAGACGTTGTGAAAGAGAAATTGCCGCAATAACTGCATGGTTTCCCCGATTTTCGGTTCGACCCCGAATGATAATTTATTCTTTCGCAGTTTGGTACCCGCAATTACCCCCTGAATCATACCTATATTGCGGCGGGAATGAGTGGCCCCCAAAACATTCCGGCAGTGGGAAGGAATATCATCGCGGTTGATAATACCGCTGCGGATGGCATCATCTAAGTCATGACTTAAATAGGCGATAATGTCGGCATATCGTACCACGCAGCCTTCAGCGGTCTCTGGCATATCGTGATTGTTGGTTGGTAATACCTCGCCGTACCCCTTGGAATGTTTGGCGATACCGTCTCTGACCTCGTAGCTCAGATTCAGTCCCATGCCATGGTTTTCCAGGACATCAACTACTCTCAGGCTCTGTTTATAATGTGAGAAGCCGCCGGGCATAAGCTCATTTAAAACCGACTCCCCGGCATGCCCGAAGGGGGTATGGCCCAGGTCGTGGCCCAGGGCGATGGCCTCCACCAGATCTTCGTTGACATCAAGAGCCCTGGCCAGGGTTCGGCCGATTTCCGAAACCTCCAGGGTGTGGGTCAGGCGGGTGCGGTAATGATCGCCGGTGGGAGCCAGAAAGACCTGGGTCTTGTATTTTAAGCGCCTGAAGGCCTTTGAATAGACAATCCGATCACGGTCTTTCTGGAAAACCGTGCGCAGGGGGCAGAAGTCCTCCTGCCGCAGGCGGCCGCGTGATTGCTCACTGAGGCAGGCCTGCGAGGATAGAGAGTTTCGTTCTTTTTTTTCCGCTTTTTCACGAATAAGCATCTTCTGCGAACCTGAAAAATAAATTTTTGCTAAAATACGTTGTCTAAGAGACAATGGCAAGCTATATCTTTGTAAAATAATTTGAAATTTAATCATAGAGAGATACATAGATGCTGTTGATAACCACCGCCACTCAATTAGAGATGCAGCCCGTACAGCAGATTCTGGCTGATTACCGGGGCTGGCTGCCCCTTGTAACCGGGGTTGGTGTTCTGGAGACGGCCGTGGTGCTCGCTGATTTTCTGGCCGGCGGGCAGGGGGCGGCGGTACTCAAGGTCATTAATTTTGGAGTGGCCGGGGCCTATCCTGAGAGCGGCTTGAATATACTTGATATTGCCCTGGCGGAGGCGGAGATTGTCGCCGACCTCGGGGTATGCTACGGTGATGAGATTCAGCCTCTGAGCGGGATTGAGGTTAACAATCATATGGAGATGGATAAAATTTTTCTGGAGCGGGCCGGGGCTGCCTTACGGCGGGCGGCCATCAGCTTTCGGCAGGGGCCCTTTGCCACAGTGAACAGTGTCAGCGGCACGGCGGGGCGCGGTGCCGCTCTGCGCCGCCGCCGGCCGTTTATCTGCGAAAACATGGAAGGCGCGGCTGCGGCCCGTGTCTGCGAGGGCTTTGGTCTGCCCTGTCTTGAACTGCGGGCGGTGAGTAATATGGTGGAGGATCGGGACACCTCACATTGGCGGCTTGCTGAGGCGGCCCGGCGCGGTGCCGAAGCCCTGGGGGCAATCTGGGATCAGGGAGGGTTTGATGACTGATTTAAGCATTGGCTTTTCGCCCTGCCCCAATGACACCTTTATCTTTAACGCCTTGGTGAACGGCATGATAAACCCGGCCGGCTTTACCCTGCGGCCGGAGATTCTAACGGATGTTGAGACCTTGAACCAATGGGCCATGGAGGGGCGTCTCGATATCACCAAACTGTCATTTCATGCCCTGATGTACGTTCGTGATGAATATAAACTTTTACGTTCCGGTGCCGCTCTGGGCCGGGGCTGCGGGCCGCTTTTGATTCAGAGGGCCGGAGCGGGCCGCAGGATAAGCATTCATGATCCCATTGCCCTGCCGGGGCGTTATACTACCGCCGCCCTTCTTTTGCGGATGGCCTACCCTGAATTTGACAATTTTGTTTACCTGCCCTTTGAGCGTATTATGCCCGCCGTCATAAGTGGTGAAGCGGCGGCCGGGGTTATTATCCACGAAAGCCGTTTCACCTACCGTGATTCCGGTCTGGA
>VAPK010751626.1_pt1 | contig 20300 bp, 12 predicted proteins | sample 3395031 | NCBI WGS metagenome assembly VAPK01 (sample SAMN08290443, study PRJNA428436) | hydrothermal vent metagenome | isolation source: Deep-sea hydrothermal vent chimney 1 | place: Pacific Ocean: Juan De Fuca Ridge
ACCATTTTGAACAAGATAGTTTACTCGATGCTATCGATGATGAAGAAGCAAGGCAAAAACCTCTAAAAAAGGTATCTATTTAATCCGGTCACGCCATAGGCCAGCTCAGATTCGGCTAAATATCAGCCGATATGTGATGAATGGTGGCCTTCATGGAATTTAACCGTTCCAAAAGACTCTTAAAAAAAACAATAAATACGAGCCCCATGGGGTGAAATATAGGTCGATTCGCGTGGTAAAATTTTATTTTATTTTGATTTATGTCGCCATATTGGCGAGTTGTGGTGGTTTAGAAAGTGATACGGCCACCCAAAATACGAAGGATTATGATGGTTCTCTGACACCGATAGTCATTAATAGTAATATTGGTTTACAGGTAACACAAGATAGTTTATTGGCCATGGCGATGACCGGCATTGTTCATCAGCGAGCCTATCAACATTCGTTTGTTGTGTACCGAAAAAACATTGGCGAACAGCAACCGGCATTGTCTGATTCACCAGGAGTCATTCAATCCCGAGCGGTGAGTCAAGTCGGTGATTGTGGAGGGCAAGCTTTGTTTCAGTTTCAATATTATGACGGCGCTCGTCAACGATATGCGTCGGTGGCGGCGGCTTTCACTCAATATTGTACCGCAAATGTCGTGCTAACAGGCACCATGAATAGCACTGTCAACGATCAAACGTTAACGATGAATGTTAGCTATGATGATCTTGACATTGAAACTTACACCGTGGATCAGGTACGATTGGATTCGGTGGTATTAAATGGCGAGGTAGACTATCAGTTTGAAGAAGATTTTCAGGCTGGCACACTACAGGTGGAACTTGTCATTGATAATAAAATATTGTCTCAAGAGGTTAACGATAGGGTGATGTACTGGCTGAATAATGTCGAAGTCAAACATTTGCATGCTCCGGGAGCCTATAAGGAACAATGGTCCGGGAAAATTTATATTTCGGATTATGGCTATGTGAAAATTAGTACGCCTGATGCTTTAGTTGCGCCAAGTTTTAATGTGTATCCGCTCCAAGGCAGCGCGCAAATTCGTGGGGAAAATGGCAGTTATAGTTTGTTGTCAGTCTTGCCAGAACAAGATAAAATACCAGGCGTGAGTGATTTTAATTTGGAAATTGTGGAGGGCATGGAATCTGAGGATACGATTAATGTTGTCAACAAGTGGGCGGACCTTTCTCGTTACCCATTTTTTGTGTTTCGAGGTAGGTAGTGTTTATTTCCAAGCAACTAAAATTACTGGGTTTTGTCTGGGTGGTTTTTTTAGTTGATATTTCCCACAGCCTTGCTCAAAATCAAACGTTATCTAAATCCCGAGATAATCCTACTGGATATGTCACATCCCCCGTCTCCCCTGATTTTCAGCGACCCATAAAAATATTAACGCATCAAACTTCTCCTGATTTTGGATTTAAAAAAGACAAAATAAAAGCTTTTTTGCAAGATCGTAGTCCGCCGCATTGGCCTGTGTTGGCGCGTTTGAAATCTCAATCAAGCAATAAAATTCACCTCGCCTTTCATCGCCAGAATAATACTGTGACGTATATTAAAGGCAAATTTCCATTACTGACAAAGATCGCCGGTCGGCAAAAGCTGCAGGCTCACGCAGGTTACCCAGAGGTGATGCAATTTTTCGTCGAAAATAAAAATCTGTTAAGATTGCAAAATCCCATACAAGAGTTGCAACTTTCACAAGTACTGACTGATCAGTCAGGTAATCTGCATTTGCGTTATCAGCAAATGTTTAAAGGGATAAAATGTTGGGGAAAACAAATTGATTTACACCTGTCAAAAGACAACGCTGTGTATTTATTGCAGGGACGATATGCGCCAACGCCATTGCAGTTAGCTGTTGACCCAGCGATACTTCCTGCCGAGGCAAATCATCAAGTATTGCAAGATATTGGTAATCCCCAGGTACGAATTATTGATACTGAATTAGTGGTTTATTCGATGAATCATCAGGCTGATTTATTGGTTTATAAAATTGATGTGAGTTGGGGTTTGCAAAATCGATGGTCCTATTTTATTGATGCGCTTACCGGTGATATCGTTCATCGCTTGAGTACTTTAAATACCGCAGGTGCGGTTGTTAGCCAAACGGCTGACGATGCCTTGGGTAATCAACAGCAGTTTAGTGCTTGGCAAGCAGCGGATGGTAGGTATTATATGGTCGATCCCGATACCCCGCGCCGCGATGATCACCCTAATCCCGTGGCTGATGGACCCAGCCCGATGGGCGACCTGTTTATTTTAGATGCGCAAAATGGTGAAGGTGATCAACTGATGATGATTGAAAAAAATACGGATTTTGGTTGGGATCCAGCCGCGGTGAGTGCCATGGTTAATACCCGCGTGGTTTATGATTATTATCTGGATACCTTTGGGCGCAAGAGTTTAGATGATAACGACAAGAATTTGTTGGTCGCGATTCACTTTAAAGAGAATTACAATAATGCCTTTTGGAATGGCAGCTTTATGGTGTATGGCGATGGCGATGGGAAAACTTTTTCATCGTTGACGAAATGCCAAGATGTGGCGGCTCATGAAATGACTCATGGTGTCATTGAAAATACTGCCAACTTGATTTATCAAAATCAAAGTGGTGCATTAAATGAATCCATGGCGGATGTGTTTGCCGCTTTTGTGGGGCGTGATTGGCGCATAGGAGAAGAATGCATCCTTGTCGAGCCTGGTTTTTTGCGTCACTTAGCGTATCCAGAGCAGGGTTTAACTAAGCAACCGGGGCACATGGATGGGTACCGCAATTTATCGAATACCGGGCAAGGTGATAACGGTGGAGTGCACATTAATAGCGGTATACCCAGTCGCGCCGCTTATTTGCTAGTGGAAGGTTTAACCCAGGAAGGGTTAGGCGATAGTATTGGTTTTGAAAAAGCAGAGCAAATTTATTATCGAACACTGACGTACTATCTGCAAGCCTCCGCTCAATTTGTTGATGCAAAATTAGCATTAATGCAGGCAGCGGAAGATTTATATCCTGATCAACCTGAGGTGCAACAGGCAATAAAGCAAGCGTGGGATGCCGTGGGTGTGACAGATGATGAGATTATTCCTATTATCAGCCGTGTGGCTGATGTGGCACCCGGGGAAGATTTGCTGTTGTATTTAGCGTTAACCGAGCAACAATATAATCCATTGATGATGACCTATGATTTGTTTTTTCAAGTGATACCTGGTGATATTTCTGATACGACAGTATTGCAAGCTTCCGTGGATTTAAATTCGTTTAGTTTTTCTGTTGCATCTCGACCGGCGGCTTATACCTTGTCGCAAGGTACCACGTTGCTTTATGTGGGGACGGATTTAAATTTGTATGGGGTATCGCCAGGCGGAGCCAATCAGCAGCTGACGAATACAGGGGATATCTTTTCCATGGCGGTTTCGCCGGATGCGCGTCATTTTGCTTTTACGACACCCAATTTTTCCGATAATACGATCAGTCTATATAACCTAACAACCGATGAAATACAGCAATTTAATATTGTTTCACCGCATTATCAAGAAACCAATGCCAGTGCCGTAAGTACCATATTGTATGCGGATTCCTTAGCGTTTGATTATACTGGACGGTTAATTGTTTTTGATGCATTGAATTGCATGAATAAACCATTGGTTGCTAATCGGCCTGTGGATGAAGAAAAAGATTTGTGCCGCGATAGTCAAGGGCAAGTGACGGCTTCAGGTGGTTACCGCTATTGGTCGATTGGCATTTTGGCGGTGGATAATGGTCGATTGTCTTTCCCATTTTTCAATCAGAACCCTTCGATTGATGTGGGATATCCGACGTTTGCATCAAATGATAATAAAATGATTGTGATGGATGTGATCGAAAATACTGGATCGATGGAAGCGCCGGTTTATCAGTCCAAAGTACAAATACTCAATATAGAAACTCAGGATCGAACGGATGTTGTGGTGCATGTCTCCGAGTTTGGGCGTTTTTGGAGCGTGCCGAGTTTCGATGGTGAAGATCAGCATGTTGTTTTGAAAATGCCTGGCGGTGACGATATCCGTATCGGGGTGGCGGCTCGAATTCCTTTGCAGGATTGGGTCGGGGATGTTTCATTAAAAACTGAGTTGACGAATAAAGGCATTAATTTGCCCATGATGCATCGTGCTGGGGTGAGAAATGTTTCTGGTGCGATTGAGGCAAACATGGCGAGCTTGAATTTTGGTTATGTCGCCAATGGGGCATGGAAAACCTTAATGGTCAGTTTGCGAAATCAAAGCAATCGCGATGTGGATATTTACGATGTTGTGTTGACGGATCCGGTATTTAGTCATGATGCGGTGAGTACCCAACTCTCGCCTGGCCAAGAAATGAGAGTGAATGTGACCTACCGCCCTGATGCAATGACGGCAAGACAAGAGGCGGCATTGATTGTAAAAAGTAATGGTGACCCTAACGAATTAGTGATAGGCATTCGCGTTGATCAAGAGGACGGTCGTAAGCGTAGGGGCTGGTTACCAGGTTGCACATTGGCAAAGCCTACATCTTTCGATCCCATCTTGCCGCTATTATGTGTGATGGCCGTGTGTTATTTAGTTGGGCGGCGTAGTGCCGTATCCTTTAAATAACATACCTAATAGTTTGATGCATAATGCATCAAACTGAATTTTTGAAACCCTAAACATTTGATTTTTGTCGGGTGCGTTATACGCACCGTAGGGCTCGACGGGTTTCAATTTAGCTTACCTTCATTTTCTTCAAGCCAACCTATTCAAAATCCATCTGAATGCCATGATGGTGTTGCCTATCTCTAAAGCTATTTGCAAATACAAAAAAAAGCCGTAGTCTGTGGCGTTTTGGATAGGCGATAGGTTTGCATGAAATATCAACTAATAAATACGCATCACCGTGCAAGGCGTGGTCGGCTTATTTTTGAGCGAGGGGTTGTCGATACACCTGCCTTTATGCCGGTGGGCACTTACGGTACCGTCAAAGCCATGGCACCGGCTGAATTAACTTCAATGGGGGCGTCAATGATTTTAGGTAATGCCTTTCATTTGATGTTGCGACCCGGTTTAGAGGTGATTGCAGCACATGGTAGCTTGCATGCGTTCATGCAATGGGATGGCCCGATATTAACCGACTCTGGGGGCTTTCAAGTCTATAGCTTGGGTGATATGCGGAAACTCACGGAGCAAGGGGTGCATTTTCGTTCGCCAGTGAATGGCGATAAAGTATTCATGGGACCCGAAGAGTCGATGCATGTGCAGCGAGTACTCGGGTCGGATGTGGTGATGATCTTTGATGAGTGCACACCTTATCCTGCCAGTGAAGCACAAGCCCGAGATTCCATGGCGTTGTCATTGCGCTGGGCAAAGCGGAGTCGTCTGGCTCACGCGGATAATCCGAGTGCGCTGTTTGGCATTATTCAGGGGGGGATGTATCCGGCGTTACGCGATATTTCATTGCAAGGGTTATTGGACATCGGTTTTGACGGTTATGCCATTGGTGGTTTGTCAGTGGGAGAGAGTAAACAAGAAATGCGTATGATTCTTGATCATACGGTTCCGCAAATGCCAATTGATGCACCGCGCTATTTGATGGGGGTAGGTACCCCTGAGGACTTGCTTGAAGCGGTGAGGCGAGGCGTGGATATGTTTGATTGTGTGATGCCAACACGCCATGCGCGCAATGGTCATTTGTTTGTTAAAGAAGGGGTCGTCAGAATAAGAAATAGCCAATATCGTTTGGACACGCGGCCACTTGATGATCAATGCGGATGTTATACCTGTCAAAATTTTAGTCGTTCTTACCTTCGTCACCTTGATCGCTGTGGAGAAATTTTAGGCGCTCGCTTGAATTCGCTTCACAACCTACATTATTACCAAGACGTAATGAGCAAAATGCGTTGTGCACTTGAATCAGAGAGTTTTGAAGCGTTTGTTCAAGAATTTTATACATGGCGGTCACAAGCGGTACCGGATGTGTAATAATACCGCCCTTTAATAATGAACGTGTCCATTTCAGAAAACAATTTTTTAAGGTAACCAATAAATGAGTTTTTTTATCACAGATGCCATGGCAGAAGGTGGTGGTGATCCCATGGGTTCTTTCATGGGGTTTATTCCGCTGATTGTCATTTTTGCTATTTTTTATTTTCTGATCATTCGTCCCCAAGTTAAACGGGCGAAAGAACATAAAAATTTAATTGAGTCCGTATCAAAAGGGGATGAGGTTGTCACCGGCGGTGGTATGCTTGGCAAAATCACCCATGTTGAGGAAAGTATTGTGACGATCGAAGTGGCGAATGGTGTCAATGTGAAGGTACAGCGTAATTCCGTGGCCTCGCTTTTGCCTAAAGGAACCTTAAAAAGCGATATGCTTAAAAACAAATCGGGTGTAAAGCTATCAAAATGATCGTTTTGCCTGATTTTCTTTCGGCAAACAGCGAGGCTATGCTTCTCAAACCATGAGGATACGCGTCTCGTTTTGACAGATTTTCGATCGATATTTTTTAACCAAACAGCTCTATATTTAAGCCATTGTCATCTCGATTTTGCTCGCTGCCCAATAGGAAAGGATGAATGATTAATCAGTATCCTCTATGGAAATATGTACTCATTATTGTCGTTGTTATTGTCGGTTTTATCTACGCTTTACCCAATCTGTATGGTGAAGATCCGGCGGTGCAAATTTCTGCTACTCGCACTGCAAAAGTAGATACCTCAACCATGGCTAAAGTGAAGGCCGCACTGGATCAAGGCAATATCAAATATGATCGTATGACGCTGGATCCACATGGCCTGATCGTGCGCTTTGCCAACACGGAAATTCAGCTTCAGGCGAAAGATCTTATTCTCGAGACCTTGGATACGAAGCAATATGTGGTGGCGCTTAATCTGGCCCCGGCCACCCCTGGTTTTTTATCTAGCCTAGGTGCGTTGCCCATGTATCTTGGCTTGGATCTGCGCGGTGGCGTACATTTTCTCATGCAGGTGGATATGGACGCGGCGATTAAGCAATCGCTTGAGCGCTACATGGGGGATTTTCGATCGTTATTCAGAAAGAATAAAGTGCGTTACCTCGGGGTGGAAGTGGCCGGCGAGATCAGTGAGGGGGCTGGGTTCGTTCGAATGAAGTTTAAAACCGCTGAGATACGTGATCAAGCGTATCAAGTGGCTCGTAAGGAGTTTGCCGAACTGAGCTATAGCGACGAACAGGACGACAAATATTATTATCTAACGGTCACCCTGAAGCCGGAAGAAATACAGAGTACAAAAAAATTGGCCTTGCAACAAAATATTGTGACCCTGCGTAATCGGGTTAATGAGTTGGGTGTGGCTGAGCCGGTGATTCAGCAGCAAGGTTTGGAGCGCATTGTGGTGCAATTACCGGGGGTGCAGGATACCGCCCGTGCCAAAGAAATTTTAGGGAAAACGGCGACCTTGGAATTTCGTATGGTGGAAGAAGAGCACAATGCGCGAGCGGCAGAGAAAGGGCGTGTACCACCGGGAGCCAAGCTATATTATGAGCGAAATGGTGATCCGATTTTGCTTAAAAACCAAGTGATGTTGACCGGTGATTATATTGTCGATGCGTCGTCGGGCCTGGATGCGCAGAGCGGTGGTGCAGCGGTGTTTATCAGCCTTGATGGCAAGGGCGGTCGTATTTTTAACGATGCCACCAAGATTAATGTTGGAAAACTCATGGCGGTAGTGTTTATTGAATATCGGTCTGACACGCGTGAAGTCGATGGCCAAATGATTAAGACACGTCGGAAAATTGAAGAAGTGATTAATGTGGCTCGCATCCGTGAGCGATTAGGCAATCGATTCCAAATTACCGGTTTGGACAGCACGGAAGAAGCGCGTGATCTTGGTCTGTTATTGAGGGCAGGCGCATTGGCGGCACCGATTGATATCGTTGAAGAGCGCACGGTGGGTCCGAGCCTCGGACAAGATAATATCGACAAAGGCTTTCGCTCTGTGGTGATCGGTTTTGTGTTGGTGTTAGCCTTTATGGTGTTTGTTTATCGCCGTTTTGGGCTCATCGCTAATTGTGCCTTGGCGTTAAATTTGGTGTTTATTATCGCTGTGCTATCAATGATGCAAGCGACGCTTACCTTGCCGGGCATTGCTGGAATCGTATTGACGGTGGGTATGGCGGTTGATGCCAATGTTTTGATTTTTGAGCGTATCAGAGAAGAACTTAAAAATAATATCGGTGTGCAAGCCGCTATTAATCTAGGTTATGAAAAAGCCTTGACGACCATTGCTGATGCGAATATAACAACTTTCATTGCTGCAATTATACTCTTTGCCATGGGAACTGGGCCAATTAAAGGGTTTGCGATTACTTTGTCTATTGGTATTTTAACTTCCATGTTTACTGCGATCATGGTGACACGTTCCATCGTGAATTATTATTATGGCGGTAAACGAATTAAACAACTTTCTATTTAAGCCTGGGATTTAATATGCAGCTATTGAAAGATATACCAACGATTGAATTTATGCGATGGCGTCAAAATGCGCTGAAAGCCTCAGGTGTCATCTTGGCCATTTGCCTGTTGGCTATTCTTATCCGAGGGCTAGATTTTGGCATCGACTTTACCGGAGGTACGTTAATTGAGGTGGGCTATCAAGAAACCGCCGACCTCAATGTGGTGAGGAGTACATTGGCTGAGGCGGGGTTTGGTGATGCCATTGTTCAGCATTTTGGTACATCGAAAGATGTTTTGGTGCGCATTGCTCCTCACGACGGCTTAAGCAATGCCGAGATAAGTAGCAAGATTTTAGATACCTTAAAAGTGACCTCTGCGTCGGAAATACAGATGCGCCGTGTCGAATTTGTTGGCCCACAAATTGGTGATGAACTGGTTGAAAAAGGTGGTTTGGCATTGTTGACTGCATTAGCCTGTATTTTGGCTTATGTTTGGATACGTTTCGAGAAGCGCTTTGCATTAGGGGCGATTGTTGCGTTGGCGCATGATGTTTTGTTTACGGTCGGCATGTTTGCTCTTTTTCAAATCGAATTTGATTTGACCGTGCTCGCCGCGGTGCTTGCGGTGATTGGTTATTCCCTGAATGATACGATCGTTGTGTTTGATCGAGTGCGAGAAAATTTCCGGAAAATGCGCAAAGAAACCCCTGAGCAAATCATCAACAGCTCGATTAATCAGACCTTATCACGAACCGTTATGACATCGCTCACCACGCTATTGGTATTGATTGCGTTGGCGGTGTTCGGGGGGGAGTTGATCCATGGATTTGCGATCGCCTTGATTATTGGGGTGGTGGTGGGAACCTATTCATCCATTTACATCGCAACCACCACGGCACTGATTTTGGGGGTGACAAAACAAGATTTATTACCGGTGGAGAAAGAGGGCGAGGATCAACAGCCATTAATTTAATTTGACAAATCGGGTAAAATTGACCAGAATTAATACTACACCTATCTAATATAGGCTGACATATTAAAAATAATTAATTAGCCTTGATATCAGTGCGTTAGAAGTTGAAGCTCAGATTGTGTCGCCATGTTGTCAAATGCGATGCGGTTTCGTGCGGAATTACTTTTGCAAATATTGGATAATGTTTATTAAAAATATTAAATGTTCAAGCAATATCTAATAGCTTACAACGCTTTTGGTAGGGGCAGTGATATATCAATAATGCTTGGTTTTTATGGCCAATTAGCATTTGTCATATCATGGGAAATGTTCTCTAATTTGAATGGGGAGCAGTATAAATCGGGGTAGCAGATATAGACACGTGGGAAGTGTAAAACTGTATTTGCATTAATATAATAATGTGGAGAATTAATGATGGACAAACGTTTCCTATTCCTTTCTTTTGCTTCAGCAGCTTTAATTGTTCCTTCAATATCTAATGCTCACTTAGTGGAATCACCCATGGAAGTGATGGCGACCGTCGTCTCTTCTTGTGAATTGAGTGTGACACCGATTGATTTTGGTAATTATGCTGGCGCAGAAATCAATACGACAGGCGAAGTGATCGTAGTGTGTAATGACGGCGTACCCTATAAGATTGCAATGGATGCCGGCATGAATACTGACAATGCCAATCGTCGAATGGTCGATAGTTCGGGCAACAATACATTACCTTATCGTTTAACATATCAAGGCGTTGATTGGGGTGATTTAGGCGTGCATGATACATTCTTATCAAGCCCTGTACAGGGTGTTGGTACGGGGGCTGCCTCATCATTTGTTGTGGAAGCGATGTTGTTTGAGGCTCAAGATGTGCCACCTGGTGTTTACTCTGATACAGTGATTGTATCCGTTGATTTCTGATTGAGTTCATTTGAAGAATGTCGAGGGGCTGATGGATGCCTCTCGACCTCTATAACCATGTTAAATTTTCATTTCTACTTTACCTAACCTATTCATCTAAGGCCCGCAAATTTAAGTGTTTGATGGGTCTTCGTCGTCATTGAGATCGTATTCTAAGCTTTGTTTTTCTTCTTAGAATATATACTTTGGTTTCGCAAAAAGAACTTTACGCAAATGTTTGATAGGTAAATTTTTCGATGTCTGGCATTTGCTGGTATTGGCACGGCCTTAGGTTAGTTTATGACCGTGATGAGTATATATTGCTTAGGTAAAACAGTAGAGAATTTGTATATAATTTCAGCATAGTTATCATGGATGATTCGAGGTACGATTTTAACCTAGCGTATTGATTATTCTAAAAGCTTTAGTTAATTTACCGTCCGTGATTAGGTGGGTGGTTTTGCTATGCAAGTAGAAGTTTTGTCAACAGCGGAGCAATTACGATTTAAGTTACGATCGCTCGTGCTCAGGTGCGAAATATAGATTTTAACGACATATAGCTAAAAGCCTTATCAAGCCGTCAAAAGACAGTTTTTATTGACGGCACACTCCAAATAACGATGTTGTACATTACATTGGCGTCTAATTAAGGTTTTTAGGATAATTGCCGTAATGGAATGACGATAAGTATGATGAATGTGTGTGGCTAGAGCTTTTTAAGGATAAGTTGGTAAAAATTTCATACAAACGAACTTTTCTAAATGATGCGCTTTCTAATTTTTACATTGATAACTTAAAGTTCGCATTAGGCGGTATACGTTACAATTATTAAAATGACTACTACGGGTATATAGTAAAAGCGTTTAGAGAATTGTTTTACGTTTTGTGTTTATTTTCATTGGGAGGGTTATTTGGTGAGCCTAAAGTGGGTATGTCTCTCCGTATTATTTACATCCGTTGTTATTTCCTTAAATGTGCATGCGGTGTCTTTTAAGGTCCATCCATTATCTATTGCGTTTGATAAAAGAACAAAATCGTCTATCGTAACCATTACCAATACGCATTCAGGTCCCGTGACTGTTCAATTAGAAAGCAAACGTTGGTATCAGGATCATGAGGGTGCTGATAAGTATGAAGACACTAAAGATGTTATTTTTTTTCCAAAAATTATAACCATTGAAAAGGGTGAACAGCGTATTGTGCGGGTTGGTTTTCGGGGTAAACCAACCCAACAGATGGAGCAATCCTATCGATTATATTTTCAGGAATTACCTGACTCTCGTCCCGCGGCCGGTGCATTGAGTTTTGCCATCCGTTTTGGTGTACCTGTTTTTGTTAAAGTGGCTAATCCTAAATATGGGTTTGATATCGGAGACTCATTTGTTAAAAATGCGCAGCTTAATGTTAATGTGGTCAATGTTGGTAATACGCATATCATTGCCAAAAATATAGCGGCGCAAGGGTTTTCGAGAAATGAACGCTCTACTTTTGAGAAAGATATGGCGGGCTGGTATGTTTTGCCGGGCATGACGCGAACATTTTCGCTGGATTTGCCTGAAGAGAGTTGTGCTAGCTCACGTCAGATAAATATACAGGTCAGTGTAGGTACTCAAGTGAAACATTCGAAAATTTCTGCTGACACAGCAAGTTGCGTGGCGTTAAAAACTAAATAACAAGCGACTAAGCTTGTTGCATTTAATCGTCATTACATTAAATGAAGCCCTGCATAGTACTTTTGCAGGGCCTTAAAATCGCTTTTTTTAATTCAATGATTGAAATTTTCTGGCTTAAATTGTGCTGGTGTTTAATATAAGCCGTGTCAAATATTATCTGAAAAACCTCAACTGAATATAGAGCAAGCATTCAGGTTTTTGGAAGATATATTGGTTGAGGTTGGTACCGCCTGGGCGATAAAGTTTCTTGTTCATAAGATTGATGTACATTAGTGATTCGCTGATAAAATTTAAGACAACGATTTACATGGTCGGGCGATATTTATTACGTGTTGTTATTTCATCGTTAAGCCGTCTTTATTGTTGGCACTTGTTAAGGCGGTGAATGAATGCATGATAATTCAAAAAATAACTTCGAATTTAGTCTCCATTTTATTGATAGCCTTGCTCTATCTATATTCTATTCCTCTCCTTGCATTTGAAACCATACCTTTAAAAGTTATTTTAAATACTTCCGATCGAGGAGAGTATTTTTTGCTAATGAGTGATGATGGTGATGTCTACTTTCCTGTCAAAGATTTACAGTCATTAGGTATTCGCCAAGTGAATCCGACGGCACGAATAGATGATGAATATTATGTATCATTGTATTCGTTACGTTCCCAATTACGATTTACTGTTGATCAAGAGGCTTTGGCATTAAGGATTGATGTTGATCCTAGTATGTTAGATAAAACAGTGATTGATATGAGTGAAAGAGAAGTGGCTAAAACGAATCCGTTTGGGATTGATACCGCTTTTTTTAATTATGGTATTAATTTTCGTGGTGGAGAAGGTCAGGATGTTATTGCGTTTGAAGCACCCATAGAAAGTGTTATTAACGCCCATAAATTATTGGTGCGGTCAAATTTTTCATTTAATCGAAATGATATTGGTAATTATTGGACGAGGGGCATGATTAATGTCACGAAAGACATGCCATCGATTATGGGGCGGTTAGTGGTTGGAGATTTCTCGGCAAGCTCTGGAGAATTAGGCAGTGGCGGTATATTCGGTGGTATTAGTTTTACTAGAAATTTTGGCATGTCTCCTTATTTTTCCAAAACACCAGGATTAACGGTGAGTGGTTTGTTAGAAGTACCTGCGACGGTAAGCGTTTACATTAATGATGTGTTAATACGTAGTGAAGATTTGCCAGCAGGGGCATTTGAATTGACTAATTTGCCTAATGCCCATGGAGCGGGTGTGGCCGATGTTGTTATGCGGGATGCATTTGGACGGGTAACAAGAAAACAATTCCCTTATTATATTTCGTCAAATGTATTAAAAAAAGGCGTTTACGATTTTAGCTATAATGTAGGTTTGCAACGTGATAGTTTAAATGCTATTGCGCCGATTTATAAGGATCCCACCGTGATTGGCTTTCATCACTACGGGGTGACTGACTCTTTTCTGGCCGGTTTTCGTTTGGAAGGAGAGAGTGACGTTATTAACTTGGGGCCTACCTTTAATACCTTATTAGGGGTGTGGGGAGAAGTGGAGGGTGGTGCTGCCTATAGTAATGCGAGGCAGACCTCGGGTTACTCGGGGTTTTTTCGTTACTTCTATACTTCGCGATATTTCCATAGTCGATTGGTTTGGCGAGAAAGCAGCCAGTTTTATGCTAATTTAGCTTTATTGCCAGAACAAGAGAAACTTAAGCGTGCCACATCGGTATCGATTGGCACGCATGGGTCGCGCATTGGTGCATTGTCTGTTTCTTATTCGCGTACGCTGCGCTATACCAAATCTCAGATAGCCACTCCGCTGGAAATAAAGAATGAGCAAATTAGCCTGTCGTATAGCCGCCGTCTTTTTAGGCGATTCTCCCTTTTGTTGCGTGCGACCCGGACAAAAGATATTGAAGGGACACGAGACTCTTTTGTTGCGACGCTAAATGGTACTTTTGGGGGGCGAACATCGGCGGGTCTTACCCATAGTAGTCAGCGTGACACTTTTGTTAATACTTTATTTGTTCAGAAAAATGCACCGGTTGGACCAGGTTGGGGGTTTAACGCACGCATCCAAGAGAATGATGAGTCACGACGCGAGAATAAAGTGATTGGTACAGGAACATTGCAATATAAGAGTCAAATTGGTGTCATGACAGCTACATATAATGATAGTTTGAATTTTGACTCGTATCGGTTAGGAATGGCAGGCAGTCTAGCGTTTATTGATGATAGTTTTTATTTAACACGCCCTATCCGAGACAGTTTTGCTTTGGTTAAAATAAGTCGATTAGATGATGTGCGGGTATATTATAGTGGTGATCTTGTGGGTAAAACGAGTAAAGGAAAAATGATTGTACCAAGTTTAGTCTCTTACGGGCCGAATGCGATTTCGATTGATGTGCAAGATGTACCGGTGGATTATTCGTTGGTTAGCACCCGTAATATTGTTTCGCCGTCTTTTCGTACGGGGGGGGTGACTGAGTTTGTTGCGAAACAATTTAAAGCTTATGCAGGTTATATTTTTATCGTTGATAATGGTGAGAGAAAAGAAGCTCAGTATGCGATTATCAAATTGCGCAAAGACGATGAAATTTTTGAGTCGATTGTAGGAAATGGTGGTGAGTTTTATTTTGAAGATTTGACGCTAGGCGTTTATCAAATAGAACTTGAATTTAAAGGAAAAATCTGTCAAGCAGAGATTGATATTCCCAAAGGGGATGATGTTTTGATGGACTTAGGGGAGATTACCTGTGAAATTTAATCCTGTATTGATGTGTCTGGTAATAATGTCCATATCCTATTCAAAACAAGTGATATCACAATGCACGGTAATGCCTGAGCCGATATCATTTGGCCAGTATGATGCTTTATCATCGCCAAGTTTAGAAACGGCCAGCTATATTGATTTGTTGTGTAGCCAAGGGCTGCTATATAAACTGGCCATTGATGCGGGACGTAATGCGGGAGGTAATATTGTTTCTCGTCATATGGTGTCAACTGGGACAACAACCCCTTTATTTTATAATATTTTTTTTGATCCAAGTCATACTCAAATTTGGGGAGATGGGGTTGGTGCTTCACAAGCGTTCAATGGCATTGGGAATGGAAATAGATTAAAGATTCCCGTATATGCCCAGATACCAGGTCATCAGCGAATTATGGCTGGGGAATATAGCGATTCGCTTATCATTACATTAGAATGGTAGCGATTTAAGAATGACAATGGAGTCCATTGTCGTTTTTCAGAAACTGCAACCACCACCACTTCCTCCCTGGCCACGGCTGCCACCGTCGCCTCCGCCATCACAATAAACGGCAATGGCACCGAACAATATTGCGACGGCTGCCCAGATATACCAGCGTTTATACCACGGTTTTTCAGGCTGGCGAGGTATTGTGGGAGGCGCAACGGGTTTTGCGATGCTAACAACCGGAGTGACAATAGGTCGTTGGAGATCTAACGGTGGTTTGTCTCCCTGAATAAAATAAAAATTGCCAATCAGTGATGAGCTTTCCCAAGGGAGTTGTTGATTTTGGGTTTCTTGCATGACACCTGCCCGTACTCGTTTAAACGTTTCTTCAATGGAGATGCCGGGGGTCATCATGTGGGTTAACAAATATTTGGTATAGATACCATTATTACCTACGCCATCACTAGCTACTTTCCCTGGGGAGGTTGCATAAGCAATCAAAGTGCCGCTTGGCGCATCGAGTTGGGCAAGACCTTGACCTGACGAGCGAAAGCTTCGAGCAAATGGGTTATCGCGGCAGGCATCCAAAATAACTACATTCATTTGATTGCTGGCTTTATCCATTTCATCCAATATTCGTCCCACATCAACGGCTTCGTATTTGGCATCGTGTTCTTTTTTTATGTTGGCACCGATGGGAATCAAGTAATTTCTTCCACCGATTTGGATACCATGTCCTGCATAATAAAAAATGCCTACGCCTCTTGATTCTGTTAATTGCTGACCAAATTGACTAATGGCTTCTATCATTTCATTTTGTGTCGCATTTTCAAGATGGGTGACGCTGAAGCCTAGTTTTTGTAAACTCATCGCCATTCCATAGGCATCATTGACTGGGTTAGCTAGCGGTCCATTTTTATACTGACTATTGCCAATGATTAACGCATAGCGCTGGTTAGCAGAAGATTGATGGGGAGGGCTGTTGTGCTTTATGGTGATGCCACGGTCTGAAATCGACCTTTGAATCCAACCGGTATCACCATTGCTTTGCTTTATTTTTAGCCATTTTTCATTGCTATCAATGATCAAAACTGTGTGACCGCGGGGTAAGGTAAGTTGCACTTGAGCCGTTTCATCGGGGATGGGGAATACGTTTAATGAATCCGTTATTGTCGTGACTGGTTGGGCCGATAATTGCTGACAGAAGCTAACAAAGATCAGTAAAAAAATCACGATGGTGAATGGTTTGTATAAGTTAGGTTTACTATTCATGTCAGCGATAAGACTCGATATGTTTTTAAATTTGAAAATGTTCTGACGTAATTCATTATTGCCAAACTTGATTTAATTGGGGGTTGTGCCGAATAGCAAGTTATCCAACAAGCGAGTGACTAACTTGGCGGCATGACGAATCTCTGCCAAAAATTACAGCAGCAATGCAAGCATTTACCAGGGTGTTGATATTGTATACTAGGTGAGGTATTAGATGGGTGATAAGTCTGTCCTTATCTGCTCTCCGTTTTCATTGTGTGCTTTGCCTTCCCTGGCTTTGTCCCATGTTGGTTAAATAACTTCCTTAGTTTGGTCTCTCGTTTTTATCGCCAGAGTCGCTTAAACGGGTTAGTCGTCGTCGTCATCATCGTCGTTATTTGCAGGGGGGTTGACAGTCACTGTTGTATTGCCTTGATTTCCTGAGGTATCTGTTGCAGTAATGGTGACGGTTCCTGGGCCTCGTGGGACAACGAGGCCACGCTGTGTGATTCGCACGATGGTATCATCCGATGAATTCCAGCTTATCTCACCGGTTTCGCTAACCTGCAATGGTAGTCGCTTATTGAGGTCGATGGTGCTATCCGCAGGGGTAATCGTTAAGCTAATCGGTAATGGGTCGGTCACATTGATTGTTACATCGATTGTTGCCGTCGTGTCGGTAATGGTGATGATTGCTGTGCCTGCCGAGATTGCGCTGACTAACCCGGTTTTATCGACAGTGGCAATGGCATTATCCGAGGATGACCATGAATAAGGTGGGTTACCACTGGTTGGGGTTAATTGTAATGTATCTTCCACGATGATATCACTATTCGTCGGGGAAATGGTGAGTGGGGTGATCGCAACTTGGATTGATTTGATTGTTGCTACATTGGCAGGTGTTGCGCTGTCAGTGATGCTCAGGTCAAAAACGCCTTCGATAAGTGGGTTGATACGGGCACGTTGTTGGTTTGTACCACTGGTGGTGATTTCTGTGACAGTTGGGTCGCTAATTGTCCATTGGTAGGGGGCTGTGCCACCCAAGATAGAAAAGGTGGGTTTGTCATTCAGGCTTATTTGAGTGATATTTTGGGGAGTGATGCTCATGGCGGTAACAGCGACGATAATTGGATCGCTTATGATGCCATCAGCATCGGTGGCTTGAACTTCCACAGTTCCAATGGTGAGAGCATCAAGTACGCCAGTTGTGGTATCGATTTGTGCAATCGCTGGGTCACTGACGGTCCATGAATAGGGGGCCGTGCCACTGCTTGCAGAAAATGTTTGTTGTAGTCCCACTGGGATTTCGACGGTACCGGGAGTGACGTTGACCACCGGTTGAGCGGGAGTGACATTGTTGAGTGCATTAAATGCATTGAGTCGTCCGTTGGCAACTCGCCTTTGTAAGCTTGTTAGCGGATCTGCCCCCGTGAGAATGGCATTACGAATATCGCTGACCAGCAAGTTTGGATTTTGCGATAAAATCAGCGCACCAACGCCCGCAACAAAAGGAGCGGCCATAGAGGTTCCGCTTTTCCTGCTGTAAGCGTTGTTACGGACGGTACTTAATATCGTTGTGCCTGGTGCGGCAATATGGACTGACGAAGCACCGAAGTTAGAAAAACTGGCTAACCGATCGCTGTTGTTTGTGGCGGCGACTGAAATGATATTTGGTAAGTCATAATTGGCTGGGTAGGAACCTTGAGTATCATTGTTTGCGCCATCATTCCCGGCGGCCGTGACGAACACATGTCCACGACTATTTGCCGCCGCAATCGCATCGAAAAGCGCTTGGCTGAAAGCGCCTCCTCCCCAACTATTATTGGAGATACGTGCGCCATTGGTGGCGGCGTATTCGATGGCTCGAATGGCGCCAGAACTGCTACCAGAGCCATTGGCATCAATAAATTTTAATGCCATGATGCGGGCTGTCCAGTTAACGCCTACCACACCAGCGCTATTGTTGCCTGACGCGGCAATAATACCGGCGACATGAGTGCCGTGATCATTGGTATCCATTGGGTTGTTATTGTTATTGACAAAATTCCAACCGCGAATATCATCAATGAAGCCATTGTCATCATCATCCACCCCATTGTTGGCGATTTCGCCTGGGTTTATCCACATATTTTCACGTAAATCGGGGTGGTTGTAGTCGACGCCGCTATCAATGACGGCAATGACGACCTCGCTGCCTGTGTGAATATCCCAGGCTTCTGGTGCGTCAATGTCCGCATCCGCTGTTCCATTCCGCCCGGTATTATGTAAAGCATACTGCTGGTCAAAGCTTGGGTCATTGGGTGTGATATCAATGGTAAAGAGATAGTCAGGCTCGGCATAGGCGACATCGGGATTGTTTGCTAGAGTGTCGAGGGTTTGTTGCAATGTCCAGCCGGCGCGAACGTTGGCAAGGGTCAGGCCGGGTAGCAAGCTAAATGAAGTGGTTTCACGCAAGCCTGATGCCTTCAGTGTGCGAGCTCGGCTGATGGTATTTTTCGAGTCGTTGAACATGACTAGCACCCCGTTAGCTGTGGCTGTTGCGGTATTAGGGGGGGGTGTTTTTGCTTGAGGCTGGGGTGGTTTTGTGCAACTGGGAAGCAATATGAGCGCTATTAACAAGAGCAAAGGCCACCAACATGAAGTCGCCCATTTCAATGAATTAAATTGCCATTGGTTTGCATATAAATGCAAAAGAAAGAATCGACTTGATTTCATTAATATCCTCCCACCCCACATAGAAGCTGTATGTATCATGATTAAAATCTACATTTTGTATCAGGATATGCGAAAGTTGCATCACAATTTTCACCGGTCCGTAGACGAAAGGCAGGTTCAATCTGCAAAGCGCTTAAGTTTGTTATTGTGTGTCATTACTCTAAAGCCTTAAATACTCGGTAACGACGAATGTATGGCCATCATTTCCAATGAAGGTGATTAATGACGGTGGTTTTATCCAACTTTAAGTTTGATTATTTATTTAGTGGTTGGAAAAACCAAATGAGCCTGTTGTTATTTTTATCTCGGCTCACCAGTAATACTTTGACTAAGCTAAAGTCTCGGCCTAGCTAAGGCTTATCATGTTAAAATATATCGATTATCTTATTGGGTAAGTGCTAAAACAGTGTATTTTTTATTGTTTTTTGTCTGTTTGGTTATTGTCGTTATATAGGATAAAGTATGGCGCATAGTTATCATGACTGCAAATATTTAGATCAAATCTAATGCTGTCAATAAAAAAGCTAAGAAGAGATGTGATCTGAAAATGGATCGCTGAAGGGGCGTGCTAGATACCATCGTAAAGCGAAATTTGCATCGCTATGGATGGTGGAGCAGCAGCATTGGAGTACGATGCCGATTGATACGTGCATTGATGGTGCCGGGAGAGAGAATCGAACTCTCACAATGTTTCCATTACCAGATTTTGAGTCTGGCGCGTCTACCAGTTCCGCCATCCCGGCTCTAAGCCCGTTAGTATAAATGTTCTAATCAAAACAGCAAGTCCCATTTGACGTTTTGATTTCAACTGATGATTGTTTATTCTATAAAACGTTGGCTCAATATGGATTCTAGAGGTTTATATTGAGCACCGGAGGCCAACGGGCTAATTAATGTCGTGTGCGTAAAAATTTTGTGCCACCATGTTATGAGGGAGTTTTATGATTTTTATGCTTGTTTGGCGAAATAAAGCCGAAGACGTTGCTGTGCTGAGTGTTTAGCGATAGAGAAGCTTGATTTGATGGCAGCGCCAAGTTTATACAGTCGGCTTGTTATTTTTCAAGATATTGTAATTTATTAGGTTTACCATCCCATTCTTTAGCATCTTCCGGGGCTGTTTTTTTCTCCGTGATCACTGGCCATTGGGGAGATAGTTCCGCATTTATGGCAATGAATTGCTCTTGCTCCTCG
>VAPK010820995.1_pt1 | contig 20289 bp, 12 predicted proteins | sample 3395031 | NCBI WGS metagenome assembly VAPK01 (sample SAMN08290443, study PRJNA428436) | hydrothermal vent metagenome | isolation source: Deep-sea hydrothermal vent chimney 1 | place: Pacific Ocean: Juan De Fuca Ridge
AATACCAGAACTTTTACAGGATATCGTTCGAAAAGAATGGGGTTTTGAAGGTTTGTATATGACAGATTTTGATATGAATTATGGAGATGCTGTGGCACAAGTAAGAGCAGGAGTTAGTATGATTATGAGTGGTAATGAAAAAGAGATTAACGAAGTTACCCATGCTATAAAAAACAAAGTATTAGACAAGAGCACCTTAGATAAAAATTTAATTTATAATATAAAACTTAAATTAAATTCTCCAAGCATGAAAGGATACAACCCTACATTAAAACCAGATTTAAAAGCACATGCAAAAATTGCCAGAGAGGCCGTTGGAGAAGGAATTGTAATGCTTAAAAATGACAACAATACACTTCCAATCAAAAAGAAAAAAAAGGTAGCTGTTTTTGGTAAGACATCCTATTATTCTATTTCAGCAGGAACTGGTAGTGGAGGTGTTAGAAGTAATAAATATGCTATTTCCATAAATGAAGGACTTAAATCTTCCGGATATAAAGTTTTAAAAGAAATGGAGAAAAATTATATGGATTTCATTGAAAAAACAAAGAGAGAAAACCTTGTTCCTCCCTATTTTGATAATCCAAAAATGCGTAAGGACAATGGTATAAAAGGAAACCAGGCACCTGCTCATTTCAAAAAAAGACTGGTTGCATTTAGTAAAGAACAGGCAACACCTATTGCTGATATTAAGAAATATGAATCTAAATCGGATTTTGCTGTCATTACTTTAGGAAGAAGTGGTGGAGAAAATTACGAGAATGGATATCTTCCAATAACGCAAATCGAAATGGATCTTGTTAAAAATGTTAGTGAGATCTTCCATGCTGCAGGGAAAAAAGTGATCGTTGTTTTAAATGTTGGTGGAGTTTGGGAAACCGCAAGCTGGAGAGATTACCCGGATGCTATCTTATTGGCATGGCAACCTGGTCAGGAAGGCGGATATGCTGTTGCAGATATCATCAAGGGAACCATAAACCCATCAGGGAAATTACCAGATTCATTCCCAATGAAATATGCAGATGTTCCTTCGTCTGAATCATTCCCCGGAATACCTGCCAAGGATCCTGTTAATTCATTTTATGAAGAGGGTATTTATGTTGGATATCGTTATTACGATTCATTTAATGTTCCAACAGCATATGAATTTGGCTATGGAATGTCTTACACCAAATTTGATTATTACAATTTAAAATTAAGCAGTACTAATTTTTCAAATAAAATAAAAGTTACCGTTACAGTTAAAAATACAGGGAAAGTAGTAGGGAAAGAAGTTGTTCAGTTATACCTGAAAGCACCTTCTAATGAAATTGAAAAACCCGAAAAAGAATTAAAAGGTTTTGCTAAAACAAAATTATTAAAACCTGGTGAGAGTCAGCAACTTTCCTTTAATCTGGACAAACGCTCTCTTGCTTCTTTTTGGACTGGGATCAGTTCCTGGGTAGCAGATAAAGGAGATTATGAAGTACGAATAGGTGCTTCCTCCAAAGATATCCGATTAAAAGCTAATTTTAATTTATCGGAAAAAATAATTGTTGAAAAAGTACATGATGTACTATATCCAAATTTTATGATGAAAGAGTTGAGTAGATCTGATAAATAGATTTTCTATTATAGGATTTTAAAACGTCCATAAAAAAATAATAAAAGAGATAAAATCATGAAAAAATCATTTTTATTAATAGTAACCATCTTATCAATAAGCTTAAATTCTTATTGTCAGACAAACAATCTAAGAAATCTGTACCAGCTTTCCAATGCCCAAACCCGATCTATAAGTCCTGAAAACTTTACAGGAGAAAAAGGCAAAGGGGGAATGGCAACCTTGGAAGAAGGTTCGGCTGCAAAAATGGCAAGAAAATTAGGTCAAGGGTGGAAAGTCAACCCATACATTCGCATCAAACCCGGAGAAACTTTTACTTTGGGAGAGATTAGTGCCTCAGGAATTATCAATCATATCTGGATGACTCCCGTTGGTGAATACCGCCTGATGATCTTACGTTTTTATTGGGATGATGAAAAGGAACCTTCTATTGAAGTTCCTGTAGGTGATTTTTTTGCTGCAGGCTGGGGAATTATGAATGAACCAGTAATTAATTCTGCAACAGTAGCAGTTAACCCACGAAGTGGATTTAATTCTTACTGGCAAATGCCATTTAGAAAAAATTGCAGAATTACCATGGAGAATATGTCTGCTAAGGAAACAACTGTATATTATCAAATAAATTATTCACTTGAAAAAGTAGAAAAAGACACTCCTTATTTTCATGCTCAGTTTAGAAGAGTAAAAGAATTACCTCTTAAAAAAGTATTTACTATTGTTGATGGAATAAAAGGTAAAGGTCAGTATGTCGGAACTTATCTGGCACATGGTGCAAGAAAAAGTGGCTGGTGGGGCGAAGGTGAAGTTAAATTCTTTATGGATGGAGACAAAGAATTCCCAACCATTTGCACAACAGGAGAAGAAGATTATTTTTTGGGATCTTACGGTTATAATGACAGAGAAATTGATGGAAAAATGTACTACGACAGCTTTAGTAGCTTATATTCTGGATTCTATGAAGTAAAAAAATCAAAGATCGACGGATTTGTAGGGGTATTTGGTCAGTACAGATGGCATGTTCTGGATCCAGTTCGTTTTGATAAGGATTTAAGAATAACCATACAATGCCTTGGATGGAGCTCTGATGGATACTTACCATTAAATGATGATCTGGCATCGGTTGCTTACTGGTATCAAATAGAACCTCATAACTCCTTTCCTAAATTACCTTCAAATGAAGATCTTATTATTAAAAAGAAATAAAATGAAACTACAAAAACTTTATCTTTCTTTCCTGTTTGTATTAGCAATTACCATTAATTCGCTTTTTGCACAAGACTGGCCAACCTATCAAAATGACGCACAGCGAAGTTGTATCACTCCAAATAATTTAAAATTTCCTTTGAACTTACAATGGGAACATCAGGCGACTGTTGCTCCCAGTCCTGCATGGCCTGCACCTGCAAAAACTGATTTTTGGCATCGTGAAGAAAATTTAAAACCACGTGTAATTTTTGACAGGGCTTATCATGTTATTAGCGTAGAGGATAAAGTTTATTTTGGTTCTTCAGCCGATGATAAGGTATATTGCCTTGATGCAAAAACAGGTAAAGAAGTATGGTCATTTTTCACAGGAGGACCGGTAAGACTTGCCCCTTCGTATGTAAATGGAAAGATCTATTTTGGTTCGGATGATGGTGTAGCCAATTGTTTAGATGCCAAAAAAGGAACATTGATGTGGAAAGTAGAAGCTTCAAAAAGCAAAAAATTGATTCCGGGAAATGAAAGGATTATTTCAACTTCTGCTATAAGAACAGGAGTTCTTGTTGATAATGGAGTTGCTTATTTTTGTACTGGTATGTTTCCTAATGAAGGGGTTGAACTTTATGCTGTAAATGCAACTAATGGAAATATTATCTGGAAAGAAACAAACCTTCAGATTTCTCCTCAGGGATATATGCTTGCCTCAAAAACTAATCTTTATATACCCACAGGCAGAACTCGACCGAAGATCTATTCCCGTAAGGATGGTAGCAGAGTAGGTGATTTTAATGCTGGAAACGGTGGTACCTATGCTTTATTGGTAGATGATGAAATTATTTTTGGCGCCGGAGATGAGGGAGGACTCAATAATTATCCTGCCTGCAATGCAAATGAAGATGATGAAATTGCTACATTTCTTGGTCAGCAAATTATTGTTGAAAATGACATTTCTTATTTGCGATCAGATAAAGAACTATCAGCAATAAGACGTGAAAAATATATAGCCGATTTCAAAGACTGGGCAAAGGCAGAAGATAAAAAGAGTGATCTGGCCCATGACCTCTGGGATCTAAGGGAACAACGAAAAAAAGCATCTCCATCTGAAATAAAAAAGATCGATTCAAGAATTCAGGGACTTATTGAGAAAATTAATTTGTATGAGGATAAGCGAGAGAAAATAGAAGCCGGAGGTTTGATCTGGAAAACAAAGATCGATGCTTCCTACTCTATGATCCTTGCAGGAAAATCCATTATCATTGGAGGTAGCGGGAAAATTGATGTATATGACTCCACTTCAGGGAAAAAAACATGGTCAGAAAAAGTAGAGGGTATTGTTTATAGTCTGGCTGTTGCCAACGGAAAATTACTGGCTAGTACTGACAAAGGAATGATTTACAGCTTTTCATCCCAAAAGATTTCTAAGCCAATCTTAAATAAAACTGAAATAGTTGACAATCCATTTAAAGACAATATAAATTCACAACTTTACAAAGATGCAGTAAACAAGATCATTTCAACAGGGGTGAAAAAAGGTTACTGTCTTGTTGTTGGAAGTGAATCTGGACAATTGGTTTATGAGCTTGCCAAAAGTACAGATCTTAAAATAATAGGTATTGAAGAAGATGCTGTAAAAGTTGAAAAATCAAGAAAATTATTAAATAAAGCAGGAATCTACGGAAGTAAAGTGACTATCATTCATGGAGATCTAAAGAATTTACCTTTTAATAAATACTTTGCTAATCTGATCGTTTCTGATAAATTATTGATATCAGGCAATTTAGAAACATCGGCTGATGAAATTTTCAGAGTTCTAAAACCCTATGGAGGTATTGCCTATCTTGGAGTTGAAAATGGAGACAAACAATTTTTAAAAAAATGGACCGGTCATTCAAAAGAAAAATGGGAAGAACATAATGGATGGGTTACTGTTAAAAGAGGTATCATTCCGGGAGCCGGTGAATGGACACATCTTTATGCCGAACCGGGCAATACAGCCTGTAGTAAAGATTCCGTTGAAGGCCCTTTCGAAATTCAATGGTTTGGTCAGCCGGGACCACGTGAAATGATCAATCGTCATAGCCGTCCAATGGCTCCGCTCTTTAAAGACGGCAGACTTTTTGTTCCGGGAGATAACCGGATTATTAGCGTTGATGCATATAACGGAACACCTCTTTGGAATAAATATGTTCCTGATTCAAGAGTACTTGGAGCACTAAGAGATTGTGGTACCATGGCCGTTACCAGTGATCATATTTATATAGCTGCCGGCCAATCTGCTTTGGGTTTTAAAGTGGAAGATGGCGATCAGGATATTACCTTAGAAGCTCCTCAGGTAGTTCCCGGACAGGAAAGTAAATGGGGATATCTAGCAATTGTTGGTGATCAGATCTTTGGATCCGGTAAAAAATTCAGTGCATCGGTTACTACATTAGGTCGTGATAATTGTGATGCTTTTGAAGGAGATTACCGGGATATGGTGAGTAGCGATTATCTGTTTTCTCTTGATCGAATAACAGGTGAAGTTCTATGGACATACCGTGGACTGGTTTTCAATAATACAATCACAATTGGTGGTGATTGTATGTATTTAGTTGAAAGCCGTAACTCAAAGGCTGTACACGATTTTGATGGCAGATTGAGAGTGGATCATTTCAATGAAGGACCAACTTATATTGTGAAATTAGACAAACGTACAGGTAAAAAAGTATGGGAAAAAGAATTTAAGTTTCCTTATTCTCAAATTATGTTTCTTTCTTTTACAAAAGGAACATTACTCGTTACAGGATCTTTTAATGTAAAGGCAAATGTTCATTATCGTATCTATGCATTTGATGGGGGAAAAGGGAAATTAAACTGGGAGAAAGAGTATAAAGGAGGTGATACTGGAGGATCTCATGGTGAGCAATGGCAGCACCCTGTTATAATTGGCAACAGAATATTTTTATACCCATATATTTTTGATCTGAAAACCGGACTTAGAGATGATGTAACTTTTAATAAAGGAGGCTGTGGAGCATTTTCAGGTTCTGCCAATAATCTGTTTGCCAGAAATTCAAATCCTACTTTTTATGATCTGATCAAAGAAGATAAAGAAGGTACGCGTCTTACAAAAGTGAACCGTCCTGGATGCTGGATCAATATTATTCCTGCAGGAGATCTGATTTCCGTTCCGGAAGCAAGTTCAGGATGTACCTGTGATTATCCTATTCAAACATCATTTGTGTTTATCTCAAAAAATTAAATATGAAATTACGCTTCACTATTCTTTTTCTATTTGTGGCAATAAGTAATTTATTTGCCTGCAGATATACAGTTCGTGAAATTGGGTTTGCCGATTTTGGAAAAGATCAGTATTGGTTTGTACTTTTTAATGATGGCAGTGTTTCTGAAGCTGATATAAAAATCTTTAAAAACACTGCAAGAGCAGCCATGTTGGATGCAAATGTTATTGTTGAGGTTATTGATGTAAATAAAGATGATTCTTCACTGACCAAATATTATAAAGAATATACAGGTAAAAGGAAACCAAATATCATGTTGATCTCTCCTGAACAAAGGGCTAAGGAATTTTTCATTGATAAATCTGAAAATTTTTCATTGGCACTTTGGGATCTGATCGAGGAAATACTTATTTCTCCTGCACGAAATGAACTCACTAAAAACATCATCAAAGCTTACGGAGTGATATTTTTTGTGGAAGGAAAAAATAAAGAAGAGAACGAAAAAGCACGTGCTCTTTTGGATATTGGAATTGATGAGATCAAAAAGATTATGGGAGGTTTACCGCATCCTGTTCATACACCTCCACATGTGATCACGATCAAACCAAATGAAATAAAGAATGAAAGTGTGTTGCTTTGGAGTCTTGGTTGGGAGGAGGCAGATGCCGATCATCCCGCAATTGCAATGATGTATGGTCGTGCTCGAAGAATGGGACCTATACTTACAGGCAACATGATTAAACAGGATGTTATAGAAAATATGATGCGTTTTATAGGGGAAGACTGTGAATGTGGGCTAGATCGTAGCTGGATGCTGGGCACCATGCTTCCACTACGATGGGATTCAAAATTAAAGGCTGCCGTGTTTAAAGAGCACGGATTTGATGCAGATAACCCTTTGATAATTTCTGAAATGAGCCAGATTTTATCCATTGCACCCGAGCGTGTAAATAATTCTATTGATACAGATATTTTATATGGTTATTCTGAAAGTGTTTTAGTGGTAACAAATGTCGCTAAAAAAGCAAAAGCACCTATTAAACCAACTAAAAAACCAGCTATAAAAAGTGCTCTATCTCAGAAAAACAAGGTTATTAAACCTGTTTTAGTTGATAGTTCTCAAACGATTCCGATAGCAATCGAAAAAGAAAAAACCAAACCACAACTTGCTGAAAAGAAAGCAGTAACAGTAGAAGGAATAGAAGAGGAAACATTTACATTTCGAGATGCTTTAAATAGCTTATTATTAGGTTTTTTCGGAATTTTGATCATTGGAGCAGTTATCTTTTTTAGAAAATACAGAAAAAACTTTTAAGCATGTTACGACTAATTATAAAAGAAATTTTAAGTAGGAAAGTTAATTTTATTCTGGGCTTGATAGCAGTTGTTACAGCGGCAGCTTTTTTTGTTACTTTTTACACTTTAAGTGAAGCATCTGACAGAGAAACAAAACGATTGACAAGAGATATGGGTTTTAACCTTCGGATTATTCCTAAAGAAACTAACATGGATAGTTTTTGGCTGTCAGGATTCTCAGGAAATACCATGCCCGAAGATTTTGTGCAGAGATTTAACAATTTTAAAGATTTTTCGTATGCACATTTGACTGCCACTTTGCATCAAAAAATAAAATGGCGGGATATGAATATTATCCTTACCGGAATATCACCTGAGATTGAACCTTCAGGTAAGAAAAAAGCACCTATGGTTTTTACTATTCAACCTGGGAGTGTTTATGTGGGTCATGAAATCGCAATAAAATACAACCTTAAAAAAGGAGACAAAATAGATGTTTTAGGAAAACCATTTATGATTGCCAAAACTCTTACTGAAAATGGAAATAGTGATGACATTCGTATTTTTGCACCCCTTGCTGATGTTCAGGAAGTTTTGCATATGCCTGGGGAAATTAATGAAATCAAAGCCCTTGATTGTTTATGTTTGATAGATGATCATAAAGACGCCATTACACTTTTAAGAGAACAATTAGGTCAGGTGATGCCTGAAGCAAAACTAGTACTCAACCAAACAATAGCGGTTACCCGTGAAAAGCAACGTCGGATGTTTGAAAAGTATTTTGCTTTTTTAATACCTATACTAATCCTGGTTTCTACAATTTGGATTGGAACCATGGCTTATTTAAATGTGAAGGAAAGAATCCAAGAAATTGGAGTACTCAGGGCTTTGGGTTATGGACTGGTTAAAACAGCATTTTTATTTTTAGGAAGAGCATTTTTTATGGGTATTCTGGGAGCTATATTAGGATTTGTTATTGGTACTATGTTTTCATTGATTTATGGACCGGATATTTTTATCGTAACTGCGAAATCTATAAAACCAATTTATAGTTTGTTGTTTTGGTCTATTCTGTTTGCTCCATTACTAGCCATTGTTGCATCTTTTATTCCGGCAATGATTGCAATATCTAAAGATCCTGCTACAATATTAAGAGAAAATTGATTATGATAGAAATAAAAGATCTTAGCAAAATTTATATCTCAAAAGGAGAAGAGGTAAAAGCTATTGACAACCTCTCACTGCATATTTCTAAAGGAGAATTTATTGTAATTAGAGGGGAGAGCGGCAGCGGAAAAACCACTTTACTTTTAATGATAGGAGCCATGCTAAAACCAAACCATGGTAGTATCATTTTTGATAATCAAAATATTTATGATTTGAGTTTATCAAAACGAAATCAATTTAGAGCATCAAAAGTTGGATTTGTATTTCAAATGTTTCATTTACTTCCATATTTAACATTGCTGGAAAATGTAAATGTTATGTCTCTTGGAAAAAAGAACGTTGAAGCAGAAAATATGTTGATTGATTTGGGTCTTGGACAAAGAATACACCATAAACCTAATGCCCTAAGTGCTGGAGAAAAGCAACGAGCGGCTGTTGCAAGAGCATTGATCAATCATCCTAAAATTATTTTAGCTGATGAGCCAACCGGAAATTTAGATCCCGAAAACACAGAAGAAGTTTTAAAGAGTTTTGTTCAATTCCATAAAAATGGAGGAACAGTGATTGTTGTAACACATGGTAAAGAGGCTGATAAATATGCAGATCGTATCATATCTTTAAAGCATGGAAAAATTATTAGTTGATATAGGATTATAAAAATGAATAAAATCAATATGGAAGATAATCTTGATTATGATGTTATTGTTATTGGAACAGGAATAACGGGAGGATGGGCAGCAAAAGAATTGTGCGAGAACGGTTTAAAAACATTGGTGCTTGAAAGAGGAAGAATGGTAGAGCATATAAAAGATTATCCTACCATGTATAAAGATCCATGGGATTTTGAATTTAGAGGAGAAACTACCAGAAAAGAAAAATTAAGACAACAAAAACAAGGAAGAGCAGGAGTAACAAGTATGGCTCGTAAGCATTTTTTTGTCGATGATATCAAACATCCATATAATGAAATAAAACCTTTTAATTGGATAAGAGGTTACCATGTTGGTGGGCGTTCTTTAACTTGGGGAAGACAGAGCTACAGATGGAGTGATTTAGATTTTACAGCAAATAAAAAAGATGGTCATGGTATAGATTGGCCAATTAGATATAAAGATATTGAATCTTGGTACGAACATGTTGAACGTTTTATTGGTGTAAGTGGTGAAAAACTTGGACTTCATCAGTTGCCTGATAGTATTTTTGAGCCACCAATGGAGCTAAAATGTGCAGAAATACAATTAAAAGAAGGTTTGGTAAAAAATTATTCTGATAGAATTTTAACTCCAGGCAGAACAGCCCACTTAACTAAAGGAGAGGGTTTTAAAGGCAGAGGCAAATGCCAATACAGAAATAGATGCATGAGAGGATGCTATATTGGAGGATATTTTAGTAGCAATGCATCAACTTTACCTGCTGCTCAAGAAACTGGAAACATGACTTTACGTCCGCATTCTATTGTATATGAAATTATTTATGACGATACTTTAAAAAAAGCTACAGGAGTTAGGGTAATAGATGCAAAAACCAAAGAAAAGATCGTGTTTAATGCAAAAGTTATTTTTTGTTGTGCTTCTACAGTTGCCAGTACATCTATTTTATTACAATCTAAATCAGAACGGTTTCCTAACGGATTAGGAAATGATAGTGGAGAACTTGGTCATAATTTAATGGACCATCATACAGGAGCAGGAGCAAGCGGAAAAACAGATAGGTATGATGATAAATATTATAAAGGAGGTAGGCCTAGTGGAATTTATGTTCCAAGATTTAGAAATTTAGGTAAAAGAGAATCTAAAACAAATTACTTAAGAGGGTTTGCTTATCAGGGAGCCGCATCGAGAAATAATAAAGCAGATACGGTTGATGAATATGGGTATGGAGCAGCATTTAAAGAGAAAATGTTAGAGCCTGCGGGTTGGACTATGGGATTAGGCGGTTTTGGAGAGTGTTTACCAAATCATGAAAATAAAATGACTCTTGATTATAATAAATTAGATGAATGGGGCTTACCAACAGTTACTTTTGATGCCGAGTGGAAAGAAAATGAATTAAAAATGAGAGAAGATATGGCTCAAGAGGCAGCAGAGATGTTAGAAAAGGCCGGATTTACTGATATGAAAAAACATAATGGTAGTCCTAATTTTGGAATTGGAATTCATGAAATGGGCACTGCCCGTATGGGAAGAAATCCTAAAACTTCTATTTTAAATAGCAACAACCAGATTCATACTGTTAAAAATGTTTATGTTACTGATGGCTCTTGCATGTCATCCTCTGGATGTCAAAATCCTTCATTAACATATATGGCTCTTACGGCGAGAGCAGCCAACCATGCTGTTCATCTTATTAAAAATAACAAAATTTAATTGTAATGGATAGAAGGAATGCTTTAAAGAAAATTGGATTATCACTTGGTTATGTGGCAGCTGTACCAACTGCATTAAGTATTTTAGAAAGTTGTATTAATGAGTCTAAGCTATTATGGAATCCGAAATTCTTCACTAAAAAAGAAGCAATAATAGTAGAAAATTTGATTGATTTAATACTCCCAACGACCAAACAATCTTTAGGAGCAATTGATGTAAATGTGCACCTGTTTCTAGATTCATATTTCGATAAAGTTGTTGAAATTGATGGGCAAAATTCCTTTAAAAAGGGAATTCAATTGATATTAAATACTTTTGGAAACGATGTAGATAATATAACTGTTAAACAATATGACGCACTGTTAACCAAATATTTAAAATCGAGTTTGGATAATAGAGAATTATTTAAAAACAATGAGGATACGTATTTGATTTATCAAACATTAACTGTTTTAAGAAGTAAATCTGTTTGGGCTTTTAAAACAAGTCAAGAAATTGGTAAAAATGTTTTGGCTTACGATCCTGTTCCTGGTGTGCAAATAGGATGTATGCCTTTAAACGAAGCAACTGGAGGTAAAGGGTGGTCACTGATGAATTAAATAATATAATGAAGAAGTAGCAAAACTAGCGGAATTACCTATTTATTGGATTAGGATCTCTGCATATATGTTTATTAATTTTTTGGTAGCTTTAGCAGGGAGTTACTTATCCAACACAATTATACCAAGGTAACCTAAATGATAGTGCTGCTTTTGAACTCGACGCAATTGCAGCGACTATACTCTTTCAAGAAGAAAGTTTAAATATTAAAAAAATAAATATAATATCATGCAAAAATCAATTTTACTGGCAATAGCAATTGCTTTATTAAGTTTAAGTTCGTTTGGTCAGACAAATAATTTAAGAAATCTTTTGCAGCTTTCAAATGCCCAGACCAGATCTATAAGTCCGGAGAATTTTACAGGAGAAAAAGGAAAAGGAGGTATGGCTACGATAGAAGAAGGTACTGCTGGAGAAGATGCAAAGTGGTTAGGTCAGGGCTGGAAAGTCAATCCCTTTATTTATATCAAACCTGGAGAAATTTTTACTTTGGGAGAAATTGATGGTTCTGGTATTATCAATCACATTTGGATGACTCCTGTGGGCGAATATAGATTGATGATTTTACGATTTTATTGGGATGATGAAAAAGAACCCTCAATCGAAGTTCCTGTAGGAGATTTTTTTGCAGCAGGCTGGGGAATCATGAATGAACCGGTAATCAATTCTGCAACAATGGCTGTTAACCCGCGTAGTGGATTTAACTCCTATTGGCAAATGCCTTTTAGAAAAAAATGTAGAATTACAATGGAGAACATGTCTGATAAAGAAGCCTCCGTTTATTATCAAATTAATTATTCTCTAGAAGAAGTAGCGGAGAAAACCCCATATTTTCATGCACAATTTAGAAGGGTAAAAGAATTACCTTTTAAAGAAGTTTTCACTATTGTGGATGGTATAAAAGGGAAAGGACAATATGTTGGTACTTATCTGGCACATGGAGCAAGAAAAAGTGGCTGGTGGGGAGAAGGTGAAGTCAAATTCTATATGGATGGAGATAAGGATTTTCCAACGATTTGTACTACAGGAGAAGAAGATTATTTTTTAGGCTCTTACGGTTATAACGACAGAAAAATAGATGGTAAAATGTATTATGATTCTTTTAGTAGCTTATACTCTGGTTTCTACGAAGTGAAAAAATCTAAAATTGATGGTTTTGTTGGAATATTCGGACAGTATCGCTGGCATGTGTTAGATCCGGTTCGATTTGATAAAGATTTGAAAATAACAGTGCAAAGTATGGGCTGGGGACCAAAAGGATATTTACCTTTAAAAGACGATTTAGCATCTGTTGCATACTGGTATCAAATAGAACCGCATAATCCTTTTCCAAAATTACCTGCAAAAGAAAAACTGATTATTAAAAAAAAACAGACAAAATAGAAACTTTATGGAAACTAAAATTGAATCAAAAGACAAAGAAAGACTCTACTCATTAGATACATTACGTGGATTTGATATGTTATGGATTATTGGGGGTGGTACTGTAATTCATGCTTTGGCAAAAGCTACTAACTGGGGATGGATGGAAGCGTGGTCACATCAACTGCACCATGCATCATGGGAAGGATTTCATTTCGAAGATCTTATTTTCCCCTTATTTATGTTTATTTCAGGAGTTGCAATTCCTTATGCCATAACTTCCAGAATACAAAAAGGAGTGAAAAAATCAGTACTTGTTAAAAAGGTTTTTAAAAGAATGGTCTTGCTGATAGTGTTTGGTTTTATTTATAACGGAGCTTTAAAAAATGGATTTGGCAATTTGCGATATGCAAGTGTTTTATCTCAAATTGGTATTGCCTATTTCTTTGCTGCATTAATTGTGATTTATACAAAAACATTGAAAACAAGAGTTATTTGGCTGTTTGGTATTCTGGTTGGTATTGCTATTTTACAACTTCTTGTAAATGCTCCTGGGTTTAATGCAGGAGAGCTTTCAAGAGACGGTGGTATCAACGCATGGCTAGATCAGAATTTTTTACCTGGAAGATTGTATGGAAAAACCTATGATCCGGAAGGTATTTTATGTATCATTTCGGCCACATCTGTAACCTTAATGGGTACCTTTGCAGGGAATATACTCCGAACTAAAACTTTTAGCCAAAATAAAAAAACAATATATTTGTTAATTACAGGCATAGTTCTCGTAGTTATTGCACTTTCACTTTCTCCTGTATATCCTATTATTAAAAAATTATGGACAGTTCCTTTTAATATTATGGCTGCTGGTACCAGTTTTCTTTTATTGACCCTTTTCTATTATATCATTGATGTGAAAATGTGGAGAGGATGGATCTTCTTTTTTCAGGTGATAGGATTAAATTCCATCACCATTTATATGGGAGTCAGAATAATTGATTTTGCATCTATTTCTGAATTCTTTTTGGGATGGATTGCAACACCGGCAGGTCTTTATGGTGCTGTAATTATAGCAATTGGTGTACTCGCAGTAGAATGGATGCTGCTTTACTATTTATATAAAAATAAAATATTCTTACGGGTATAAATTTTTTACCCTGCAGATATAAAATTGAACTCTTTATCGTTTATTTCGTTAAGTGGCATATGATTAGAAAACAATAAAATATAATCAAAATTTAACCCTTTAACTAATTTAAAAAATGAAAAAAATTACAATCCTCACTGCCCTGCTTATTTTTACAATCATGGCACAGGCACAAAATGAAAAAAAACTAAAATTCAACAAAAATGGCGAATTCAAAATTGTTCAATTTACAGATACACATATAGACCTTGAAAACAACAAGAATTTAAGTGTTTACAAAACTGTCAAGAAAATAATTGAAATTGAAAAACCTGATTTTGTTATCCTCACAGGTGATATTATAACAGAAAAAAATGCAAAGGAAGGATATCAGCGGTTTTCTGATATTTTTAGAAAAGCAAATATACCCTGGGCTATTGTATTTGGAAACCATGATTCACAAGGTGATATTTCCAGAAAAGATCTTAGTGATTTTATTGAAAAACTACCCTATTGTATGAATAAGGATGTCGGGGATAAGGTTTATGGGAATACAAATTTTGTTCTGTCTGTATATGGTAAAAGTAATAAAACTGAGGCTTTACTGTATTGTATAGATACCGGAAACCGAAGTGCTTTAAAAATTATGGGAAATGGCTATGATTGGATAAGGTTTTCTCAGATAGACTGGTACAGAAAAACCAGTCAGGCTTATACACTTGAAAACGGTGGGAAGGCACTGCCCGCACTGGCATTTTTTCATATACCACTTTTGGAATACAACAATGTATGGAATAATAATGTAAATCCACCCATTGGTGTAAAAAATGAAGATCCATCGAGTCCTAAAGTTAATAGTGGCATGTTTACAGCGATGCTTGAAAAAGGAGATGTTATGGGTACTTTTGTTGGTCATGATCATATCAACGATTATATTGGGGTATATTATAATATAGCCCTGGCACATGGAAGAGTTACCAAGATCATGAAAAATCCAGATGAAGATCCTTTGGCGGGTGGAAGAGTAATTGTTTTAAAAGAAGGAGAACACCAATTCGAGACCTGGATACGTGACATGAATGGAAAAAGAGAACTTTATTGCAACTGGCCAAATTCATTTAGATCTCAAAACGAAGGTCAATAATCATTTATAAATATAATTAATCTTTTCCATGAAAAAATATAATCTTTTTTATTTGTTGATCATCATTCCTTTATTGATGCAATCACAATCAACTGAAAAACCAAAGTCCTATGATATTTCTAAAGACAGGGTTTTATACACGGTTGGTTATAGTCATTTAGATTCACAGTACGAATGGGATTATAAAACAACAGTAAGTGAGTATTTAAAGAATACCTTGGAAGAGAACTACAGGTTATTTGAAAAGTATCCTCATTATGTATTCAATTTTACAGGTTCCCGAAGATATAAACTGATGAACGAGTATCATCCGGAACTCTTTAAAAAACTTCATGGATATATCGATCAGGAAAGATGGTTTGTTGCTGGTTCTAATGTGGATGAGGGGGAAGTAAATATTTCCTCTTCTGAATCTGTTATCAGGCAGGTTCTTTACAGTAATAATTATTTCCGTGCAGAATTTGGTAAAGAAAGTGTTGATTATATGTTACCTGACTGTTTTGGGTTTGTGGCAAGTCTACCATCCGTATTACACCATGCCGGACTAAAGGGATTTTCTACACAAAAATTAACCATTCCAAATCTTGCAACTGCTATTCCTTTACCTTTTAATATTGGTGTATGGAATGGTCCTGATGGCAAAGGGTTGGTCTCTGTTTTAGACGCAACAGACTATGATGGTGATATTTTACCGCGGTTAGATATTGACCCTTATTGGGTGGATAGATTGAATAAAGATCGTGATAAATACGGCATTCTATTTGGCTACAGATATTACGGTGCCGGAGATATGGGAGGCGGAATCAGAGAAAGAGATCTGGTAAATGCAGAAAAAAGTTTAAATAATCCTGACAGTAAACTCAAGGTTGAGCTGACTTCATCCGATCAAATATTTAAGGATATTACACCCGATATTGAAAAAAAATTACCTGTGTTTTCAGGGGATCTTTTTTTAGTGGAGCACAGTGCTGGTTCTCAGACTTCCCAATCTTTTATGAAACGTATGAACCGTAAAAATGAAGTTTTGGCTCAGGCTTCAGAGCAAATGGCGGTAATGGCTGGCTTTACGACTAACATGCCATATCCAAAGGAAAAATTGAATAACTCCTGGGAATTATTACTGGGGAGTCAGATGCACGATATACTTCCGGGAACTGCAATTCCAAGTGCTTATGATTTATCGTGGAATGATGAATTTATCGCACAAAATGGATTTTCGGAAGTATTAAAAAACTCACTTGCAAATGTATCTTCTCAGATGAATACCAAAACAAAAGGAAGAGCAATTACGATCTATAATCCTGTTGCAACAGACAGGGAAGACATCTGTACTGTTGAATTAGAATATCCTACATTACCTAAATATATAAAAGTCTATAATACCAAAGGGAAAGAAGTCCCATCACAAATAATATCAAGAATTGGTAATAAATTAAAAATTATTTTTAGTACCCAAACAAGATCTTTAGGACTTGCTGTTTATGATGTAAGAAATTCTTCCTCTCCATCAAAATTGAAAACAAATACTTTATCCGTCTCTTCAAATGCTTTGGAAAATGAATATTATAAAGTTTTGATAAATAACAAAGGTGATATTGTTAGTGTTTTTGATAAAAAACTGAAACGTGAATTATTGTCAAAACCAGCCCGATTAGAATTTTTACATGAAAAACCTAAAAAAGAACCTTCCTGGAATATGTTTTGGTATGACAGAAAAAATCCTGCATTCGCCTTTATGGATGAAGATGTTTCTGTTAAAATAGTAGAATCAGGGCCGGTTCGCGTTGCTTTGGAAATTTCCAGTAAAGGGCAAAACTCAGGAATTGAACAAATTATCAGTCTTTCTACAGGCAATTCCGGTAAACGAGTGGAAGTTGCAAATAAAATAGACTGGCAATCCACAGGAGTTAGTTTAAAAGCTTCCTTTCCTTTTACTGCCACAAACGAAAATGCTACTTACAATCTTGGAGTTGGAACGGTCAAAAGAAATACAAATCATGAGAAAAAATTTGAAGTACCATCTAAAATGTGGCTGGATCTGACGGATAATTCTGGTCAATTTGGAATCTCCATATTAGAGGATTGTAAATATGGCTCGGATAAACCAGACAAGAATACTTTACGATTGACCTTACAATATACACCCTCAGCAGAAAAATGCCCAACCTGGCTTTATCAGGCAACGCAAGACTGGGGTATCCAGGATGTAAAATATGGTTTATATAGTCATTCCGGCGACTGGTCTGAAAGTGAAACACAATGGCAGGCTGAATTTTTAAATAAACCTTTGATTGCATTTGAATCACCAAAACATTCCGGAAGTTTGGGAAAAGAATTTTCTTTTTTAAGCATTAGCTCTCCTAATGTTGGCCTAATGGCATTAAAAAAAGCTGAAAAAAATGAGTATATCATTATTCGGGTAAATGAACTCACAGGTAAGGATCAAAAGTCCGTAAATATTAAATTTCCTAATAATATTCTCGATGCTTATGAAGTAAACGGTCAGGAGCAAAAAACAGGAAATGCAGTATTTTCAAAAAACAGTCTTCAATTTGATCTATCACACCATTCCTTAAAAAGCTTTGCCGTAAAACTGGCACCTAAAAAGCATATTGATTTCAATCAAAAAGAAGTGGTATTACCTTATGATGAAGATGTTATGAGTTTTGATACTTATCGTATGGATGGTGATTTTACCAGCCGACGTGTTGATCCAATCTATCACTGGGATGTGGAAACCTACCCGGCAGAAATGATACCAAAAACTTTGATTAGTGAAGGTGTAAAATTCAACATGGGAAGCACTGATGATTTTAAAAATAATGTTGTTAATTGTAAAGGACAGGATTTAAAATTACCTTCAGGAGATTACAATAAAATATACATTTTAGCTGCTGCAACCGAAGATACATCCGGTAATTTTTTAATTAATGGAAAACCAGTGAATTTGAATATTGCAAAATGGCATGGTTTTATTGGTCAGCATTACGACAGGCAATTTGAATTAGATGGTCATACTGTTTATGATGTAAAAGAACCTTTTTTAAAGTACGATAACATTGCCTGGTTTGCATCACATTATCACTTTGGTTATCCAACTGCCAATGTTCCTTATGAATATTCCTATATTTTTAAATATGAAATAGATCTGACTGGAAAAACAGATAAGATCACTTTACCGGACAATTCAAAAATTAAAATATTTGCTATATCAGTTGCTAAAAATAATGGAGATAACATCCAATTGCTACAACCTTTATCAGATGATTTTAAAGAAAATAAGCCTTTTCATTTGAGAAAAATAACAAAAAATGAGAAATAATAAATATTTACTATACAGTACTATTGTTGCAGCTCTTGGAGGTTTGCTTTTCGGTTTTGATACAGCAGTGATTTCAGGAACAACAGGGTGGCTTGAAAAAACATTTCATCTAACATCTTTTTGGTTGGGTTTTACGGTTGCAAGTGCATTGATAGGAACTATTGTTGGAGCAATTACCATAGGAAAACCAGCTGACAAATACGGAAGAAAAAATGTATTGTTTATTATTGCGCTATTATATCTCTTTTCGGCATTAGGAAGTGCTTTTGCATGGAATTGGTATTCTTTTCTTTTCTTTAGATTTATTGGTGGAATTGCCGTAGGAGCAGCCTCGGTTGTATCTCCTTTATATATTGCAGAGATTTCACCTGCCAGATATCGTGGTCGGCTTGTTGCAGTTACTCAATTCAACATCGTGCTGGGAATGCTCTTAGCATTTTTTTCAAACTATATAATTACCGAATTGAATTTGGGGGCTATAGAATGGAGATGGATGTTTGGAGTAGAAGCAATTCCGGCAGCATTATTTTTTATTCTATTATTTAGAAATCCAAATAGTCCAAGGTGGCTGATCGCAAAAGACCGACTGGAAGAAGCAAAACTTGTTTTAGAGAAATTCGGAACGGATAATGGCAGTGTGGAAGAAGAGATCAAAGAGATCAAAGCTTCTTTAGTATCAGAACTTAATCGTCCAGATGAACCATTACTTAGTAAAAAATATATAAAACCAATCATGTTGGCTGTGGCAATTGCAATGTTCAATCAATTATCAGGAGTAAATGCAATCTGGTATTATGCTCCTCATATTTTTAAAATGGCTGGAGCAGGATCAGAATCTGCTATGCTGCAAACTATTCTATTGGGTGGAATCAATATCGTTCTCACCATATTAGCCATGACCGTAATTGACAAATATGGTCGTAAAAAATTAATGCTTATAGGTTCAGTTGGATACCTGATAAGTCTTAGCTTAGTGGCATGGGCATTTTACACTTATGGAACTGATTTTACTGATACTGGTAGTACCATAGTTTTAGCTGGTCTTCTATTATTCATCGCATCTCATGCATTTGGTCAGGGAGCAGTGATCTGGGTGTTTTTAAGTGAAATATTTCCAAATAAAGTGAGAGCTAAAGGTCAGGCTCTGGGAACTTTTACCCATTGGTTTATGGCTGCAATTATATCGTGGACATTTCCAATGATAGCCGAAATATCAGGTGGTCATACTTTTGCATTTTATGCAATTTGTATGGTTGGTCAGCTTCTTTGGGTAATTTATATAATGCCGGAAACTAAAGGAGTTTCATTAGAACAAATACAAAAAAAATTAGGAATCAAATAATATATTAAACAAATTCAATTATGAAAATTATCATTCAAATATTCGCTCTGCTCTTGTTTACCACTTCTTGCACAAAGGAGCCTGTATCTTTAAAGATCACCAATTTAAAACTGGAATCTAAAGAAACACCTTTAGGAGTTGATATTAGCAACCCAAGATTTAGCTGGAATATGGAATCTGAACAAAGAGGTATTCATCAAAAAGCATATCAGATTTTAGTAGCAACATCCAATAAATTTGATGATGATAATTTAATTGTTTGGGATAGTAAAAAAGTTTCTTCTGATAGTTCCATCCAGATCTATTACGAAGGAAAAACACTGGTAAGCAATAAAAAATATTACTGGAAAATAAATGTCTGGGATCAAAATGGAGGTATGCATACATGTTTACCAACATTTTGGACAACCGGATTGTTCCAGAAATCAGACTGGAAAGCAAAATGGATCGGATTGGATAAAGCTGTTGGAAACGATGCTCCGGATGCTCCCAGACGAATCCTTTCTGCAAGGATGTTACGAAAAGAATTTAATCTTGATA
>VAPK010453193.1_pt1 | contig 20285 bp, 13 predicted proteins | sample 3395031 | NCBI WGS metagenome assembly VAPK01 (sample SAMN08290443, study PRJNA428436) | hydrothermal vent metagenome | isolation source: Deep-sea hydrothermal vent chimney 1 | place: Pacific Ocean: Juan De Fuca Ridge
CGTATCCGTCAGATACTTACCAATCTGTTAAACAATGCTGTGAAGTTTACCGACAAGGGACTCGTCAGGCTGCGGATTGAGCTTATCGATTTGGTTGAAGAACAGATCCGGTTACGTTTTTGCGTGGAAGATACCGGCATTGGAATTGCGAAAGAAAATCAGGAACTGCTGTTTGAAAAATATACGCAGGCAGAGGCATCCACCACCCGCAAACATGGCGGTACAGGTCTGGGTCTCAACATTGCCCGGATGCTTGTGGATCTTATGGGGGGCAAAATTGATCTGGACAGCGAAGAAGGTAAAGGCAGTCGGTTCTTCTTTACCATCAACCTGATAACCGGTGACCATACTTATGATCCGTCCGAATTAAAGGCAAACCCACCGTTAAAATATAACCGGGTACTCCTTGTTTCCGCCCTTGAAGAACTCAGAAGTCCATTCAAAACGATATTTGATTTCTGGAAGATTGAAACAGCCTATGCATCCACGCCTGATGAGGCTGCCAAACGGTTAGCTAAGAATCCTTTTGATGTTGTTTTTCTGGATTTCAACGGCTACGAGAAAAATATTCGAGAGACCATAAGTCAAATTGAAAAAGCTGCCGGCAACGCCGGGACCCGGCTGGCATTGCTATACGAACAAAAGGTGAATACTGAAATAAACCGTCTGAAAAAATTGGAAAAATACGGGTTCCTGAATAAACCTGTTTTGCAACGCGACTTAAGAGATTATTTTCAGGGAGCTACTCCGCATTCGCGCATGGTCAAAGCTGTTGAAAAGACAAGAGAAGAAATAAAGACCAGAAACTCCGATTCCCAAATCAGCCTTCCTTTTGGTGATGGTACCGAAATACTTGTGGCTGAAGACCAGCTGATTAACAGAAAGGTGATTACCCAGTTTCTCGAACGGAAAGGCTGGAGTGTCGAGGTTGTGGAAAATGGAAAGCAGGCAGTAAAGACCCTGGAAAAGCATCCCCGCCGGTTCTCGGTGGTTCTTATGGATGTACAAATGCCGATTATGGATGGTTTTGAGGCGACGAGGCAGATCAGGTTGGCAGAGGCCGGGCAAAAAACACATATTCCCATTATTGCCATGACGGCTCATGCTATGAAAGGAGACAAAGAACAATGTATTGCAGCCGGTATGGATAATTATCTCTCTAAACCGGTCAACCCGGAGGAATTATATGAAATGGTTGAGAAATACACGAAAAGCTAGGCTTTAAATTTGGTAAAATGGCGGACAAAAAAGATTACATCGACTATAATGAAGCGAGTAAATGGGAACGGCTGAAGTATTCCCTTCGTACATGGCACAACATAGGTGTGGGCAAATCATTATTTATCTGGTTTCTTGCCATATCTTTTGTTCCGTTGGCAGCCGTTAGCTTCATTAATTTCCTGACGGCATACCAGGGGCTCACCATTGTGGCCGAGAAATCCCTTAACGCCTCTTCCCAGTTGCGTTTAAAATATATCTATACTTTTTTTAATGAAGCCAGTGACTTTCTTGAAATCAACATCAGCTCCGTACAGAAAAAACAACAGTTTGAGAAACTCGCCTCCGATTTTCAAAAAAGTAAACTGAATGTGGCTGAATTTGTTAAGAGTAAGCAATGGGTGGTTTTGACAAAACCGCTTTACCCGGAAATAAAACCTTCCCTGAAATTACAGAATTTTTACGACTTTCTTTTTATTGATACAAAAGGGAATGTCCTTTTTAGTACCAAAGAAGAGAGTGACCTGGGAACCAATATTTTTCAGGGTAAAAAACGGGATACACGCCTTTCCCGGACGGTGAAAAAAAGCCTTGCCGAACACAAAATGCTCTTTTCCGATTTGGAACGTTATGCACCGAGTATGGGAATTATTTCGGGCTTTTTTGTACAGGCTGTAACCAACCAGAAAGGGAAAATCATTGGCGTATTTGCCTTGCAGATAACCATGCAAACCATCAACGGTATGATCCAGCAGGAAGCCGGCTACGGAAAGACAGGCCAGGCTTTTCTCATTGGCTCAGATCTCTACCTGCGTTCTTCCATGCGTTTTGGCGATAAATCCGAGATACTTCGAAAGAAAATTATCAACAAAAAAACACTGGAGTGGAAAGATTTCCTGGAACACCGCGATGACAAAGCTTATCTGAAAACCAATGAGCTGAACGAGGAACGGGTAACTACTTATGATGCCACAGGCAAAGGGTATTATGTTTTGGGAATCTACCGGAACCTGAATGAATTGGAAAAATATGGTGTTCACTGGGCACTGATAGAAGAAATCTCACATCAGGAAGCTTTTGCCTTTGCCCGCCGACTGTCGGATATTGCAAAGATAAGTTTCCTCATAACTATTTTGGTGGTGGTGCTTATTTCCATATTAGTAACGCGCTGGTTTGTCAACCCGATCAAGTTGCTTTCGTCCTGGGGTAAAGAAATTTCTACCGGCAAACTCGTTCAGAAAGAGATTAAAGCACCTCAGAATGAAATCGGTGAGATGAAAGATACTTTCAACCAGCTGGTGGCTTCTTTGAAAACATATTCCGATGTTGCGCAACTTGTTGCCAAAGGTGACTTTAGTAAGCAGGTGGAAGAACGGAGTAAGAATGATATGCTGGCACAATCCATAAACAAAATGGTGGCCAACTTTCGGGAAGTTGTAGAACAGGCCGACCAGATTGCGGGTGGCGATTATAACACGCTGGTGTCTCCGCGTGGCAAAAAAGATACACTGGGCAAAGCGCTGTTTAAAATGACTGGGACCCTGCGAACAAATGCGGAGAAATTCCGTAACGAAGACTGGCTTAAATCAGGTCTTAATGAGCTTGATAGTGTGCTGAAAGGGAAAAATGATATCGAGGAGCTCAGTGGTGGAATCATTAAGTTCTTTGCTTCCTATCTTGAAGCCCAGGTAGGTTTGATTTACCTCTTTGATGAAGAAGATGGACTGTTGAAACTTTCGGGGACTTATGCTGTTAAGGGTAGCGATACACAACCGAGTAAACAATATAAACCCGGAGAAGGGATTGTGGGACAGGTGTTTACTGATAAGAAACGCCTTTTGATAACAGATAAGGGAAATAGGGATATTCCACTAATTGATATGGGGTTGGGGAGCAGTCCGCCGCAAATGCTTGCCGTTGTGCCATTCTCTTTTGAAAACCAGGTTATTGGTATTCTGGAAATGGGATCGGTGAATAATTTTAGCCAGCTTCAGCTTAATTTTATGGATTTGGCTGTTCAGGATCTTGCGCTCGCCGTGATTACTCTGAACTCTCATCTGAAAGTACGCAGACTACTTGAACAGACCCAGGAACAAGCCAAAATCCTTGAGGTACAGCAGGAAGAGTTGCGTCAGGCTAATGAGGAGCTGCAGGAGCAAACCGAAGCGCTGAAACGCTCCGAAGAAAACCTTCAAACCCAGCAGGAAGAGCTGAAAGTTACCAACGAAGAGCTGGAAGAGCGTACCAAAGCACTGGAGATACAACGCGATGCCATAAAACGTAAAAACAGGGAGTTGGAAGAGGCACGTAAAGAGATTGAGAAAAAGGCCAAAGACCTCGAAATGGCAAGTCGTTATAAATCAGAATTTCTTGCCAACATGTCGCACGAGCTGCGAACACCGCTAAACAGTGTTATCGTGTTGTCACAATTGCTGGGCGAAAACAGAAACAATCACCTGAGCGAAAAAGAGAGAGAATTTGCCCGTACTATCAACTCTTCCGGTATCGACCTGCTTAACCTTATCAATGATATACTGGATCTCTCTAAAGTGGAATCCGGTAAGGTTGAGGTCAACCTGGGTCATCTTTATCTGAAAGATCTGGGAACATTTGTGGAGACGAGCTTTAAACCTGTAGTTGAGGAAAAGGGGCTAAAGCTGAAAGTGGAAAAAGCAGATGGCCTCCCCGAATTTGTCGAGACTGATGTGCAACGGGTAGAACAGGTGATCAAGAATTTGGTATCTAATGCAATAAAATTTACTGAAAAAGGAAGCATTACCTTTAAAATGGAGCGTTGTCGGGACAAGAAGTTGCTCAAATCTTTGGGGCTGGATATCGATGATACTCTTGCCTTGACTGTTGCCGATACGGGTATTGGGATTCCGAAAGAGAAACAAAGGGTCATTTTTGAGGCATTTAAACAAGCCGATGGAACCACCAGTCGGAAATATGGCGGAACAGGCCTGGGACTGAGTATTTCACGGAGTTTTGCCGCTCTTCTCGGAGGAGCTGTCGGATTGGTGAGCGAGGAAAACAAAGGCACGGCTTTCACGTTGTATCTGCCCTGGAGCTATGAAGCTGCCGATGTTACTGTACAGGAGATTGAAGAGAGTAAACCCACTGTTGAAACAGATGTGGATGAGAAGATTACAGAAATTCCGGATGCTCCTGCGGATATTCCTGCGGTGGAAGACGACCGGGGAAATTTGCAGGCAAATGATAAAAAAATTCTGATTATCGAAGATGATATCAATTTTGCCCGCGTACTTAAAGACCTGGCACACGAGCACAACTATAAAGCCATTATTGCTTTGGATGGCGAAACAGGACTTTACCATGCTGATTATTATGCACCGGAGGCCATTATTCTCGACTTGGGATTACCCGGAATTGATGGACAGGAAGTGATTGACCATCTGAAAGCCAACCTGAAAACCAGAGCGATTCCCATACATATTATCTCAGCCGGCGATTTTGATATCGAGTTACTGAAGAAAGGAGCCATTGGCTTTATTTCCAAACCGGTAACCAAAGAGCAGGTGGATGCCGTTTTTGAAAAGATTAAGCAAATAACGGACAAACCGCTCAAGAAACTTTTGGTTGTTGAAGATGAGGAAATTACACGGAAAAGTATCGAAAAGTTGCTTAAAGATGACAAACTGGAAATTATCTCGACTGAATCGGGTGAAAAAGCCGTTGAATTGCTAAAAAATGAAAAGTTCGACTGCATGGTTCTTGACCTCGGACTTAAGGATATGAGCGGGTTCGATGTGCTGGAGAAAATTCACAACGATGAAAATGCTTCCAAAGTGCCTGTCGTTATTTATACTGCCCGTGAGCTTAGCCGCCAGGAAGACGAAACGCTGAAAAAATATGGTAGCAGTATTATCCTGAAAGGAGCGCATTCGTTTGAGCGGCTGTTGGACGAAACAACCCTATTCCTGCATCAGGTTGAAGCGGACTTTACCGGTGTTAAGAAAAAAATGTCGGAGAAACTGCATAATGAGAATATTTTGAAGGACAAAACTGTACTACTCGTTGATGATGACATGCGTAATGTTTTTGCACTTTCCAGCCTGCTCGAAAGTTATGATCTGAAAGTCATTGTCGGGAAAAACGGTAAAGAAGCCATTGAGAAATTAAGGGCAAATGCCCGTGTTGTTGACTTGGTGTTGATGGATATAATGATGCCGGAAATGAATGGCTATGATGCCATGAAGATCATCCGTAAGGAAAAACGGTTTGAGAAATTGCCTATCATCGCACTTACTGCCAAGGCTATGAAAGGAGACCGGGAGAAATGCATTGCTGCCGGTGCTAACGAATATCTTTCAAAACCGGTAGAAAGGGAAAAACTTATTTCCATGCTTCGCGTTTGGCTTTATAAATAATAAAACAGCTACCGGTTATGGGGGATAGGGATTTCTCAACTATTGAAAATATCGAACTTGAATTGCTACTACAAGCTGTCTTTTTGCAGTATGGTTACGATTTCAGGGATTACAGTCGCGCGCATGTCAAAAGGCGTGTTAAGCACAGGGTAGTACAGGAAGGGTTGAAAAGTATCTCGGAGCTTCAGAACAATGTTCTTCACGACAGAAGTACTTTTGAACGTTTGGTACGCAGCCTCTCCATCAATGTGACAGAAATGTTTCGTAACCCTGACTTTTACAAGAGTGTTCGCGAGAAAGTCATCCCTATTCTGAAAACTTATCCCTATCTGAAAATTTGGCATGCCGGATGTGCCACCGGCGAAGAGGTCTATTCTTTTGCTATTATGCTGAAAGAAGAGGGCATTTTGAAACGGACGCAGATTTATGCTACCGACTTTAATCCGGATGTGATTCAACAGGCTCAGAAAGGAATTTTTCCTATCCGCAACATTAAGGAATATACGACGAATTACCAAAAAGCAGGAGGGAAGGAGTCGTTCTCCGATTATTATCATGCCAATGACGAATGGGTCATTTTTGATAAAAATTTAAAAAAAAACATTGTTTTCGCTGAGCATAATCTGGTTACCGATGGCGTTTTTGCCGAAGTCAATATGATCATTTGTAGGAATGTACTGATATACTTTAACCGTAATTTGCAAAATGAGGTACTGAAATTGTTACATAGAAGCCTGATTGCCGGTGGCTTTCTTGCGCTTGGTACGAAAGAATCGCTTATGTTTTCGAGCGAAGAAAAGAAGTATAAGACAATGGACGTCAGGCAAAAAATTTTCAAGAAAAAACATGACTGAAAAACGGAAAATAAAAGCAGTAGTTGTGGGTGCATCGGCAGGTGGTTTGTTCGCACTCAAAAAGCTGTTACCTGCTCTGCCCGCTACTTTTTCCTGTCCGATATTGGTTGTGCAACACATGAGCCCGCATTCGGATAATTATATGACGCGTATGCTCAATGACCTTTCTCAGCTAACAATAAAAGAAGCAGATGAAAAAGAGTCCATCTTGCCGGGAACGGTTTATATTGCTCCACCGGATTATCACCTGCTTGTGGAAGCCGATTTCACCCTGTCGCTCTCCATGGAAGAAAAAGTAAATTATTCGCGGCCATCCATTGATGTGCTTTTCGAAACGGCTGCCGATGTGTATGGCTCACATCTTATGGGAATTGTCCTTACAGGTGCCAGTGCCGACGGGGCCGGTGGCTTGCTCACCGTGAAAAAGAAAGGGGGTTATACCATTGTGCAGCATCCGGATGATGCCGAAAGCCCGATTATGCCCAAAGCAGCCATTGAAAGAGCTCATCCGCATAAAATTCTGACTCTGGACGAAATTATTGCCCTACTCTTGAAGGTGTAAACCTATCCGTAATATACCGAAGATCGTCACAGATTGTATGGGTAATTACTCTTTCTTTTCCGGGTTTGGTTTATTTTTCTTCTCAATTTTCGTCTGCTTCTTATCCTCTCGCTTACCCTCCCGCTGTTGTTTGTTATTGAAGCCAAGGGTAGAGAGAATTCCACTCAGGTTACTTTTCCAAAGGTAGTAGATAAATGATTTTTCAGGAACGCGGTCAAAATAAACAATTCCTTTTTTCGTACGACCTAAAAACGGTGGATTGTTGCTCTTAATTATAATGCTGTTCATCATAAAATTTGCAAACGGGCTGTAAAATTTTTTGCTTTTCTGCGATTTTTTCCTGTTGTATAGCCTGAGCTTGAGCTTCTTATATAAAAAATTGACGCTTCCTTTGGCAGCAGTATCATTTCCAGTGATTAAGGGAACCTTCAGACTGCCTATCCCGGAGAGAACCGTTAATCCCAAGACATTCTCCGTCAATAAATTAAATTGGGTGAGATCAATTTGTCCGGCTTCGGCAGAAAACCACCACTGCCGGTGTGGGGCAAAATAGGGCATTACCAGAGTAAAGTCCAGGTTTGCCTGTTTCATAAGCTTCCCGGATCCGTGAAATTTTAGGATCATGTTGGAGTCTGCAGGTGTCAGCTCATTGGTCAGGTTTTCAGCAAGAACATTAAAATTATCGATGAAAAATATACCCGGATTTTTTGAAATCACTTCGTATTCGAAATAGGAAATCATACTGTTGCGAAGTTGAACGCTATCGATTCTGAACCGGTATGGAATTCGTGCCAGCATGTCGATAGGCATAGGTTTGATGACTTCTCTACGCGGATAATTCATGTCGCGCTCAAAACGAAGACTAAGGTTGTTTATCCGAAGCTTGCCGAAGTGAATAAAATGGTTGTTCAGTAAGTCTTCCGGATTGAAATTATCCAATATAGCACTTTTGCCGTAAAGAGTGATACGGTCAGTCTGGTGCCCTGCTATTGCAAAAAACTCATTCCGGCTGTATCGGGGGGTAAGCGTTATCGAATCGAAGCTTATCTTCCGGTCAGCAAGATTTATACGGATGCCTTTGGTACGAAAAGTGTACATGCTGTCACCACTAATAACGGCACGGTCGTTAAGGTTGATGAGCATAGTGCCAAACAGTGCAGCTGATGATTTCTCAAATGGGTTGTTTCCCAATTGAATATCGTTGATACGAATATGTGTATTTTTAATATTTATCAGCTTGCTCATGTTGTCGTATTGGTAGCTGAAGTTCACGTCTTTAAAAGAGCTGCTGTCCACATGGACACTACTTAAAATATGGGTGTAGTGACTAAAAAAGTTGCTGCTTAGGAAGGCTAAAGACCTTTTCTTTTTCGCACCGTTATTATCAATGACGTTTACCCATATTTCCGGAATAGACCACCTTTTAATATGGAGCTCTTTGGTTTGCCTTTTGCTTAAGTCAATACCGTCCAACAACATATCGTTTATGAAAAAATAGGTGTACACGTTTCTTAACTCCGGATGAAGCAACGATGAGGAAAAGTTAGTTCCGATAATTTTTTTAATGCTTATTCTGTTTTCAGCAGACTGAGCAGCAATTCTGTCGGCCACCATTTGAAATTTTCTCAGGGTGTCCGAATAGGTTATTTTTTTTATGCTGAAATCCCAGCGTTTCATTAAGTTAAAAGGTACTTCTTCCAGTACTTTCCGATACCGCAGGTTAGGATGGTAAAGCAGATTCAGGTTGTCAATACTGACAATTTTTAAATCGTTATCTTTTTGAATTTTTATCTGCAAATAACTATGATGTAATATTATACTATCGTAAATAAAAGTCCATTTGCTAATTTTATTGCCGGCCTTTCCGCTTTTGAGATTTAAAAACTGCATACGGGCCTGACCATTTTGCACAATCGCTTTCCCGAAAACAAGGCTGTCGCTGTGCAGTAGTGTCTTGTAATCCAGCGAAAGCAAATGAATATCAGGAATATCTATCTTAAACTGCAGGCTGCTGTCCTGATCCTGCCGGAGAGAGATATTTTGAATTTGCAGTGTGCCGGAGTCACTGTTCAGGTTTGCTCTTTCTAACCGCACAGTCAGGTTATTCTGCCTGATTCTTATTTTTTGCAACGCAGCTTCCCAATGTTTTGGTGGTGAAATGAGATATAAAGTATCATATCCCATTTTAAATCCGTAGAGCTTCAGATTGAGTCGGCTGCTGATATTAAAATCTTTACCGGGACGCCGGGAAGAGAGATGAAACCGGCTTTTCAGGATGCGAACGTAGGCTATATTTGTTTTAAATGGTAGTTTTATATAGCTGTTCCACTTTTTTGCCGGAAGAGTATCTGCCCGATTTATACTGTCCTGATAGTGTTGGCTGAAGCTTGCCCCGTAAAGATAGGCCCCTCCGGCAATGAGCTCCTGGTCGAAAATCAGCGGGTTGAGCATTGGCCTAATGAAGGTAACAGAATGTATGCTGAGGGTGTCCTGCTTCATCGTATCTGATTGAAGAAGACGAAGCCCGGAAATCCTGAAAAGCCGATGGCTCCAAAGTAATTCTTTTGTTTCCAACTTTAGACCGGCGCTCGCTATACTGAGCTGGCATTTTTTAGAATGATAAAACAGCGAATCGTATTCTATTGATGCATTCGGATTATGCAATACGGTGTTTTGCAAACCATTGACAAAGAGATTAATTCCTGAAATATTGAGGGAAAGATTATTGTTTGCTTCATAACCAAAACTTCCATTTCTCATGTTGATCTTTTCAATCTTAAAAGGCTTTAAAACAGAGGGAATGACGAATGGTTTCTGCCGGCAGGCACTATCCTTTTCCCAGTATAATTCCGGAGAGTCTATGTCCAGAGTAAGAAGCTGCTGCTCACCTTTTTGAAACCTTTTATCCGATAAACTGTCAATAGAAAGCTTAATAGCTCTGAAGGAGACCAGTTGCGAAGTGTCCGTTTTACATCGTGTTTTCACTTTTAACCGGTTAATGATGAGTTGCTTGTTCCGGGAAGCATATTGGATTCCTCCGCTGTGCACAATAAACAGGCTTTTTCCCCCAACGAAGCGTATCTCGCGGCACGAAGCGGAAAGACGTTGGTAATGCAGACCTTTTAACGGGTCTGTTAAAATCTTTTTTGTTGCCCATATTTTCCGGATGTCAAGGCTCATCCGCTTAATGCTCAGTAGGGTATCTCGCTTATTATCAATCTCGAACAGGTGTACATGGTTTACACTTAAACTATCCAGCGAAAGAATACTATAGGTGGAAAAAAGATTTTTAAGCAGTTCTGATACTGGCTTCTTCGCCTGTTTTTTCCGGTTTATTTTAAAGGTATATATGCCACCAACTACTTTAACCTTATTGAGTTGCAAAATATTTTTTCCAGTTGGTTTCTGCTTTGCTACTCTCAATCCGGAAATTTTTGTCCACCGCAGGTAAAGCTTTGCTATCGGTGGTTTTGTCTTGTTTTTGTCTGACGAAACAACTTGCAGGCCATTCAGGAAGAGAGCATTGCTACGGGATGAGTAGAATGCGGAATCAATTTTGATGTCCATCCTTTCGGCAGGGGAATGCCGATGAAACCCCCTGACGGATAGTTCGAATTTTTCAAGACTTAAAGGATGAAGCGAATCTTCCGCAGTTTTTATGGTGCCCAGGTCTTCAATAGACATATTATAGCTTGCACTTCCGTAAGTGCCTTTTCCTTTTTCCCGGCTTAACTTGATCTTACCGAAATTTATTTGTGAATGATGAATTAGAAACCGAAAGTTCAGATGTGTGATTTCGTGTTTCTGCAGGGCATTGATTAAAGCACCCGGGTTAAAAGAAGAAGCTTTGGTTTTGGCTGTTGCACGGTTCCCTCCTAAGGTGAAAGTGGGCTGCTCGATGGCCAGGTTATCACAGATGAACTGTTTGTATTTTAGAATATCCCATAGTGAAATGTTGGTGAGAACAAGTTTTTGAAACTCAGCTTTTTTGAGCATGGTGCCCTGAGCTTTGTTGAAATATACATTTTTAAAAGTTAATTCAGAATTGTATATGGCCAGCTTTTTGGAAAATACAGCTACCCCGACTTTATCAAAATTTAAGGTAATTTGTCCTGCCGACCGGGAGTTTACCATACGTCGCAAGGCATAAGCTACCCACTGGTTGCGGGTAACGTACACTCCTGCCGGTAACAATACAAGCAAAAGAGCAAGGATAGATAATATCCATTTTCTTTTCATTGAGAGTCTGCCTTTTGAAAAATAATATCAACATACACAGGGAGATGGTCACTAAATCCACCATGATAAGTAAAGCCATTGTATGTACGGTTTGGTTTTAATCCCATATTTTTTTTGTCTTTTTCCAGAAGGAATGATGCATCAAAGATATGAAAGCTTTTGCCAACAACCAAGATAGGAGAATGGATGCTTATGAGATTTTTTGAACAAAGTATCCTGTCAAAAAGTGTCCAGCCTGAAAAACTTTTAATACTTCCTTTTGCCAGCCCATAATTGTAATGTGGCGGAAGAGCTGTTATATTACACTGATTATGCGGACGGACGATCCACTGCAGACCTTTGTCAGCAACTGTTTCATTAAAGTCTCCAAGGATAAGGATGTGGGCGTTCGGCTCTTTTCTACAAATGGAATCTACCGCATGGCGGAGAAATTTTGCTGCCAGCAGCCTTTTCGATATGGTTGCCATAAGTCCGCCATAACGTGATGGCCAGTGGTTGATAAAAAGTTGCAGCGTGTCGTTTCCGGCTGTGCCTTTCACATACAAAATGTCTCGCGTTCTTAGCTCGTTGTCCGCTGAATCATGCACGCGGATGGCCTTAGCAAAAAGAGGATAAAAGCTGGCCTTTCTGTAGATAAGACCTACATCAATGCCTCGATGGTCGGGCGATTCAAAATGAATGATTCCGTAGTTTTGGTTGCCCAGCGGACTGTTTTTCAACAGGTCTTCCAACACAAACCGGTTCTCAATCTCTGCAAAGGCCATGATGTCCATGCCGTGCCATCCGCCCATGGCTGTTATTACCTTAAAAATGTGTTGTCGTTTTGTTTTATAACGCCAGGCAGACCAGTGATGGTCTCCGCCAGGGTTAAACTGGGTGTAATCAATAGTGGAATCAGCAAAGGGATCGAAATAGTTTTCTGTATTGTAAAATCCTATTCTTAAGATAGTTTCTCCGCTTTTTGCCGGTTGCCCGGAAAGGATATTTGTCCAGCCGGCAAGAAGTATGAGCAAACCGATAACAATAGGATTTTTCATGGCTAATTGTTGCATACAATTTTACGAAAAATTTTGGTAGAATAAAGGTAAGAGATTTTTTTTAATTTTTTTAGTAAAATCTTTACTTTTCATAGCAACAACAGTCTGAGATGAACAAATGTTCAATATATTTGCATCCAAAGTTTAATCAAATGTCGCCACGACCCAAAAGAAGAAGAATACTCGGTGAACCCCCGGCTGTTTCCGGCTTTGTGCCGGAAAGTGGCGACTATTCTTACGCTTCGGAGGATACGGTTATATTACTTTTTGAAGAGTATGAGTCTATAAGACTTGCCGACTATGAGTATCTTACGCAATTAGAAGCTTCGAAAAGGATGCATATTTCAAGACCCACTTTTACACGTATTTATGAGTCGGCACGTAAAAAAGTAGCCAAAGCTTTTGTTGAAAACAGGCGGATTTCCATTGAAGGCGGGCATGTTGAATTTAATGCCGACTGGTATCGGTGCGACAATTGTGGTACGGTCTTTAAACGAAAATCGGGGCAGCAGGCTGATGCGTGTCCTGTATGCAGAGATACACGCATTATTCCGTCACAGCAAGTAGTCAACAATTTTCCTGAAAGAGGTCGTAGCAGAGGAAATCGTTTTTGCGGAGGCAGAGGTATCGGAGGGTTTTGCATTTGTCCGAAATGTGACTATAAAGTTGGACACACTCCGGGAGTTCCCTGCGGCAGTATGCTTTGTCCGCATTGTGATATACGCATGATAAGAGAAGATTCGGAACATTATCAATTAATTTTAAATAAACGAAAAAGATAAGATTATGTCGAAAAAAATTTTGGCCATACCATTAGATAACAACAATCTGGCGGAACATTTTGGTCACAGTCGTGAATTTGCCTTTTTTGAAATAGAAGAGAGCAAAGTTGTGAAAGAACAGCATATGGAGCCCCCGCCACATGCCGAAGGAACCATCCCGAGGTGGCTTGTTGAAAACGGAGCCACAGATATTTTGGTTGGCGGCATTGGACCCAAAGCCGTTGAGATTCTTTATAACCGTGGCATCAATGTTTATGTAGGCGTTGTGGTGGACGAAGCGGTAAATCTCGTGTCGGATTTTATTAACGGAGATTTGAAATTCGGGCAAAATTTTTGTCATCATTAAAAACAAATAAATTCAATAAAAAATAAAAATGGATACAAAAAAAGTAGGATTTAATTCAAAACTGATACATTCTGGAGGCATTGAAGATGCCTTAGGCAGTGCAGTAACACCTATTTATCAAACGTCAACTTTCCGGTTTAAAAATGCTGATCACGGCGCCCGCTGTTTTTCCGGTGAGGAAAAAGGTTACATATACACCCGTCTGGGAAACCCGACCATCGATGACCTTGAAAACACGCTGGCTGAGTTAGAAAATGGTTACGCTGCAGTGGTTACATCCTCTGGTATGGCTGCTGTAAACAATGTTTATCTCGCACTTCTCGGCGCCGGAGACCACATGGTTAGCCACAATTCGGTTTATGGCCCTTCGCGAGGCATTATGGAAAAACTTTATCCTAAATTCGGCGTGGAAAGTACCTATGTCGATTGCACCAATCTTGAGAATATTGAAAAGGCTATTCAACCCAATACCAAACTATTGTATCTCGAAACGCCTGCCAATCCTACCATGGGAATTACAGATATTGCCGGTGCCGTTGCCATTGCTCATAAACATAAAGTTTTGGTGTGTGTGGACAATACGTTTTGCAGTCCGTACATTCAGAAGCCGCTGGATTTGGGCACCGACATTGTTTTGCACTCCTTGACCAAGTTTATTAACGGTCATGCTGACATTGTTGGCGGAGCTGTGATAACGAAAACCAAAGCACTTTTTGATAACATTGCCTATATTATGAAAAATGTAGGTTTCAACATGGACCCGCATCAGGCATGGCTTACCCGCCGCGGGCTTAAAACGCTTTCTGTCAGAATAGACAGAGCACAGGAAAATGCCATTAAAATTGCCGGGTTTCTGGAGAATCATCCCAAAATCGACTGGGTTTTGTATCCCGGATTAAAGTCGCATCCGCAGTATGATCTTGCCAAAAAGCAGATGGCCGGCCCCGGTGCTATGATGTCGTTTGGGGTGAAAGGCGGAATAGTCGCAGGGAAAACGGTTATGGATAATGTGCAGCTCGCTTTGCTCGCTGTTTCTCTGGGCGGCATTGAAACTCTTATTCAGCATCCTGCCTCCATGACCCATTCCAAGCTATCGAAAGAAGAACGGCAGGAAGCGGGTATTACGGATGGCCTGATACGCCTTTCCGTCGGTATTGAAGATGCAGACGATATTATAGCCGACCTCAATCACGCATTGTCGCTGGTGTAACGGTTTCCGTTGTTAAACAATCTATAATGGTGCAAATAAAAGCTATTTGTACCATTATTTTTTGGATGGATTTTTTTTGATAAAAATTGCTCAGCCCTGTTTTTGCTTAAATCGTACTCTTTTAAGACTCATGGCTTTAATCATCCAGTTAGGAAGTGGTTTGTTGGGATCTCTCTTTTTTAGATTAATATTCAGGCCAAGTAGCTTAAGCAAAGGCACTTTGTGGGTTTCCACAAACTCAATCAGTGTTCCATCCGAATCCTCAATATAGCCCCAGTGTCCGTTAGCATCTCCCATATCAAATGATTCTTCACTGAGTACTTTAAAAGGAAAATTTTTCTGTGAACATTCTTCTGTCAACGCTTCCATGTTTCTTATGTCGAAACACAAATGGATAAACCCAATGTCGCCCCAATACCTATCGGCAAATATCTTTTGGGGGATAGCATCGAGATTTTGTATGAGCTCCAGCTGGCTTTCTCCAAATAATTTGCTGAATCCACCTGTTCTGTCAGGTTTGTGTCCCAACAAGATTCTACGAAACCGACGATTCCCATTGGACAATTCTTTTAGGTCGGGGAAAATACCATCAATATCATAAATCACCTGGTCATACCCTAAGATATCCGAATATAATTTCATAGAAGTCTCAATATCAGAGACTCCGATCAGGCATCCGTAAGTGCCTCCAATATCCTGACCGTTATCAGCGTACCATGAATTAAACTCTTTGATTCTTAGTATATTGTCATAGGGGTCTTTAATGTGAAAACTTCTCTTTGAATCAGGCTCTTCACAAATGTCCGTCAATACCTCTACACCAAGGCTTTTTAATCTGTCGTAAGTCTTTTTTATATTTCTTGATTTTATAACCGCTGTATTTATTCCCAGATCCCCAATTTTTAAACTGATTTTTGGTTTAGATGGTTTTCTGTCTAAATACTGCCATATCTCATATCCACTACCTCCCTGCATGTTCATTGACAAGATGGCTTTTTTCTTATGAGGTTTTCCACCCATATATTGCGCCATATCTGTAGCCACATTCTCATCTTCAAACACAGAGACGTCAGCACCTAACCTTGTTGCATACCATTCAAATGCTTCGTCAGCATTATCAACGCCAACGCCAATTTGCTGTATCCCGTAAATTAACTTTTTCTCCATAGTCTGACAGTTTTTATTGTGATTTGGAGGCTGACTAACTTGTTCATATTATTGCCAAATGTACAGTTTATTCCATATAAACGACCATTTCGCGGTAGCTCCCAGGATAAACACATTCTTATAGGGATACCAATAGTCATTCAGTTAGGGGCAGCGTATTGGTAATAAGTTGTTTAGAGGCCAGGCTAAGTGCCGTCAGGTGCGATAGATATCAGGGATTCTTTGTTAGAATATCTATGCCTGATGTCTTCCCATTTTATGGCCTTTGACGGCAAACCAGAAGATGACAAAATAACAAACTATCAAAATGGAATAGGCGTGTGTACTTCCTACCGCCGGAAGCCCGGCAAGATAACCGTATAAAAGGGGAATGGTTGCACCTCCGGCAATGGCCATGATCAGAATAGCTGAAGCGCGTTTGGTGAATTTTCCCAATCCATCAATCGCCAGCGGCCAGATAGCAGGCCACATTATGGAGTTGGCAAAGCCGAGGGAGGCCACAAACATCACCGAAACATAACCGTGTGTAAAAACCGCGATAAGTGTAAAGACGATGCCCAGCAGCGCAAAGTAGCGGAGCGCTTTTTGCTGTGAAATGTATTTCGGAATGGCAACGATCCCCACAACATATCCCACAATCATGGCAATGAGCGTGAACGAAGAGAAGAACCTGGCCAACGAGATGTTAAACCCCAGCGAAAGTCCGTAATTGATAAAGGTGTCCACGGCAACTACTTCAGCTCCTACGTAAAAAAACAAAGCCACCACGCCCATCCAGAAATAGGGAAACCCAAACAGGCTTGTTCTTTTCACCCCTTCGTCCGATATTTCTTCTTCTTTGGCTTCCACCTCCGGCAGGCTCGAAATCCGGATAAGCACAGCCATGATAACCAAAACAACGGCAATGATTACGTAAGGGAGAATAACTTTTAAAGCCAACGCATCTAAAGCAGCAGCTTTATCTGTTCCGCTCATTCCCGTCAGATTTTTATTGAGTTTTCCAATTCCATTCAGGATAACAGCACCAAGAATGATCGGGCTTAAAATACCGGCAAATTTATTGGCTACACCCATGATACTGATACGTTTAGCTGCACTTTCAATGGGACCTAGAATGGTAACATATGGGTTGGCAGCTGTCTGCAGGAGCGCCAGGCCGGCTCCCTGCACAAAAAGTCCTGTTAAAAACCAAGTGTATGTTCGGGTGTAGGCCGCCGGAATAAAGATCAGTGCGCCCAGCGCCATAACCAGCAATCCCAGCGACATGCCGTTTTTAAAACCCACCTTTTCCAGCACTTTAGACGAGGGGAGCGCCATAACAAAATAGGAAATATAAAAGGCAAACGTTACGAGATACGATTCAAAGGAGGTCAGTTCGCAAGCTATTTTCAGATAGGGGATTAAGGTGGCATTAAGCCAGGTAACAAAACCAAAAATGAAGAATAATAATCCGATGATTATAATCGGGCCTGTCTGTTCTTGTCTTATTGTTGTTTGATTTGTCATCTGCCTTTATTTTGTTTGAAATGCCTTCGCCAATTTGATAGAAAACCAAACCATTGCCTGTAAGTTTACCGGAAGCAGTCAGCTTTCCGACAAAAATAAAATAATTCTTTCATCTGGAAGATAATCCTAATTATTAGATTCGGAAATTATCAATACAAATTACCCGATGGAAATAAAAAGAGGGCAGGCAAGGATTGCTATTGAATAGTTAGATGTTGTTTTGGTATTTAAGAATAAAGAGCGTATTCAGCGTCCGGAATTAAAATCCCTGATAAAATCCTCCCGGAACATGTCCAATCGGGCTGCCCCAACTGCCGCCACCAAAACGGGAATAGCCGTATCCATAAGGGTCGAAGGGGTTGTAATGACGCTGCTCCATGGAAAAGGCGGCATTAATCCTGAAATGATCACTCACTTTGTAGTCCACGCTGATCAGGGCGCCGCTGTTACTGAAGTCGATGGCTCGGGGATTGATCTTGTTGCCGGGCCTTTGTGGCGAAAGGTTGAATGTTTTGTAAGCTATGCCTGTGATAGCCAGTTTATCGTTTACCTGATAGCGGCCTTTTACATAAACTGAACCGTAATTTTGTACCGCGTTGCCATAACCGTAGATTTCCGGTGTGCCGGTGGTAATAAAATTGGTGTAGGCAATACCGGCTCCAACTGTCCATTTTTTGTTGATGGGCATACTTATTTCCGGGGCAACCCAAGTGCTGAAGCCACTCATGCCCGGGTAAAATGAAGAGAACGAAGAGCCGAGAGAGAGGCTGACATCTGGTTTGAATGCTGTTTTGACCTTTGCGGAAGAACCTTTTACATTCTGCCCGAATGTCTGCGCCTGTGTGTATTGGAAAGAACACAGCACAGCCAAAACAAATATGAGAATCCTAGCTTTCATTGGTTACAAAAGTAGGAATAATTTTCATGGGAAAATTTAATTCGTCACGTAAACCTAAATGGAAAAGTGTTGGCTGATAACCATGTGATTACAGGGGTAACTTTGAGCCTTGCAATATGCTCATTCTCTCAGGCTGTCTTACCTCAATACCGGGACGTCCTGGAAATCGGAAGTCGGTCAAAATATCTGTTTTAAGCTTCCAATTTTAATATCCGTCTGTTTTTCGGCAAAAAATCAAATAAATAATAAGTTCGAAAAGGCCAATTTTCAAACAGAAACCCAATTATTTGGTGTTTTGATGATTAGAATTTATTTGGGTTTTGTGGCTTTGAATTTGTCTTTTCCGGTTTATCCGGGTTAGGGTTCGTAATTCTTAGACAAATTCTATGTCATCCATACTCATGGCCTTTTCGCAATAGCGGCAGGCCAGCTTCATCTTTCCGTGATGGTCGTAAATAACTTTAAAATATGTCGGTACATTTTGGTTGTTGGTAACGCATTTCGGGTTGACGCATTTTACAATTTTTTTGATCTCTTCCGGGAGTAAGACCTGTTCTTTTTTGACGATGTCGTAGTCTTTTATTTCTATGAGCGTGGCATGGGGAGCAACGAGAGCTATCTTGCTGATCTCCTCCGGTTTGAAAAATATATTACTGATTTTTATAATCCCTTTTTTCCCCAGCTTCCTGCTCTCCAGATTGGTGCCAAAATATACGTGGTCGATGCTTTTTTCCAGGTTGAGCATGGCAAAGACACGGAAGGTATTTTCTGCCGGAATATGGTCGATGACTGTGCCGCTGCGTATGGCTGATACTTTTAATTCTGTTCTTTTGTTTTTCATGTTTTGAGAATTTTAAAGCTGTTTTTTTATTCTTTTAATCCTAAAATAGCGGCAATAAGTGCCTGCCTGACATAAACACCATTTTTTGCCTGTTGAAAATAGTAAGCTCTGGGATTTTCGTCCACATCTTCGCTGATTTCGTTTACGCGGGGCAGCGGATGCAGTACACGCATGGTCTCTTTCGATTTTTCCAACATGCTATTTTCCAGAATGTAAGAGTTTTTCACCTTTTCGTACTCTATGGGATCAGGGAAACGCTCGCCCTGAATACGTGTCATGTAGATAATATCGGCAAAGGAAATAACATCTGAAAGCTCTGTGTATTGAAAATACTCCAGCCCGGCCTCTTTAATCCACTTTTTTACGCCACTGGGCAACTTGAGTGATTCGGGAGAAACAAGATGAAAAGTAGCGTTGAAAAGGCTTAGCGCCTGCACCAGCGAATGTACCGTGCGCCCGTATTTTAAGTCGCCTACGAGGGCAATGTGAATATTTTCCAGTGTCCCCTGTGTCTTACGGATGGAATACAAATCGAGCAGGCATTGCGTGGGATGCTGGTTGGCGCCGTCGCCGGCATTGATAATGGGTACGGGAGCAACTTCGCTGGCAAGCCGTGCGCTGCCGTCCAGCGGGTTGCGCATAACAATAAGGTCTGAGTAATTGCTTACCGTTAGTATGGTATCCTTCAGCGATTCACCTTTTTTGACGCTGGAAGTACCCGAACTGGCAAAACCAATGATACTGCCACCAAGGTACTGCACGGCACTTTCAAAACTAAGCCTTGTACGCGTGGAAGGCTCAAAAAATAATGAGGCAATCACATAATTCGAGAGAATTTTTTGCCGTTGGTCTTTTTCAAAATCTTCGGCAATGTCGAGAACCTTCAGTATCTCCTCTTTGCTATAATCGCTTATGGAGACCAGACTCCGGTTTTTTAAATTAATCATGGAAGTTTGATTTTGATGAGAAAAAACATAAAAAAAGACGGTGAAAACCGTCTCAGAAATACACGACCTTTTCCCGTGAAGGAAAACTGCTGAACATAATCTTGAATGAAGTTATCCGCTAACATGTTTTTAGGTGTTACCGGAAAGCAAAGATAGGGCAAAATCAAATCATCGGCTGTTTTTCGGGAAAAAATATTGAGAAACTTTTTAACAGCCTGGTTACCTCGGAACAAAACGGATAAAATAAATTTTGCTTATCTTAGCCAGGATATAATTCAACGGATATC
>VAPK010462560.1_pt1 | contig 20283 bp, 20 predicted proteins | sample 3395031 | NCBI WGS metagenome assembly VAPK01 (sample SAMN08290443, study PRJNA428436) | hydrothermal vent metagenome | isolation source: Deep-sea hydrothermal vent chimney 1 | place: Pacific Ocean: Juan De Fuca Ridge
ACTTATTCTTGACAATTTTGATGGATTGGTGATTATTGATGAAGCCTATATTGATTTTTCAAAGTCAGATAGCTGGTTAAAGGAAATTGATAATTATAATAATTTAATAGTCATCCAAACCTTTTCAAAAGCATATGGAATGGCAGGTATTAGATTGGGGGTTTGTTATGCGAATAAACAAATTATTGAAATATTGAACAAAATAAAACCTCCGTATAACATAAATCAGCTATCCCAAAATAAAGCAATAGAGGCTTTGGAAGATCTAGATAAAATAAAAACACAAATAGCAGATATTGAAGTAAGTAAAGAATTACTATTACAAGAATTAAGCGAAGTTAAATTTGTAAAAAGTATATATCCTTCCAACAGTAATTTTATACTTATAAAGGTAGATGATGCGAATAAAAGGTATAATCAATTATTGAAAAACGGTGTTGTAGTTAGAAATAGAAATAAGGAAGCCTTATGCACTAATTGCTTACGCATTACAATAGGAACCCAAGTTGAAGGACAAGAATTAATTAAAATATTAAAAAATATGGCATCATGAAAAAAGTATTATTTATTGATAGAGATGGCACTTTGATCAAAGAACCAGCAGATGAGCAAATTGATAGCTTTGATAAACTAATTTTTTATCCAAGATCTATTTTTTATTTGTCAAAAATTGCTAATGAAATGGATTTTGAGTTGGTCATGGTGACTAATCAGGATGGATTGGGTACTTCAGTTTATCTGGAAGATACCTTTTGGCCCGTTCATAATTTTATAATACAAACCTTTAAGAACGAAGGCGTTGAGTTTAATGAGCAGTATATTGATAGAAGTTTTTACAAAGATAATTCTCCCAATAGAAAACCGAATACAGGTTTGTTGAATAAATATTTTGACAATAAATATGATCTAAAAAACTCATTTGTAATTGGTGATAGATTAACAGATATGGAGTTGGCAAAAAATTTAGATGCAAAAGGTATTTTTATAAATGATAGTACAAATTTGGGTTTAGACGAATTACAATCGGTGAAGAATGAATTAGAATCTGTGATTTCTTTAGAAACCAATAGATGGAAATCGATATATGAATATTTGAAATTAAAAGAAAGAACCTCAGAAATTAGAAGAAAAACCAAGGAGACCGATATTCTTATCAAATTAAATTTAGATGGTAAAGGAAGAGGTAAAATCAACACGGGTTTGGCTTTTTTTGACCATATGCTTGAACAAATAGCAAAACATGGTAACATGGATCTGGAGATTCAAGTGAAGGGCGATCTTGAAGTAGATGAACACCACACAATAGAAGATACAGCCATAGTTTTAGGTGAAGTTTTCGCTACGGCATTAAATAATAAATTGGGTATTGAACGATATGGTTTTATGCTTCCAATGGATGATTGTTTGGCTCAGATTGCTATAGATTTTGGTGGGCGAAACTGGCTGGAATGGCAAGTGGATTTTAAACGAGAAAAAATTGGTGACATGCCAACAGAAATGTTCTTCCATTTTTTTAAGTCGTTTACAGATGGTGCAAAAGCCAATTTAAATATCAAAGCAGAAGGGATTAATGAACACCATAAAATTGAAGCTATTTTTAAAGCCTTTGCAAAAGCTGTCAAAGCAGCGGTTAAACGCGATGTTGATAAAATGGTATTGCCTAGTACGAAGGGGGTTTTGTGATCTTGAGGTTTTAATAGAAAAGAAACTAAAGACGGAAGGCGGAATAAAATGAGCAAATTAGTTAATAAGTCAATGAAAGAATGATGGAGTAAATTAGAGATGGAGAGAATAGAGGATTAAATTAATTTATTCAATCATTCAATCATTCAATCATTCAATCATTCAATCATTCAATCATTGATATTTGAGTGAAATAAGAATTAATGGGATACTACTAAAAAAGTGTATCCATGAGTTATTAATAGAATAAAAAAATGAAAAAAATAGTTATAATAGATTACGGGGCAGGTAATATTCAGTCTGTAAAATTTGCTTTGAAAAGATTGGGTTACGAGTCTATTTTATCAAATGATGTAGAAATAATAGAAAAAGCGGATAAAATAATTTTCCCAGGGGTGGGAGCAGCTGCAAGTGCGATGGGAAAATTGAAAATTAACGGTTTAGATAAATTGATCCCTATTTTAAAACAACCGGTTTTGGGTATTTGCTTAGGAATGCAATTGATGTGTAATATTTCTGAAGAAGGAAAAACAGAGGGCTTGGAAATATTTGATACCGAAGTAAAAAGATTTCCGAAAGGAAAAAAAATTCCACAAATTGGATGGAATCAGATAGAGAAATTGAAGACTGATCTTTTTAAAGGAATAAAAGAAAATGAATTTATGTATTCGGTTCACAGTTACTATGTACCCTTAACAAAACATACAATAGCAGTTACCAATTACGGTTTCGATTATGCTTCTGCTTTGCAAAAAGACAATTTTTATGGTGTACAATTTCATCCTGAAAAAAGCGGGGCAGAAGGAGATCTCATCTTAAATAATTTTTTAAAATTATTGTAGAGAAGCATCCAACTAAATAAAAAATTAAATTATGAGAATAATACCAGCAATAGATATTTTAAACGGAAAATGTGTTCGATTAACTAAAGGAGATTATGCAACACAGATTATTTATAACGAAGACCCCGTTGAAGTTGCTAGGCAATTTGAAGATAACGGAATAAAATATCTGCATGTGGTAGATTTAGATGGTGCCAGATCAGATCAAGTTATAAATCATAAAGTATTGAATAACATATCTTTAAATACGAATTTAATCATAGATTTTGGAGGAGGAATAAAATCTGATAACGATATTAAGATTGCTTTTGAATCTGGAGCATCTCAAATAACCGCAGGAAGTATTGCCGTAAAAAGTCCTGAAATATTTATTAATTGGATTGATAAATACGGCTGTGACAAAATTATTCTGGGGGCAGACATAAAAAATGAAATGATTGCAACCAATGGTTGGTTGGAAGATTCTAATAAAGAAATTCTTTCGTTTATACAAGGATATAAAAATAAAGGAATCAAATATGTTATTAGTACCGATATATCTAAAGATGGCATGTTAGAGGGTCCGTCTTATAAATTGTATAAAAAAATATTGAACGAAATACCAAATCTAAAAGTAATTGCCAGTGGAGGAATAACATCGATTACAGATTTGGTAAAATTAAAAGAAATAGGCTGTGAAGGAGCAATCATAGGAAAGGCTATTTATGAAAAAAGAATGACATGGAAACAGTTAGAAAAATTTACTTAATCAATAGAAGAGAAAATGTTAGCTAAAAGAATCATACCGTGTTTAGATATTAAAAATGGCCGAACTGTAAAAGGTGTAAATTTTGTGGGCTTGCAAGATGCTGGTGACCCAGTTGAGTTGGCTGAAATTTACAGCAACGAAGGTGCAGATGAATTGGTGTTTTTAGATATTTCGGCAACCGAGGAAAGAAGAAAAACCTTAGTAGATTTGGTCAAAAGAGTTGCTCAAAAAATTAACATCCCTTTTACCGTTGGTGGGGGGATAACTTCTGTTGAAGATGTTGCAATATTATTGCAGTCTGGAGCAGATAAGGTTTCTATAAACTCATCGGCAGTTAGGAACCCTGATCTTATTAATCAATTGTCAGATAAATTTGGGTCACAGTGTGTTGTTGTAGCTATTGATGCCAAATATATCAATGGCAAATGGAAGGTGTTTTTGGTTGGTGGTAAAGTTGCTACCCAATTGGATTTGTTTGAATGGGCTTTAGAAGTAGAACAAAGAGGAGCGGGAGAAATTTTATTTACTTCTATGGATCATGATGGAACGAAAAACGGATTCGCAAATGAGGCCTTGTCTAAATTGTCTACTAGTTTGCATATACCGGTAATTGCTTCAGGTGGTGCAGGAAAAATCGAACATTTTATTGATGTTTTTAAATACGGTAAAGCCGATGCAGCTTTGGCAGCAAGTGTTTTCCATTTTAAAGAAATAGAGATCAATGATTTAAAAATAACATTAAAAGAAAATAAAATTCCGATAAGGCTTTAAAAATTAAATATTATATGAAACCAAATTTCGACAAAAATAAAAATGGCTTGTTACCAGCCATCATTCAGGATAACAGTACAAATAAGGTATTGATGTTAGCTTATATGAACAAAGCTGCATTCGAAAAAACATTAGAGACCTTAAAAGTTACTTTTTATAGTAGAAGTAAACAAAGATTGTGGACCAAAGGTGAAGTAAGTGGTAATTTTTTAGAATTAGTTGATATTAAACTAGATTGTGATGGAGATACTTTTCTCATTAAAGTAAACCCTGAAGGTCCGACTTGTCATACCGGGGCAGATACCTGTTGGAAGGAGAAAAATGAATCTCCATATACTTTTTTAAGTCAGCTGGAAAAAATAATAACACAGAGAAAGAAAAATTTGAGTGATGAAAAATCTTATGTTTCTTCATTGTTTAAAAAGGGAATAAATAAAATCTCACAAAAAGTAGGGGAAGAGGCTGTTGAACTCATCATTGAGGCAAAAGATAATAATGATAATTTATTTTTGAATGAGAGTGCAGATTTGTTGTTTCACTATTTGATTTTAATGCAGGAAAAAGGATTTTATTTAAAAGATGTAGTAAAAATATTAAAAGAAAGACATTAAAATATTATTCTAAGCCATCATCTTGAAAATTTTCGCGAACTTTGTTTAGAAAATATTTATTGAAATGAATGTAAAAGTACCGGTAAACACGATCAATTACCACCATTCTTTTCCGGTTAAACCGGAAGAAATAGATAATTTAAATCATGTAAATAATGTAGTTTACTTGCAATGGGTTAATGATGTTGCCTGGTTGCACTGGAATATTCTGACAAATGATGAGCTAAATAAAAAGTATTTTTGGGTAACATTGCGGCATGAAATAGATTATTTGCAAGCAGCAGTTTTGGGAGATACGATTACCGTTTATACATGGGTTGGTGAATCGGCAGGAGTTAAATCTATTAGATATGTTCATATTTACTCTGGTGAAAAATTATTGGTTAAAGCAAAAACTACCTGGTGCCTCATTGATGCAAAGAGTCAAAAGCCAACGAGAATCAGACAAGATGTATTGTGTATTTTGAGCAAATAACTTCTCTTTAGTAAAAGTAAATCTCCCATTATCTGATTGTTGAAGCAATTCTAACTAATAAATATATATTCTTCAGGAAGGGATTTATAAATGTCGTTTTTATGATTAATTTTTATTAATTTGATTAATTTTTATTTATCTAAAATACAATTAGTTATATAATGATTTTGATAAAATAAGGCTTTGTCAAATTAAAATTATAAATATAGATTTAAATCTTATTAATCATTAAAAATCAACTACTTTTGCACTTTCAAAAAATAAGCATATGCAATCTATAAGAAACATCGCCATAATTGCCCACGTCGATCATGGAAAAACCACTTTAGTAGACAAAATTATTGATCAGGCAAAAATATTGGATGAGCGTAAAGTTCGTACCGAATTGTTATTAGATAGCAATGATCTGGAGCGTGAAAGAGGAATTACCATTTTATCAAAAAATGTTTCTATAAATTATAAAGGTGTAAAAATTAATGTAATTGACACTCCCGGGCATGCTGATTTTGGTGGTGAAGTAGAGCGGGTTTTAAAAATGGCAGATGGTGTATTGTTATTGGTAGATGCTTTTGAAGGGCCTATGCCACAAACCAGATTTGTTTTAAGTAAAGCACTTGAATTAGGCCTTATGCCAATAGTAGTTGTAAATAAAGTAGATAAAGAAAACTGTACACCTGATTTAGTTCATGAAAAAGTTTTCGATTTGATGTTTGCTTTAGATGCAACGGAAGAACAGTTAGATTTTAATACAATTTATGGATCTGCCAAGAATGGTTGGATGAGCACAGATTGGAAAAATGAAACAGATAATATTATTCCTTTATTGGATGCTATAATAGAAAATATTCCTGAAGCACCGTATAGAGAAGGAACTCCTCAAATGCAGATCACATCATTAGATTTTTCTTCATTTACAGGAAGAATAGCCATTGGAAGAGTATTTAGAGGTGATCTGGAAGAAGGTAAAGATTATATGCTGTGCAAAGCAGATGGCTCGTCTAAAAAGGTAAGAATTAAAGAATTGCATACCTTTGAAGGATTGGGGAAAGCCAAATCGGCTAAAGTGAGAAGCGGTGATATTTGTGCATTAACCGGAATTGAAGGATTTGAAATTGGGGATACCATTGCCGACTTGGAAAACCCGGAAGTCTTGCCTAGAATTGAAGTTGATAAGCCAACAATGAGTATGTTATTTACCATTAATAACTCTCCCTTTTTCGGGAAAGAAGGTAAATTTGTTACGTCCCGTCATTTAAGAGATAGATTATTTAAGGAAACCGAAAAAAATCTTGCACTGAAGGTTCAAGAAACAGATAGTGAAGATAAATTTGTTGTTTTTGGAAGAGGTATTCTGCATTTATCTGTTCTGATAGAAACCATGAGAAGAGAAGGATATGAGTTACAAGTTGGACGGCCTCAAGTTATCATAAAAGAAATTGATAATGTAAAATCTGAACCCTATGAAACTTTGGTAATAGATGTACCTGAAGAATTGGCAAGTAAAGCCATTAATTTGGTTACTCTAAGAAAAGGCGATCTACATGTTATAGAGCCAAAAGGTGATCTGCAACATTTGGAATTTGATATTCCATCTCGTGGATTGATAGGGCTTAGAAATAAAATATTAACAGCTACACAAGGGGAAGCCATCATTAATCATCGATTGAGAGGTTATGACGTATTTAAAGGTGATTTCTCGGAAGTTACCAATGGGGCAATAGTTTCTTCAGTAATGGGGAAAGCAACAGCTTATGCCATTGACCGTTTACAAGATAGAGGTAGGTTTTTTATAGACCCAAATCAAGAAATATATAAAGGTCAGGTAGTGGGTGAAAACAATCGTCAGGATGACATGGGAGTTAATTTAATCAAAGGGAAAAAATTATCGAATGTTCGTAGCTCAGGAACAGATGAAGCGGCAAAAATATTTCCTAAAACAGATTTCTCATTAGAAGAGTGTATGGAGTATATAAGAGATGATGAGTATTTAGAGGTTACTCCATTGCACCTTCGCATGAGAAAAATTGAATTTAAATAATAAATAATTTTCTCTATTGAATTTTCGGCATGAATTATGTTGGAAAAGATTTATTCAGTGCAGAATATTTGGTATTTAATGATTTGTTAAATTTTTAAATAATGGACTGAAAAAAATATAAAATTGTAAATTGCAAAAAAATAAAATATGAAAATGAAATTGATAGCAGCACTTATTTTAGTAGGTGTAATTATTTTTTCTTGTAATAATGATGATGATAAAGATCCGCCACATGACCCTTTTGCACAGGCCTTGATTGACGATGCCTTGCTAGTAGATTTTTTGCAAACCCATTATTTAACGGCTGATAATGAAATAGATACTATTTTAAACAATGAAACACCATTGTATACTCAAGTGGAAACTGAAGAAATAGAATTTAGAGATGTTTCTTATAAACAATATTTTTATACTGATTTTAAAGGTGTTGGAACAAGTCCTACCATGAATGATTCTATACAAATGAAATACAGAGGTTTTACTTTAGATAGCCTGAAATTTGATGAAAACACAAGTTTCACTTCTACAAAATCATGGTTTCATTTACCCAATTTAATTCCGGGATGGCGCTATGGTTTACCTCATTATAAAGAAGGTATTAAAGTGATTAATCCCGATGAGTCATTTGATTACATTGAATCTGGGAAAGGAATTTTGTTTATTCCTTCTGGAATTGGATTTGGAGTAAATGGAGCTGGTGGTATACCAAGTAATGCTTCAATCTATTTTTTTATTGAACTTGGTGCTGTAGTTATAGCGGATGCAGATAGAGATGGGGTTGTAAACAATGATGAGGATATTGATGGAGATGGGGATGTACTAAATGATGATACCGACGAAGATCTCATTCCTGATTATTTAGATGTGGATGATGATGGAGATGGTATTTTTACTATAAATGAAGATGCTGATGGAGATGGAGACCCAAGAAATGATGATACCGATGGTGATGGAATTCCAGATTATTTAGATAAAGATAGTTGATATTCAGTTATATAGATAGAATAAATAAAGCTTGTTAAATTTGACAAGCTTTTTTTATTCTATTATATTTTTTAAAGCGTCGATTACATAGTCGACCTCTTTTTTAGTATTGTGTTTGTTAAAAGAGAATCTTACGGAAGTTTTTTTGGCTTCCTGTTCTGATAAAATGGAGTTTAAGACATGAGATCCTTTATTACTTCCACTTTGACAGGCGCTACCTCCCGATGCAGCGATTCCTTTTAGATCGAGATTAAAAAGTAGCATGGGTAATTCTTTATTAAAGCGAACATTTAAAATATGAAAAGCACTTTTATTCAGATCATTTGATAAACCATTAAATTGTACACCTTCAATTTCCTTGGTAAGCAGGTCTGTAAAATATTGTTTTAATCCTGTGACATAATTTTTATCTTCTTCAAAATTTTCTATAGCAAGTGTCAGTGCTATTTCCATACCAAAAATACTATGTGTATTTTCTGTACCAGCACGGGCTCCTCGTTCTTGCTCACCACCATGTAAAATAGGGTCAATACCAGTTCCTTTTTTAAATACTGCAAATCCAACTCCTTTGGGTCCGTGAAATTTATGCGCACTTGCAGCAATAAAATCAATTGGAGTTTTCTGCAAGTCAAATTTTACATGTCCAATACCCTGAACCGTATCTGAATGAAAAAGCGTATTGTGTTTTTGGCAAAGATCAACTACTTTATCAATGTCTAATATATTACCTATTTCATTATTTACAAACATCAAACTAACCAGAGTCTTTAATGATGAATCTTGCAATAGTAAATTTAAATGATCATAATCGACTTCGCCTTTATCATTGACATTAACATATTCAACCTCAATAGAATAATCTTTTTGTATTTTTTTTACAGTATGTAAAACAGCATGGTGTTCAATGGCAGAAATAATTATGCGTTTTACATTTAAATTGGTTACCGCATTAAATAAAATTAAATTATCGGCTTCACTTCCCCCTGCAGTAAAAATAATTTCCGAAGCAGTGCAATTCAAATATTGTGCAATTTTTTTTCTTGAATTCTCTACCATAGCTTTTGCACTTCTCCCATATTGGTGTGAAGAAGATGGGTTACCAATATTCTCATTCATAGATTGCATCAAAGCTGAAATCACCTTTTTAGAAATGGGAGTTGTTGCAGCGTTATCAAAGTATATTTTTTGCATAGTGCAAAAGTAATTATTTTATTGTGTATAATAGTATTCTATTATATCAATAATTCTCTTATTTTTGCTTTATAATTTTACAAATGAAAAGAATTTTTTATAGTCTGATATTTTTATTGATACTCTCGTGCAATGATGGAAATCTGGATATTGCAAGTTTTGAATTTGAAGAAAAAGTAAATGTTTGTGGTGAGTTTACCTTGTACAGATTAAGTACCAATGATGCTAAAGAAACATTGATGGTAACCTTAACCGATAAAGAAATTAGACAAGATGAAGATATTGTTATACCGGTTAGCGTTTCCGAAAACGGACCTTATACAGTTACAGACCGCGTATTTGGTTCAAGTGTAAGTAGTGATTATTTTTGTGCAACAGTACCGCCAGCAGAACCAAAAGTTCTTAAGAATTGGCAAGGTGTTTCGGGCTTGATCTTAGTCCAAAATAACCCGGTCATTGATCCAGTAGATGGGGTTACCATAATAGCCTGGGAGCATATTGTAATTTTAAATGATGTGGTCTTAAAAAGTGGCGAAGAATCTTTGATCTTTAATGATACATTTGTTTATGGAACTTTTGAGACTTCTGTGAATTGAGCAATGAATTAATGAGAGAATGAGTTAATGAATTAATGAAAGAATGATTGAAGGAGTTAATGAAATATTCTAATAATGAAACCATTATTCTTAGTGCTTTTTACAATTAAATTAGTGACTTTGTATTGAAAAAAGATCGAAATTTGAAATGTTATGAATATGTTTTCCTAAATCTATGAATAGCTTAAAGTGAACAGCTAAAAGCCAAACCGAACATTTAATAAATATACACTTCAGTTGCTCCTTGACCATATTTATTATAGGAGGCTTCAGAAATTTCTACATGGTATTTCTCAAGCATTTGGTGTAATTCTTTTTTCAAAATACCTTCTCCAATTCCATGAATAAAAACGATACGTTTTAACTTTTTTTGAATGGCATTTTCCAATTCTTTTTTGGCGGTTTGTACCTGCAGGCTTAGCATATCATAATTTGTCATTCCCTTTTCAGAATCAATTAATTGGTGAATATGCAGATCTACTTCTAAAGTCTGATTATTCTTTTTAATCTTTGGAGAAAGTTTAATTTTTGGATGGGAGTTTTTTGAAATAGTTGATTTTTTTTCTACCATGTCCAGATTGAAAGAATCATTTAGAACAGATGAATTTATTTCTTTTCTTGAAATAAGCTCACTTTTATGGAAGGTATATGTGAATCCATTTTCGCTTAATATGCTAATAAGTTGCTTATCAATACTAGTAATAACTCCTTTTAAACTATCATTGATCAATTCAACTTTATCATCAATTAGAAAGGGTCTGTTTCTATTCATTTGGCAAAAGTACGATTTGAATTAACCTAATGAAATATTTTATATATTTATTCAAATTTCTAAACAATTGGGTATTATATCATTTTTAGAAGAACATATGCTTTCCTGCCAATGGAAAAAGGCAGGTGTAGAATGCATGGGCTGCGGTATGCAAAGGGCAATTATTCATTTATTAAAAGGTGAGTTCGTAGATGCTTTTTACATGTATCCTGCGATCTATTCTTTGGCTATCATGTTGATTTTTCTGGCTCTTCATTTAAAATTTAATTTTGTAAAAGGTCACCTTGTATTAAAATGGCTGTTTATATTTAATATTTTAATAATAATAGTAAATTATATATATAAATTGCTTTAAAATTTAAACCTTATGATCAAAGAAAAACTTCCATATTCTCAAAGTGCCTTAATATTAGGTATTCTATCTATAGTTACTGCCTGTTGTTGTGGTGGTTTTATTGGCTTAATTTTCGGCCTTATCGGATTAAACAATTCTAAAAAGGCAATAACAATTCATTTAGAAAATCCCGAATCATATGATGGCATTAACAATGCAAATACAGGAAGGATTACTTCAATTATTGGAATTGTAATAGGTTTAATTTCAACGGCTTGGTTAATATTTGAAATTAGTTCTGGTGAGTACCAATTAATGATAGAACAGTACCAGGAATTATTGAATGAATAAGTACAAATTAAATATATTCAAATAATTTTGATAGATAAATTGGTGAGCTTGGTTTGGTTATGGATTTTCTATTTATTATTTAGGATTAGGTTTGAATATTTCTAAATTAATTATCTATTTTTATTCTATGATAATAAAAGATTTACCAAGACATAAAGGCCTTCGTAATCAATTGGTTACAGAAATTAAAGGAAAAGGAATAAAAGATAAGAATGTTTTAAATGCCATTTCAAAAATACCGAGGCATATGTTTATGGATTCGGGTTTTATAGATTTTGCCTATCAGGATAAACCGTTTCCAATTGCTGCAGATCAAACTATTTCACAACCCTATACCGTTGCATTTCAAACAGAATTACTAAGGGTTAAACCAAAAGATAAAATATTGGAAATAGGAACAGGATCTGGTTACCAAACAGCAGTATTAATAGAAATGGGAGCAGAGGTTTACAGTATCGAAAGGCAGAAAGAATTGTATACAATTGCGAGAAAATCACTACCAAAAATAGGATATGTTCCAAAGAAATTAATTTTTGGTGATGGTTATTTGGGATTGATCGATAGTGCTCCTTTTGATGGAATTATTGTAACTGCAGGAGCACCTTTTGTTCCAAAACCTTTGTTGAGTCAGTTAAAAATTGGTGGTAGATTAGTTATTCCGGTTGGTGATGAGGTACAGGTTATGACTCAATTTATTAGAAAAGGAGAAAAGCAATTTGAAAAACATGAGTTTGGCGATTTTCGATTTGTTCCGATGTTAAAAGAGATAAGATAGTTTAAACTAGCCAATCTACTTTATTATGAATAGAATTACAATTAATAGTCCGATCGTATCTGTAGATTGGTTGTATAAAAATAGAAAAGCCAAGAGTTTGGTGATACTCGATGCAACTATTCCAAAAGTTAATCTTAATCCTATTGATTCTGATGAATTATCAAAAGATCAAATAAAGAATGCTCGTTTTATTGATATAAAGAATAAATTTAGTGACTTGTCTTCAGGCTTACCTAATACCATGATGTCTTCTGACGAATTTACCAAAGCTGCAAGAGAATTGGGGGTTGATAAAGACAGTGTTATTGTAGCATATGATGAATATGGAATTTATTCAAGTTCAAGAGCTTGGTGGATGTTCAAAGCCATGGGACATGATAATATTGCGGTATTAGATGGCGGTTTCCCAGAATGGCAAAAAGCAGGGTATACAATTGAGAATAAAAGAATATTTTCTGGAGCCAAAGGAAACTTTGAAGCTTTCTATAATCCAATATATTTTAAAAAGACAAGTGATATTATAGGTGTTATTAAAAACAAAAAAGCCATGGTTTTAGACGCCAGAGCCGAAGATAGATTTAATGGTTCGGTTAAAGAACCAAGAGAAGGACTTAGAAGTGGTCATATTCCGTCTTCTTTGAGTTTATCTTATTCTAATTTGATGCTGGATAATAAAATGTTATCCAAAAAAGAACTTACAAAGATTTTTAAAGAAATTACAGACTATGATAAGCCATTGATTTTTTCATGTGGCTCTGGAGTTACTGCTTGTACTCTGGCTTTAGGTGCCGAAATTATTGGATTAAAGAAACTGTCGGTTTATGATGGTTCCTGGACTGAGTGGGGGAGTAATTTGGATTTACCCATAGAATAAGATATTAGGCTTTAGATTTTAGATTTTTGATAAATTTTCAGTTACCAGTTACCAGTTACCAGTTACCAAATACTAGCTGACAAGAAAATAGAGAATAGAAAAGAGATGCATAAATTATGCAATATTTCTTTTGTTGCTGTTCAATTTTTTCATTCAAATCATAACAAACAGGTCACCCCGAAGGGGTTTCTTTCCCCCATCTCTTTATGCCATAACCAATAGGCTCCTACAGAGCTTTGTAAAATATGTATTTCTTGAAATGATAAACAAATTCTAACTCTTGGAGTCTTATTCTTAATAAAGAATATTTCTATTCTTTCTTTTTCTGAAGACGTTTTAAATATCTTTTGGCACGAGAATTAGCTGAATCTATTTCTAATGACTTTTCGAAATTGGCAATGGCTTGTATAGTATCTCCCTTTCTCATATATGCTTCTCCCAGACTATCATATACATTTGAACTTTCTGGATAAAGTTCTGCATTAATTTTAAAGAAATTTATCGCCAAATCAAAATTCTTACTCCTCATTTCAGCATAACCCAGAGAATTAAAATTCTTTTCACGTATTGCAGGGTCTAAAGAATCATTTTGTTTAATTAATAAGTATTGAGATAAGGCTTTTTCAAATTCATTCTCTCTCAAGTATTCACTTGGTATTTTTTCATTTTCACCTAGTTTTTTATATTTATAAATGATCGAATCAGATTCTTTTTTTGGTACAGTTACGAGATATTGTAGTTGATCTAAAGGATTGGTTAAAAATTGAATTTTTTCATTCATTTCCTTAACAAAAAAAGTATTTTCATTTATTGCTAAAGGTTTAATATTATTAGCTCCACGCCATTTTAAATAAAGTTTATTATCTTTAAAGTAAACCTCCACAACTTCATCCGAATTAAACAAATACCTCCCGGTAGTTTTAGTCATAAACTCAGGATCATTTTTTGTTTTGCCACAACTCAATACTAAAATTGAAAATAAGAATAGAAAAATAATTTTTGGTTTCATAAGCTTTATGAATAAATGTTGATAATATTCCAATTGAATTAATATATCAAAAGTAAATAAAAATCAGGTTTAATTAAAATGTGTACTTGTGAAGTTTAATTTTAGCAGACCTTCTTGTATTTCGGGACATGACATAAACAAATTCCATAACAAGCCAGATCTGTAGTTTTCGATCATTACTATAATCGGGCCTTGATCTATTGCCAAATAATTTTGCGAGTACCAATTTTCTGTTTCATTAAAGGCATCATAAAACCCATACTCTCCCCATAATTCACCATCAAAATCATAATAAAAATGTCGCAATGCCTGCATAGAAAATTCAGGAGTATATGGAAATGATGCTAGAGCGGCAGAAGGTGTTATTACTCCCATATCATTGGTTGGACTATGTGCAGCATAGCCCTCCTTATTATCACTAGCTGTTAAGCCCCAGCTGTAAGGTCCGTAGCCAACAAATCCTTTTGGGTTTTGAATACAATATTCTCTGTTTATTAATGTATGATTTACATTTTGTGTCCAGTAACTGGTGAAATTATCAGATAAACCATTTGGGTCTAATCCAAGAAAAGAATAATGTGCAAAGAATAATGGCCCGCCAAAATCAGGTCCTAATTTTAAATGCCACTTGCCATAGTATTTCCTATTGTTTAAAAAGTTGTTTCCTGTAGACCATCCATTGGTGTATGCGCTTTTCTCTATTGGGTATGATTTGGAGGCCGATGCCAGAACATAAGTTATCAAAGCCTCATTATAGCCTTTAATTTCATGATTAATAATCCATTCAAAATTTGGAGACCAGTGCCATATCAATACTTCTTTTTCATTTGTATACCAATTCCATTCTACTTCATTCCATAAAGAATTGATTTTATTTCTCAAGTCTATCTCCTTGTCGGAATTATTGCTAAAATATTGACGAGCAGTAAGTAATCCCTGTATCATAAAGGAAGTTTCAACAATATCTCCTCCATTATCTTCGGTAAAAAAAGGTCTTACCTTACCCGAATCACCATAATACCAATGAGGGAAGGCTCCATGAAACCTATCACCGGCTAGCAAAAATTCTGTTATTTTTAGGAGCCTATCAATTGCTTCATTACGTGTTATAAAATTTCGTTCAACTCCTACTACAATTGCCATAATTCCAAAACCGCTACCACCTGTTGTTACAATATTTAAGGCTTCACCACCATAAGCCTCACGATTTGAACGCTCCAGAGCCATTCCGCTTTTTGCGTGTGCAAAATCCCAAAAATATTTAAATGTTTGTTTTTGAACCAAATCGAGCAATTCATTATCGGTGAGTTGTTTGGTCGTATTAATGGTAGAATTACCTTCATCTTGACAGGAGATGGGTATCCAGGTTAAGACAAGTATGGTTAAGATTAAAAAGTATCGATTGTTCATCATATCATAAACGAAATTAATATATTCAAATTGTTAAACACAATTAGATTTAAATTTATTTTAGATTAATAAATACTTTCCAATTTTTTTTATTTTTTTATTTGAAGATTAAGTAAATAGATTATATTTGCACCCGAATTTATCACTAGGTAAATTTGCATAATTAAATGGTGGTTGTAGCTCAGTTGGTTAGAGCATCGGTTTGTGGTACCGAGGGTCGCCGGTTCGAATCCGGTCTTCCACCCAATAATTAGAAAATTTCTGTCTTTAGACGGATTTTTTAGCCAATAGAAAAACGCTCCTGATAATTGAGCGTTTTTTTTTGTATTAAAATACAAGTTGTGATAAAATTGAATAAGTTTGCAGATAGTTAAAAACAATAAATATTAAACTGATGAAAAATAAATTTGCTTTGATCTTGATGTTTACACTCTTTATTTCCGGGTATTCTCAAAATACAGATAAAGAGGCAATTGCATTTGAAAAGAAAATCTTGAATAAGGCTCACAAAGTAGGAGACCCTGCTGTAGCTACAAATAGTATTTACAGGCTAATTGCTTTAGAAGGTGAAAACAGTACCTATAAGGATAGCCTGGCATATATTTATTTCTCGGCAAGACAATATGCTCCTTGTTTTATGATGGCTACAGAAGTTCTCAAAAGAGATCCGAATCATGTAAATATGCTCGAAATAAAAGGAGTTTCATTAGAATCACTTGGGGCTTATACAAAAGCATCAGAAACTTATGAAGAGCTGTTTAAAAAAACCAATATTAATTTTCATGGATATACATTGGCCAAATTGAAATATACTTTAAAAAAGTATGATGAGGCACTTCAGGTGATTAACAATACAGAAAAATTGAATGATACTGGAAAGTACAAAGTAAACTTTGGAATCAATCAAACTCATGAGCAAGAAGTAATCTTACTAGCTGCTATTTCTTATTTAAAAGGATTAATTGAAATAGAGCTTAAAAAACCTGAATTAGCTAAAGTAAGCTTTGCAAAAGCAGTTAAAATTCAACCTGATTTTGTTTTGGCAAAAGAAAAATTAGAAAGTTTAAAATAATTTTTCAATTAAGTACTTAGCGGTATAGGAATTGGTGTTTTTTACTAGATCTTCTGGTATTCCATGGGCTACTATATTACCACCATTTTCACCACCTTCTTTACCTAGATCAATAATATAATCTGCGCACTTTATAAGTTCAAGATTGTGCTCAATAACGACTACAGAGTGACCTTTATCTATCAGGGCATTAAAAGAGTCTAAGAGTTTTTTGATATCGTGAAAATGTAAACCTGTTGTTGGTTCATCAAAAATAAACAGTGTCTTGTCTTTGGTAATTCCTTTAACCAGAAACGAAGCTAACTTAATTCGTTGTGCCTCACCTCCCGATAGAGTAGACGAAGCCTGTCCCAATTGTACGTAACCTAATCCAACATCCTGAAGAGGTTTTAGTTTATTTACAATTTTACTTTGTTGGTGTTCTATAAAAAATGTAACTGCCTCATCTATAGTTGTTTGCAATATATTGTTAATAGATTTTCCCTCAAATTCTACTTCCAGTACTTCCTTCTTAAACCGTTTACCTTTACAGGTCTCACATTCTAAATGAACATCGGCCATAAATTGCATTTCAATAGTTACTTCTCCTTCTCCTTTACATGTTTCGCATCTTCCTCCTTCTACATTAAAAGAGAAATATTTAGCTTTATAGCCTCTTATTTTTGCCAGTTTTTGTTTGGTAAACAAGGCTCGAATTTCATCATATGCTTTGATATAAGTAACAGGATTGGATCGACTTGATCTTCCAATTGGATTTTGGTTGATGAATTCAATATTTTTAAGATTCTCAAAATTTCCTTTGATTTCAGAGAACTGACCAGGTTTTTCACCATAATTATTTATCTTTTTTTGGAGAGCTGGATATAGAATATCTCTTATTAAAGTACTTTTACCACTTCCAGAAACACCGGTAACTACAGTTAAGCCATTTAGCGGGATCTTAACATCTATGTTTTTTAAATTGTTTTCCCGAGCACCAATAATTTCTACAAATTGATTAGATTTTCTTCTTATTTCGGGGACAGCTATTTTCATCCTTCCGCTTAAATAATTTGCCGTTAGTGTGTTGGATTTTAATATTTCTTTATAATTGCCTTCAGCTACCAATTCACCTCCAAAACTACCTGCCTCAGGACCAATATCTATAATATGATCGGCTACCTTCATAATATCTTCATCGTGTTCAACAACGATTACGGTATTGCCAAGATCTCTTAAATTTTTTAATACAAGAATTAATTTTTCTGTATCTTTTGAATGTAATCCAATACTGGGCTCATCAAGTATATACATAGAACCTACCAAACTACTTCCCAGAGAGGTTGCTAAATTTATTCTCTGGCTTTCTCCACCAGATAAGGTATTTGAATTTCTATTTAGTGTAAGATACCCTAATCCTACATCGTATAGATACTGTAAACGATTTGATATTTCCTGTAGTAATCTTTTTCCAATTGCCTTATCATTATCATTTAATTCAATCTTTTTAAAAAATTCAAGCAATTCACTTATTGGAAGTTCAATTAAATCGGTAATATTTTTATCCGAAATTTTAACGTATAAGGCATCTTCTCGCAATCTAAACCCCTTACAAACGTGGCACTTGGTTTTTCCTCGATATCGAGATAGCATTACACGATATTGTATTTTATAACTTTTTTCTTCCAGGTGTTTGAAGAATTTATTCAAACCTTTAAAATATCGATTTCCTTCCCAAAGCAAGTCTTTTTGGTCTTTGCTTAATTCAAATATGGGTTTGTGAATAGGAAAATTAAATTTATATGCATTTAAAACGAGATCATCCTTATACGATCTAAACGAATCACTTTTCCAGGGTAAAACAGCGTCTTCATATATAGAAAGACCAGTATTTGGTATAACCAACTCTTCGTCAATTCCGATAATATTACCATATCCCTCACATTTTGGACAAGCACCATAAGGATTGTTAAAGCTAAATAGGTGTACATTAGGCTCTAAAAAAGACTTCCCGTCCAATTCAAACTTATTGCTAAAGTTCTGCGTTTTATTATTCGATAAACTTTGAATTATACAAGTTCCTTTGCCTTCGTAGAAAGCCGTTTGAATAGAATCTGCCAATCTGTTATAAAAATCTTCATTATCTTGAACAACGATTCTATCAACTACCAAATATATATTTTTTTCTACCTGACAATCAAATTCTTCAATCCTAATAATTTTATCATTTACCTTTAATCTTGCAAACCCTTGTTGGATAAGAATTTTGATAATTGTTTTTAGATCTTTGTTTTTATCTATATAAATGGGAGATAACAACAATGCCTTTTCGTCAACACCTATATTTTTTATATATCTCACAACATCCTGCGTAGTGTCTTTTTTAACAATATTGCCAGAAATAGGAGAGAAAGTCTTACCAATTCTAGCATAAAGAAGTTTCAAATAATCGTAAATTTCGGTACTAGTACCCACCGTTGAGCGTGGATTGGTGCTGTTTACCTTTTGTTCAATGGCTATTGCCGGAGATATACCCTTAATAGAAGTCACCTTGGGTTTGTTCAATTTACCTAAAAATTGTCGTGCATAAGATGATAAACTTTCCACATATCTTCGCTGACCTTCTGCGTATAAAGTGTCAAAAGCGAGGCTTGATTTACCCGATCCTGACAATCCTGTGATAACAACAAGCTTATTTCTTGGAATTTTTACATCAATATTTTTTAGGTTGTGAAGCGCAGCACCTTTAATGCTTATGTATTTCGAAAAATTGTTATTTATCAAGGGTTTAGAGAGATTTTGTAGTTAATTTTTTACAAATATACTAAGTTAATTTTGTTAATAAAAACTATACAAATGTTAAAAAAAATAAAATAAAATGTAAAATAATTTGTTTATTAGATATAATTGTATTTATATTTGTCCAGAGACTTAGAGAAATTTAGACTAGTCTCCCCTAACAATATTAACTTAAATTTTAGCTTATAGTATAGTTCTACTTTTCATAACAATAATAACGAAACTGAAATAGTAATAAGGTTTCAAAAAAAAAGGGGAATTATGCATAAACAGAAATTAGACGATAGCGTCTTAGTAAGTAACTACATTGAGGGAAACGAAAGATCTTTAGAGATTCTTATCCTTAGACACAAACAACGAATTTTTAGTTTTATTTATTCAAAAGTACAAGACAGAGATGTTGCAGACGATATCTTTCAAGATACTTTTATTAAAGTTATTAATACTTTAAAATTGGGTAAATACAATGAAGAAGGTAAATTTTTACCTTGGACCATGAGAATTGCTCATAATTTAATTATCGACTTCTTTAGAAAAGGAAACAGAATGCCTACTTTTCAAAACACAGATGAATTTGATATTTTTTCGGTATTAAGTGATAACTCAGTTAATGCAGAAAATAAAATCATAAAAAATCAAATTCATGCAGATGTAAGAAAATTGGTAGATGAATTGCCGGATGATCAAAGAGAGGTATTGATGATGAGAATTTTTAAGGATATGAGTTTTAAAGAAATATCTGAGCAAACTAGTGTAAGTATTAATACAGCTTTAGGTAGAATGCGTTATGCATTGATAAACCTAAGAAAGATGATAGATAATAATAATATTATATTGACGAATTAATAAAAAATCAAATTTTTTTTAGTCTTTCAACAATATTATTTATTTTTGTTCGTTATCTTATTAATCCCTAACAAATTAATAGATTTATGGCAAAACTTTACACTGAAAGATTTTTCAAAGAAA
>VAPK010593646.1_pt1 | contig 20272 bp, 21 predicted proteins | sample 3395031 | NCBI WGS metagenome assembly VAPK01 (sample SAMN08290443, study PRJNA428436) | hydrothermal vent metagenome | isolation source: Deep-sea hydrothermal vent chimney 1 | place: Pacific Ocean: Juan De Fuca Ridge
GACAGAAGCGAAGTATCGCCGTATTACGATCCTATGCTGTCGAAGCTCATAAGTTACGGAGAAAATCGCAAACAAGCAATAGATAGGCTTTATAGCGCACTATCGGCATATCATATTGCGCCGATTAAAACGGATATACAATTTTTAAAATCTGTTATAAACCATCCTCTTTTCAAAAAAGGCATATATGATACCCATTTTATTGAAAAAAATATGAAAGATCTCATTAAGGAAAAGGACGAAAATATATATGATGCAGCTGCTATTTTTTATCTTATAAAGAATGAAAGACATGTAATTTCGGATAATACAATTCCTCTATGTTGGGAAAATCTCATTGATTGGAGAGGATAAATGAAACTCAATGTAAACGGCAGAGAGCTATCTGTAACAATTGCGATGAATGGAAAAAAACTACTCCTTAAGTGCCATGATATTGAAAAAAGCTATGAATCGGTAAACGAGAATCCAACTATAAAGGACGGCAATCGAATTATAGCGGCTGATTATTTTATTGCTGAGAACGATACTGTTATTTGGATTAACGATAAAGAATATCACATAAGGGAGTTAGAAAATAGGCAATCGGGAAAGAGGAAAAAAAGACAAGTACCCTTTATAGAATCAGTGCTTCCCGGTGTTGTAACAAAAATTGCAGTCAAGACCGGCGATGCGGTAAAAGCTGGAGATTTGATTATGATCATAGAATCTATGAAAATGGCCAATGAAATCAAAGCCTCGGCGGATTCGGTGGTTAAAAGTGTGTCGGTTAAAGAGGGCGCTCAGGTTAAGGTTGGTGACAAGCTTGTTTTATTTCAAAATGATTAAAAATGTTTATTAGAGAAGACTGAATCACGATAAGAAATTAGAATTTTTTAGGGGGGTGAAATGCAATGATTGGGAAGAATGGGAAAGCAAAAGTTGATAAATCTTTTGCGGGATTAGTTGTTATTATAAAGGAGGTTGAAAATGGGCGATGAAACATCGTATAAAGAATATGCAGAAAAATTATTCAACGTAAAAAAACTTTTTGGCAAATCTGAGTCATTAAAGGGTATTAGGATTTTGGAAGTCGGTTATGTTGTTCTTGGTCCTGCGGCTACCGATTATCTTGCAGAATTTGGTGCTGAAGTAATTAAGTTTGAAGGTCAAAAAGGTGATCAAATGCGCTTTGTAACTCCCTATGCTTATTTCTGGAAAAATATGTCACCGGGACTGGAAATCGAAAATCATAATAAGCATTGGGTTGGTATGCATTTGGGAGACCCTGAAGCTAAAAAACTTTTCTTAGAATTAGTGAAGAAATCCGATGTAGTATTAGATAATCTTACACCCGGGAGAATGGCTAAATGGGGATTCGGTTACGAAGAACTTAAAAAGATCAATCCTAGGATTATTCAGCTTCATGTATCCGGTTATGGAAGCTGGGGACCATGGACAGGCAGGACTTCCTATGATGCTGTTGCACAGAGCATGGGAGGTCTTTCTAACATTACCGGTTTTGAAGATCGGGGACCAATAAAATCAGGCGTATGGATTGCCGACTGGATCACCGGATTAATGAGCGCAATGGCTATTATGTCTGCTCTGAATTATAGAGAGCGAACGGGGGAAGGTCAGTTTATAGATTATCTTCAGGTTGAAAATGTTATCAGATGGTTGGATTGGACATGGCTTTACTCTTCTAAAACCGGAAAGAATAGAAAGAGATCCGGAAATAGGGATTTGGCAATATGCCCGTCGGATCTTTTTGACTGCATTGATGGATATGTAGCTCTGTCAGCTTTTACGAAAGAGCAGTTTTCGGGTCTATGCAAAGCAATGAATCAGCCTGATTTGTATGAAAAATATTCCGATCCGCTGAAAAGATTAAAGGACGAAAATGCCAGGGGGATTCTTAAAACAATTTTAAAATGGACCAAAACAAAGCATGTCGGAGAAATAGAAAAACTTGCTACTAAATATGGTTTTGCTGCATCGCAAGTTTTGACAACAAAAGATGTTTATTACAGCAAACATTTTAGAGATCGAGGAGCCATACAAAAATTTGAGGATCCTATTTATGGAGATATGGTTGAACCTTGTTACCCTCCGAGAATGAGTAAGACTCCAAGCAGACTAAAATGGACTTGCAGACCTTTGGGGTTTGACAATGAATATGTGTTAACGAAATTAATGGGTCTGCCCTTAAAAGAGGTGAAGAGGCTTGAAGAAAAAGGGGTTATTTTTAAGTGGAATAAAGCAGTGCCTTCACACTGTCCACCACCTGATTGGGATGGTAAGCAAGGAGTTAAATTTCCTTAATCCAAGCAAACATATAACAATTTTGATTATGCGGCGGTCTCATTGTGCGAGAGAATATTAAAAAAGGACTAACAAGATTTTATGGAGATAAATCATGACAGACAAAAATATTGACCATACCGAACAAATAAAAGACGAAAACATTACCGGCATGGCTATGGATAAAGAATATGCGAGATGGGCATATAAGGAACTAAACCCGGATGATGCATTTCGTAAGCCGGAAGCTATTGATGATATAACGGTACTTGATTTAAGCAATGGAAGTTTTGCAGGCTTATTCGCATCTTCAATTTTATCTGAGATGGGTGCTGAAGTAATAAGAGTGGAGCCTCCCGAAGGTGATATTGCCAGAAAGATGAGCCCCTATGGAATGATGATCAAGGATTCCGGATTGCCATATATTGTAGAAGCGAGAAACAAACTCCATGTAACTGCCGATATAACCAAAAAGGCAGGCATCGATCTGATTTCTAAACTTGCAAAAAAAAGCCGATGTTGTGATAGAAACATTCAAACCAGGATATTTGGATAGTATTGGTTTGGGATATAGGCAGTTAAGCAAGATCAATCCGGGATTAATTTATTGCGCTATAAATACTTATGGCCAATTTGGGCAGGATACGGAAAAATATACCAATCAGCCGAATTACGATATTATAGATCAGGCAAGGGGCGTAATTATGTCTATAACCGGAGAACCTGACTTAGATTCTGAAATTTCCGATAGTTACAAAAGACCTCTTAAAGAGGGGAATTGGATGGGATGGTACACAGGAGGAGCGTGGTCTGCCTTTGGTATTCTTATGGCAATGTTTCATAAAAGACAGACAGGAAACGGACAGTTTATTGATTCTTCTCCTCCGGAGGGCTTATCTGCTATTTCTAATTATGTATTTCAATATTTCGACATGGCAGGAATGCAGATGCCCAGAGCGGGAAACTACGACTATGCCGTTTTCCCTTATACATACGTTGAATGCAAGGACGGCTATACATTTATTTCCGGTTTTACCGATCCTAACTGGGCTGCTCTCTGCGAAATTATGAATCGTCCGGATTTGGAAAAGCAGTTTCCTACAATAAAGGAGCGTTTAACCCCTGAAAATCAGCCTACCATTCAACATGAAATAGAGAAGTTTACCGTTCGGTACACTGCAAATGAGATACAAGACATTATAACAGAATATAGCAAAAGACCGGATAAGAAAGGTACTGTGGTTTCCGGAAAGCTTGAAAAACCAATGGATATATTGCAAAGAGAGCATTGGAAGGCGAGAAAGACTTTTGTTGAATTTGACGATCCTTACTATGGAAAGATATTGGTGCAAAATTCTTCATTTAAATCCATGTCACGTACGCCCGGTAGAATAAAGTGGTGCTGTCGGTCTATCGGAGCCGATAATGAATTAATTTATGGAAAATACTTGGGTTTGGGTCGTAAGAAATTAAAAGAATTGAAAGATGAGGGTGTTGTTTAGTTTTTTTATCAGCGTCAGCAGAGACTGCCGGTGTCGGATCTATCTATAGGATATAAATTATATATAGTTTTGAGTTAACCCACTGCCTGAAACCGACAAAACTATTATTAACCTGGAGTAGAATTTGTAGTATCCGTAAAAGGTTTTAATCCAAGAGACTGCTGCATAATAAGCAGATCCACAGAAGGCTAAGATTGCGTGAGATTTGAAAATCAGAATATTATGCAGGGGTCTCATTGACAGCCACCGGTAAAAAATGCATTATATAAAGTTAAGAAGTAGGCTGCTGATGATATAAAAAAGGTTTACTGAAAAAAGTTTAATTTGCTACTGAAAAAAATGGTAGAATTAAGATATAAAGAAAGAGTTGCGTCTGCAAGCTTTAACGATATATTCTGTTGACAATTTTATGTATGATGATAGTCTAACGGCTGATGGGGCTGTAGCTCAGCTGGGAGAGCACAACGCTGGCAGCGTTGGGGTCAGGGGTTCGAACCCCCTTAGCTCCACCAATCAATGGCTATATCAGCTGTCGTCATAGTTTTTTAATGTTGCTTGATTGAGCAAAGTTGTTTTAGCATGATCTAATTTATGCCCTTGTAGCTCAGATGGATAGAGCAAGGGATTCCTAATTCTTAATTTCACGTTTAAGGTTAATTTTAATATACTTTAATTAACATAAAACTCCTTATCGGCATAGATTGAGTTTATGTCTTTGATTGATTCTGTAAACGGTTCAGGAGCGGACAGATCTGCCGTATTTGCAAATGTTGTTATACTTTTCAATATGATGCCTGATTGCTTTATCAACTGCTGTATAAACCTTATAGCCCCGGGTGTAAGTCTTCTTTGAGCTCCGGTATCCTGTCCTTACTTCTTTTTACTTGACTTTAACACATTTGGCGTATATAAAACTGTTTGATAGAAATTACATCTATGCAAGGCAGTGGAGTTTGCCTGAAAAATCGCTCTTTGAGAGCCTATGACTCCTGTAATAATTTATTTTATTGCAAGGAGTTATAGAAAGGGATGCTTTATCTTTTAAATGGTTTACAATTAGTTTACGTAGTTTTTCTGTCGCCTTTGATTGCAGGCATATTCATTAAACTTACTGAAAGATTTGAATCAAAAGAAGGACCGTCCGTATTTCAGCTTTATTATGATTTATACAAACTGTTTCATAAGCAGAGCGTTATACCGAATGCTGCATCAGCCGTATTTCAAGTAGTTCCTTATGCAACATTTTCTATGTATCTTATTTTAACTCTCGTATTGCCTATTATTACCGCTTTTCCGCTGTCTTTTGGGCCTATCGTTGATTTTATAGGAGGCGGTCTTATTTTCGGAGCGATAGGAGTGCTGAAAAAAATAGCGGCACTGGATAGCAGAAGCAATTACTCTCATTTGGGAGTATCAAGAACATCAAGCATAGGTGCATTATCCGAACCCATAATAATTCTAATATTTATAACATTCGGAGTTATATCGCATACCAATAATCCGTATGTGGTTAATAATATCATGCAGACATCCTCCCAATGGTATTTTTCTTTAGTACACTGGTTTGTTGTTTTCGCATTTTTTATGGCTCTGCTTATTGAAACAGGCAAGTTACCTATAGAATCGCATTCAAATAATGAATTCGGCATGATAGACCAGGCAATAGAGATGGAATATTCCGGCAGCGAGCTTGCATTTATGAAGTGGGGCGGATATATAAAACAGTTCTTATTGATGAGTATATTCTTAAACGATTTTCTTATTCCATTCTGGGTGCCTATGAAAGTCGGTTTAGGCGCTGTTTTAATCTATAGTTTTGTGCACCTGCTTAAAATGCTGAGTCTTGTTGTTGTGTTTGCGGCAATTCAATCAACGATTTCAAAATACAAACTGTTTAAAAACTTTGAATATGTAGCAGTGGCGTTTACTTTTGCATTCTTAGCCATTTTGGTATATTTCACAACCGGAGGATCTCTATGAAAGAAGCTTTTATTATGGTTGGGTTTCTTGAGATAACGCTTGTAATTTTTATGCAATGGCAGGTTTACCTGAAAAAGATAGTTGCCACATTTTCTTTATCTTCGTATGCTATTTCAATCTTTCTTTTTGTTGACGGCACTGTTTTGAATAATGGCAATCTGCTTATACTGTCCGCTCTTACTGCTGCTGTCAGAGGATTTTTCATTCCCTATTTTATAAGAAAAAAATTTAAAAAAGAGGATTATCTTGAGCGGGAGATAAAATTAGTTGTACCAACGGCTATGTCTATAGTGTTGTCCCTTTTCTTTGTTGTTGTAGGTTATATTGTTTATCACGCTACACTTTATAATTCAATAGGCTTGCCGGGCGGCTCTATTCCTATAGCACTGCTGTTTCAAGGCATATTCTTAATTATGTCCCGCAATAATGCATTTGTTCAGTTAATAGGATATATGGTTATGGAAAACAGCTTGTTCTTGTTCGGCGGATATCTGTTTCCCGGGCTGCCGCTTGTTATAGAAGGCGGCATACTTTTGGATTTAATAGGCATAGTTATGATTTCCGGCATTATTATGAGACTCAGAGAAGAAAATGTTTTAAATGTTGTAGATGAATTTAAGGAATTTAAGGGGTAATAATTCATGTTTTTATACTACCTTCCACTTATTGTTACGGTTTCGGCTGCTATAATATGCTTTGCCGCTAATGACAAAATATCAAAAATATCGACACTTATATCGGCTTCCGTAAGCATACCGTTTTCTTTGTATATATGGGTTTTAAACGGCGTATCCACGCAGTTTTTATACATAGATGCCATCTCGAAAATAATGCTCGTTACTATCTCGATCATTTATTTAACAACGGCTATTTTCAGCGGCAGTTATTTTAAGCATATATCGAAACCACTTTTGAAAAAGAACCTGTATTGGGCGTTCTTAAATCTATTTGTATTGAGCATGTTCTTTAGTGTTATGGTCAACAACTTAGGCTTAATATGGATCGGCATAGAAGCTACGACAATAACAAGTGCACTGCTTGTTGCAATAGACAACAATTTCCCATCTATAGAGGCATCATGGCGATATATTATTATCGTTTCCGTCGGCCTCGTTATTTCACTCGTCGGTATAATTTTTATATACGACCAGACACATACACTAAATATTGCAAACATGCTAGAAAATCATGCGAACGAGAGCAAAATAATTTTAATAGGATCCGCTATGGCTATTGTGGGTTTCGGCACGAAAGCCGGTATATTCCCTATGCACACTTGGCTTCCGGATGTTCACGGAAGATCCATTGCACCTGTCAGCGCCATTTTTTCATCTGTACTTCTGCCGTCTGCCTTATTTGGAATAATACGCATATCTCAAATTGCGCCGTTTGAAAATATTAAACAATTTATGTTTATTCTGGGCATTTTGACTATTATATTTGCATCAATATTTATGATTAATCAAAAATATTACAAAAGAATGTTTGCCTATTCTTCGATGGAAAACATGGGTATGATTTTGATAGGTATATCGCTTGGAAAGGCAGGCTTGCTTGGTGCTATGATACTTTTGGTGTCGCATGCATTTGCCAAATCATCGGCTTTTTATTTAACGGGTAATATACTCAACGTATATAAAACAAGAGAGATAGGCCATGTTTATTCGTTAGTTAAAATCATGCCATATACCGCATACGGATTAATCCTGGCATCGTTGGCTGTAACCGGTGCTCCGCCGTTTGCCATATTCATAGGTGAATTCTTTATAATCTCGGCTGTTTATCATATATATGGATTTGCTTATACAATTATTATACTCCTTGCTCTGCTAACTGCCTTTCTTTCTATAAACTATAAGGTTGCCAAAATGTCGTTTTCTGAAATAAAATCCACTCACAAAACAAAGGATGAATGGATAAGTGCGCTTGTACCTTTAATTAATCTCGCCTTGGCGTTTTCTGTTTTATTTGCAATACCGGCCATTAATAATATTTTGAAGGGGATTACGAGATGAGGCTGCTTGGCGTTTTTGAAAAAAATTCAAGAGAGCTGTTGATTTTGCAGAATAAGAATTTATTTTCCATTGAGAATATTCATGATGTAGAAGAAAAGTTTGCAAATTACACAATGCTTAAAAACAGAGATAAGCATATAGGCTCTAAGGCAGTCAAGGGAAACGGAGTGTTCAACTTTAGATACGGTCCGGTAACAGGCGGGGTAGGCGATGCAGGTGTATTTAATATATATACGTATGGAGAAAGAATTTTATCCGTTGATATTGACCCGGGATATAAAAAAAGAAATATAGAAGCATCGATTAAAAATAGCACTTTGCACCAAGCTACAAATTGGAGTGAGAATGTATGTTCAAACTTTGCTTTTTCGCACTCCTGCGCTTTTTTAAGAGCGGTAGAAGATGCAGGCGATGTTATGTCCGATGAGATTACTCAAAGAATAAGAATTGTAGGTATTGAACTGGAAAGAATATACAATCATCTGAATGTTATATCACGTCTTTCAAAGGGCGCTTCTCAAAATGTCCTGGCTTCTCATTTGGAGTGGCTTTTTGAAGAAGCATTAAGAGCAAATCATCTGTTTTCAAACTCAAGATTTTTAAAACATATAAACGGTTTATTCATAGATAAAGACAATTTTAAAAAGTTGGATGAATTAGTTTTAAGGATAAAGAGTATAAAAGAAAAGTTTCAAGAACTGTATGAGCATGCTCTTTCAAGCTGGAATTTTATAGACAGACTTTATAAAACCGCTGTATTGGATCAAAAAAAGGCTTTGAAAATAGGCGTTACGGGTCCCACTCTCAGGGCGGCAGGATGCAGAGAAGATTTAAGAGTTTATGAAAAATTTTACGGTGACTTTAAGATTATAATAAAAGATAAGGGTGATGTACTTGCAAGGATGCAAGTTAGAGCGGATGAAACGGTGTCATCATGCGACATAGTGATAGATCAAATAGATAAAATCAAAAAAATACAGCAAAATAATAGCAAGATAGCTGTGTCTGCTATTTCAGGTTCAGGTATAGGATATTGCGAATCTCCAAGTGGTCTTGTTGTCTATTTCGTGAGCATAGAGAAGGGTATTGTTTTGGATGTTTATATTTCAACACCATCTGTTTTCGGATTTAAGGCATTTGCCGATTCATTTGTCGGTTATATTTTTACGGATTTTAGCTTCTCGTTTGATTCTTTCGGTATAAATTTTGCGGATTGCGCAAGGTAGAGGTGCTGCTATGAAATCATGGGCGTTATACGGAATAACAAAAAAATTGACCGAACCGTTTAAAAAGTTAAAAGAAAACGGGAAAACGATAGATAAAATATTCAGCAAATCTTTGAATATATATCCTATAGATGTGGGCAACAACGGGGATCTGAATTTTGAGATGGCGGCACTCGCCACACCTCAATATAATATACATAGATTCGGGATATTTTTTGCAGATTCACCAAGACACGCAGATGTTTTGTTTATTTTAGGAAAATGTTCCGAAAGGATGACCGCACCCCTAAAAGAAACGGTGAATCAACTACCTAAACCGTTTAGTATCATAATAATAGAGGATGGCAACGATTTTGGTGGCATAAGCGCAAAAGATCTGAATCTTCCAAATGTTATAGCCTGTTACAGCAGAAAACTTGAAGCAGGTGAGATACTGTCTGTTCTTCTAAATATAAGGGGAGACAAAAAGTGATATATATAATTATAGGTTTTTATATTTTAGGCTCGTTTTCAGGATTTATAAACAGAAAAATTAGTTATTCAATGGCCATAATTGCTTCTGCTTTCTCATTTATCACAGGGTTTGAAGCTAAGTTTATGGAGAATACCTTGTCAGCCCAATTCAATTTTTTACCCAATATAACCGTAGGAATCAATATAGATAGTTTGAGCGGTTTATTTTTAATGATAGCTGCAATATCTTGGATAGCCGTATCGATATTCTCTTTGGATTTTGGAAATAACTACAGAAAAAGAATGGCCGTATTTTTAAATTTATCTATGCTGGGAATGTTTTTGATACTTACAGCTTATGATGCATTGACATTCTTGAGCGGGTGGGAAATAATGACAATCGCATCTTATTTTCTAATAACAGAGCATGAAGGTGCATACAAAGAGGCTTTTCAATTCTTGGCTTTCAGCGAATTATCGACAATAGCACTAATTTTGGCTTTCATAGGACTAAACGCTTCAGACGGTTCATTTGCATTAGCAAAGATACATTCCAACAGTGTTGTATTTTTAGTGTTTGCCTCTTTGGCTTTTATCATAAAGATGGGCATAGTGCCATTTCATACATGGCTTAAAGAAGCACATTCAAAAGCCCCTTCAAATGCATCCGCTCTTTTGAGTGCGCCTGTTACGCTTATGGGCGTATATGGTCTTGCAAGAGTTATAAATATAACCGGATATACTCATGTATGGGGGTTATTGGCGATAATACTTGGGAGCATATCGGCTTTTTGGGGTGCAATGGAAGCGGCAGCAGCCAAAGGTTTAAAAGTTCTGCCTGCGTATTCAACCGTCGAAAACAACGGAATGATACTTGCTGCTCTGGGTTTGTCTGCAGTTGCATATTCATTTTCAGCAAAATCAACTCTGTATGAATTTGCATTTCTAACAGCCGTTGTCTTATCCATAACGCATACCATAGCAAAAACGCTCCTATTTTTATCCATAGGGCAGGCAAAAGAACAACTTCATGAAGAAAATATAGATAATGTGCGCGGCATACACAAAAGTGTCGGGAAAATTCCGGCTTTGGGTATTTTAGTCTCAGGTTTATCGTTCAGTGCTTTTCCGTCACTTTTGGGATATGTGGCGGAATGGATGCTTCTTGAGTCTCTTTTTCAATCTTACCAGTTTTCCAGCATCCTGGATAGGGTTATAAGCTCATCAGGCGGTGTACTGTTGTCATTGGCTATGGGATTTGCATCATTTTCAATGATTAAACTTATAGGATATTCTGCCTTGGGCTACCACCATGAAAAGAAAGCCGAACCTATGCCTACATTTTTTATGAACACAGCCGAACTGTTTTTGATAATCATGATACTTGGAATAAGTTTTTTTGCTTCGGACTTATTTTTGGGACTTGGTTATTCAAAGTTTATTATAGGCGCTTTGGGTATACCGCAGGGATGGCTTCTGGCAAGTGCAAGACCTGTATTCGGTGTGATATCACCCGCATTCTTTGTACTGGCTATTACCGTTCTGTCTGTCGTTCCCTTTTTTATCTATTTTAAAAACAGGTCAACAACAAAAAGGGTTACATCATGGAACGGCGGTTTGGCATTAAAAGAAGAAGAATATTTTACGGCAAATGCATTTTCGTTTACTATCGAACATATACTGAGATTTGTATATATGACGAAAGAAAGAGTAAACAAAAATAGATCCTATGTTTCAATCAGTGATGTTTTTGAATCTTTCTATAAATATATAGTGCTATTTGTCGAAAAAATAAGCTATTTAATAAGCAGGTTTATCATGAACGGCAAGGTACATTTTTATATTTTATATATTCTTATTATGTTCACTCTTATTTTTGTAATATTTGGATAAAAGCTTGCTTAATTACTTGTTGCTGCCGTTGTAGAAATTTCAGCATATTAAGAGCCGACAATCGCTGCGTTGCTCATCCAAGGAAAGATGTATAGCGGGAAAAACAAAACAGGTAAAAAGAGATTACGGCGGAAAAAAACAGCTTGACAAAACCGTTTTTATATTATATTCTTATATCGTGATGAAAGGATAAAGAGGTAATATTGAGAGATTTTATTTTGCAGGCAAAGGCAATATCCGATGAGACAAGAGTAAGGATACTGAAACTCCTTGAAAAAGGGGAGCTTTGCGTTTGTCAGTTGATGGATATATTGGATATGAAGCAGTCAACGGTCTCAAAGCATCTTGGAATACTAAAGACTGCAGGACTCGTTGAATACAGAAAAAACGGAACCTGGACATTCTATAAACTGTCAAATAACTTAATAAATAACTATAATCTTGATTTTCTAAGGCTTCTTTTGTGCCTCAAGGATGATTTTCTGATTCAGGAAGACAGAAAAAGATTAAAAGGGGTCGCTAAACAGGATATAAAAATCTTGTGTAAATTTTGAAAGTACCTCTCTTAATTCTAAGCGTTTTCGATTAAAAGTCTTAATAGAAATTTCCATAGAAGGCAGATAAGTAAAAAATAAACGGCTAAGTCATGGAGGTATAAATGTTTAAGGTCATGTTTTTGTGCACGGGAAACTCCTGCCGCTCACAGATGGCTGAAGCAATAGCTAAAAAACTGGGAGCTGGGCTCATAGAGCCGTTCAGTGCCGGTCTTATGCCGGCAGGTATCAATCGTTATGCTATAAAAGTTATGCAAAAAATTGGAATTGATATTTCCGGTCAGCAATCAAAACCTATTAATGAAAATCTGCTCAGGCAGATGAATATAATAATTACCCTATGCGGCAATGCAGAGGCATCATGTCCGGCGACACCGCCTGAAATCAAACATATTCACTGGCCTATCAATGATCCTGCAAAAGTCGTCGGAACCAAAGAAGAGATATCAAAAGAATTCATAAGGGCAAGAGATGAAATAAAAGATAGAATAGAGAAATTTCTTAAGGAGATAAATAATGAGACTAATGCACAATAAACAAAACAGCTTCATGCTCCAGCCCGAAAAGGCATTGTTAAAAGGAAATTATTATGCCCGGTAAAAAGAAATTGAAATTTTTAGATAGATTTTTAACTCTCTGGATTTTTCTGGCAATGTTTACTGGAGTATTTTCAGGTTACTTAATTCCTAAAATAAGCGGCTTTTGGAGCTTATTTCAAGTCGGAACAACCAACATACCGATTGCAATCGGGCTGATATTGATGATGTATCCTCCGCTTGCAAAAGTGCGTTACGAAAAATTAGGAGATGTTTTCAAAAACACAAAGATAGTTTCTTTATCGTTGGTTCAAAATTGGATTATCGGGCCGATTTTAATGTTTTTACTCGCCGTACTCTTTTTAAGAGATTACCCCGAGTATATGGCTGGATTGATAATGATCGGACTTGCAAGATGCATTGCAATGGTTTTAGTATGGAACGATTTGGCTAAAGGCGACAGCGAGTATGCCGCTGGTTTAGTTGCATTAAATTCAATATTCCAGATATTGTTTTATTCATTATTTGCCTATATTTTCCTGAGTGTCCTTCCGAAATGGTTCGGACTGCATTCTTTCACAGTTAATATTACAATAGGTCAAATTGCCGAAAGCGTTCTGATATATTTGGGAATTCCTTTTTTTGCCGGAATGCTTACCCGTTTTGTTCTTGTTAAAAGAAAAGGACTCAATTGGTACGAACGAAAATTTATTCCTAAAATATCCCCGATTACACTTTGGGCATTATTGTTTACAATTATTGTTATGTTTTCCCTTAAAGGCGGATTGATTGTTTCTATTCCGCTTGATGTAGTTAGAATTGCAATTCCTCTCACCTTGTATTTCATAATTATGTTTTTCGTTTCATTTTATATGGGGAAAAAGGTCGGCGCAAACTATCCTCAAACGGCAACTTTATCATTTACAGCGGCAAGCAATAACTTTGAACTTGCAATTGCGGTTGCAATTGCGGTATTCGGAATAAATTCAGGTGAAGCATTTGCGGCGGTAATAGGACCATTGGTTGAGGTTCCGGTTTTAATAAGTCTTGTAAATGTTTCTCTGAGGTTAAAAAAGAAATTTTTCTAAATACCGATTTTTGCAATGTGTCCGTCGGATGACAAATATCTTGAAATCAGATGAAGGTTTTATTGACAAAGAGAAAATTAGCTGATATAATAAAAGCATGATCAAAGGATTCACAATTATCTTCATACTCTTTTTTATTGGAGATTTCATAAGTGATTTTTTCAATATTCCTATACCTGGAAATGTAATTGGCATGGTTCTTATGGTAATTGTTCTAAAATATAAGATTATAGATTTAAAAGATGTTAGACCCGTGTCTGATATATTAGTAAAAAACCTCGCGTTTTTCTTTATACCTCCCGGAGTTGGAGTTATTGTTTATTACGATCTTATAAAAAGTGAATTTGTGCCTATAGTCACGGCATGGTTTTTTAGTGTGCTTTTGGTATTGGCGTTTGTTGGCAAAATTCAGGATAGATTTAGCAAGAGATTATGAGAGAGATTTTCAGTAATCCGATTTTTTCAATAGCGATGACATTTTTAGCATATTTTATCTCTCAAAAAATTTACAGTAAATATAATTTTATGCTTTTTAATCCGATACTGGTTTCTATAGTTACAATAATAATTATACTCAAAACAACAGGCATAGATTTTCATACATACAACATTGGCGGAAAATTTATCAGTTTCTTTTTAGGTCCAACGGTTGTAGCGCTTGGTGTTCCTTTATATGTGCGTCTTGAAGAGATAAAAAAGGAAGGAGGCTTGTCTATAATCATATCTATTATAATCGGAAGCTTAGTGGGAATAGTGTCGGCAGCCTTGACGGCTAAGTTTCTCGGAGCTTCAAAAGAAGTGGTGGCCTCAATTGCGCCTAAGTCCGTTACCACTCCGATTGCTATGGGAATAAGCGATAAAATAGGAGGCATTCCGTCGCTTACTGCGGCAATAGTAGTTGCTACCGGTATTCTGGGTGCTGTAATAGGTCCTGCTTTTTTAAAACTGATAGGAGTTAAAAGTAAAATAGCATTTGGACTTGCAATGGGAAGTGCAGCGCATGGAATAGGTACTGCCAGAGCTTTTCAAGAAGGTGATCTGGAAGGGGCGGTAAGTTCCCTTGCAATCGGCTTAAACGGCATAGCAACGGCAATTTTCACTCCCATCATATTTTATATTATCTATAAACTATAAACCAATATATTAATTGAGCAGATACCGGTGATGTAAATTTGTAGAATAAGGGGGAAATATGCGGATTCTCGTTTATCTGATTTCGGACAGTCATATAACAATAAAGCAAAGCTACAACAATATTCTTCAGGGATTGATATATCAATTTTTAGACAAAATAGATGCGGCATGGCTTCACGACAACGGTTTTCAAAATGGAAGCAGAAGTTTCAAGCTCTTTACATTTTCTGGCATCAGGGAAAGGGGAGCAGTTGATCGAAGAGCTCAGACCTTTAAATTTTCCAATAAAATAAGTTTTTACCTGTCATCTCCCGTCGATTGGATTATGACTCAATTTGCAAGCAATATTATCCGATCAAGAAATCTGAATTTCGGCGGCAATACAGTTTCCGTCGAATCGATCAGCGTTTTGAAAAATCAAGCGATAGATAACGACTCAATCACCATCCGGGCATTGACTCCTATTGAAGTACATTCAACTTTGATAAAACCGGACGGCAAAAAACTAACATACTATTACAATCCGTTTGAGGGTGAATTTAGCAGGCTTGTCAATGATAACTTAAAAAAGAAATGGAACGCGTTTTATAAGAAGGAATCGTTGGGTGATATATCCATAAAATCGCTTTTTACCGGCAGCAGAAATGAGAAAATCAGATATTTTGTCAATGGCGGCAGGAAAATCGTTATAAAAGGATGGGTCGGAAAATATGAGCTTTCAGGAAACATGGAGCTGCTCAAATTTGCGCTTGATGCAGGGCTTGGAAGCAGAGGAAGTCAAGGTTTCGGCATGATAGAGATGGCGGCTAATCGGAGAAATCAATGAATATTAAGATCACACCGAGAATCATCAAATCTATATGCAATAAGGTAATGATATCGAGAGGTAAGAAGATTATCAATACTTATCTTGCTGAAAATATAACAAATTTTAGCATTGACGGCAATAAAATAAGCGCCTCTATTGACGATGTTCTCAACTTTGATGTAAAAATAGATCTATCTTATATGAACTGCAGCTGCTCATGTAATTATGGCAAAGTCGGAGTATGCAAACACATAGCGGCACTGCTTTATTTTGCTATGGAGAATGGAACAAATTATAAAGGTTTAAAAAAGCAGCGGAGATTTCTGGGCAAATATCAAGGACAAGTTGTATGAGCAAGTCAAAAATTCGATAATGAAAGAATACAAAAATGCTCTATACCCGGGCTGCAATTTATACCGCATAACATAAAAAGATCAGAAATTTGAGCATCATCGGCGGAGCAGAGAATAAATATGCCGAATTTTTGGTGCAGCTGAAAGAAGAAAATAAGCAACGGCCGTAGTTCTTTAGATAAGATAGATTTATAAAAGATTGAGTACTGTAATTGTAAATAAGGAGTTCAGATGGCTGATATCGTAAAGTTTTTTTATGAATATGGGAAATTTTATCAAAAAGATTTGGAAAACAGTTTTAACCAAATAGGCGAAAAGAAAATCGATAATGTTTTGGTTGTTGATATTCCGGCTTTTAAATATGATATTTATGATCTATCTGTGGTGAGGGACAGGCTATTTTTATATGTCATATCTTCAAATTCCGGCAATTTATTTCCTTTTGTTATTATAGCGGATAAAGCTTTTGACAGACAAGAAAAAGGTAAAATCAAAAGTGGCGGACTGACAAAATCTATTTCGAACATGGAAAAATATATTAAAGACGATGATATAAATCATTTTCGTGAAATAAAAAAGCTTATTGATTTCGAGAGGATAAAAGAGATTGTCGTTGGCATTCAAAAAGAAAAGAGAAAGCAGTATTATTTAGCGTTAAGTTATAATGGAAAATTTTTCAATGAGCTGTACGGCTACATTGTCTCTGAATTTTTAAATTCCAAGAAAGATTTTGTGCCTTCCGAAGGTATATGTTTTATAGAAAATAAGAAAGAAAAAATAGGATTCGATGCGGGGCTCAATTTTTGCAGCGTCAATGAAATGCCGTCGTCTATAGGAAAAGCCATTAAACCGAGACTATTATCTTTATCATCCAATGCAGGGGAGCTTGTCAAACTCGGATTTAACAAGGCTTTTACTGAATTGAATTTTAGATTGATGGGAATGCCATATGTATTGATTACAACAATATTCGGCGAAGACAGCGTTAAGAACGAGGTTTTTGAAACTATAAAGTATAGCAAAAAAATTGACAAAGACGGAAGTGCTCTGGAGGAAAGAAAACTAATTGAAGATGATTTGGAACTAATATTAAAAAAACTTGGTAAAAGCTATGAAGAATCAATTTTATTTTCATTCCTATTTTATAGCAAAAATAACAGAGAAATAGTTCTTTATCAGACAATTGAAGATGTTGCTCCAAGCCGTATTAGAAGAGCTGCTGAATCTTTGGATAATTTTGATATTGATATTTCAAACTTGTCAAAATACTATAAAAAAGTTTTTCGAGACAATAATCCTAAGCTTATATCTTTAAGGGATTATGTAAGTGATAGGCTTACAATTGCAAATCTACTTTTTGGCAAGGTAACGTTGAATTCTAATTTTATACTGCATTCAATTGCTACGAAAATACTAATGGGTAATAATCAAAAAGATGAAAGTAGGCGTGAGTTTTCTAAAGTAATTTCAGGATATTATAAAAATGATACGGATTTTTTAAGGCATCAAAGGGTGATAGATTTTTTATCTTTAATAGGCGTTTGCAAAAGTATTTTTTTAGGAGGCGAAAGAATGGATTTTAAGAGTTTGGAAGAGTTGGTTGATTGGAAATTCAACAATGTTGATTTGATGGAAGGCAGATCTGTTGCCAAAGAGTTCTATCTGCTTGGTATGCTGGCGCAACTTGTTATAAAGTTTCAAAAAAGCGCAAATGCCAATAATGATTTTAAATCATCCCTTGAGAACTATATTAACACCATAGGCCTTGCAAATATGTCTAACAGGCATCGCATATTCAGCAAAATTACAGATGGCGCTAAAAAATATACAGTCTATGGTAATGATTGGGATTATCTTCTATCACAATACAGTAATGTAAAGAGCGTAGAAAAACTCGACGAAAAAATAACCGTTGATGTTGCTAATATACTGTTTGTCATGGGCAGCATCGATTATAAAAATTTAAAAAAGAAAGGAGAGTGATTTATGGAAAATTGTGCAAAGCAAAGTGAAATTCTTTTTTTATGGGATGGCGAAAATTGGAATCCTAACGGGGATATGTTAAATAACAATGCTCCACGCTACGATGAAATATCAAATGTTGCGCTTGTTAGTGATGTTAGACTCAAGAGAACCATAAGGGATGATTTGTATGAAAGAAAAGGGCTTGAAATCTTTGTTAGAGAAACAAGATTTGAAGACGGCAACATTATGGACGGTAAAGGCAGGGTTGAGGAATTGACAAAAGATTCTGATGATAAAATAGAGGCACTAAAGGTAAAATGTATTGATGTCAGAGCGTTTGGCGGTGTGTTTCCTGTAGAGAAAAAACAGTATAATCTCACAGGTGCGTTGCAGTTTAAAATGAGCAAGTCGATTCACAGGGTAGATGCTCCGGTATATATCAAAGGAACGGGCGCTTTTGCAAGTGGACCCGGGAAAGAGAATAAAACATTCAGGGAAGAATATATTCTGCCATATGCAATGTTTGCAACATATGGCATCATTAGCGGACTTTCTGCCAAAAAGAGCGGGCTTTCCAATGATGATCTATCGAAAATCCTGGACAGCTTATGGGTCGGAACAAAACATCTCGTTACACGAACTAAGATAGGTCAAATGCCGCGCTTTCTTTTGAAAATTACATATGAAAATGATGGCGATTTTATTGGAGATTTAAACAATAGAATATGCGTTAAAGATCTAAAGACCGCCTCCGAGCAGGAAATAAGAAGTGTGAAAGATTTTAAAGTTGACATTTCCAGTATAGTTAAGCTTACAGAAAATTTCAAGGACAACATTGAAAAAATTGAATATAAAATTGACGACAGCATCGTTATAGATTCTATACCGGACGACTGGCAAAGAATGGTGTAAGATGGTCATCGTATTTGACATATGGGCGGATTTTGCACATTTTAGCCACCCGGCTACAATTTACAGCTCAATAACATATCCTATTCCTACAAAAACTGCTGTTATGGGGATTTTAGGTGCCGTAGGCGGGCTTAGCGATACGAAAAATTATATTTTTCTGAATAATATTTTATATAGTGTCAAAATTATGCGGATATCAGGAAAAAGAAAGTTTATTTTCAATGGCATAAAGAATGCCCTATCTTCCATCGATTTTAAAAAAGGAATACAGAATATAAAAAACAGAAAGCAGTTTTACCGCGAGTTGCTTCTAAATCCAAAATTTCGTCTATATATAGATATATTAAATGTTGATTCCGACAAAATTAAAGGAATTGTGAATAATATCAAGAATCACAAATCTTTGTTCCCTGTTTACCTCGGCATAAATTTTTGTTTGGCAAATTTTGAATTTGTCGGTGAATTTGAAAATAAATATGTGAGAGATGACAGAAACTATGTGGATATAGATTCTTTTATTCCTGTTACTTATGGATTTAAACTGGAGGAGGGAAAGAATTATTCGGATATCAGAATTCCTACGATGCTCAACGAAGATCGCTTTTTCGGAGGATGGAACGATCTGCTTGTGGAGTATACCGGAAAAACGATAAAGACAAAGCTGCCGCATTATAGCGTTGTGGGAAAAGAAAAAGTTGTGTTTGTATGAGTTATTTCTCTCATCCGAACCATAAGTTAGAAACACATATAAAAAATATGGTGGCGTTTGACGATGGGAATGATCTCTTTGTCAAAGCCGTGCATTTTCACGACCTTGGAAAAGTAAGAAACTGGTTTCAGGAATATATCAAATCCCCGGACGATTATAAAGGCGCAAAAAGAACTCATTCGGATATATCAGCTATAATCTGGCTTCTGAACAACATCAAATCCGATAAATTAACTAAAGAAGATATATTTATATTTAATGCTATACTCTCTCATCATTCAAGGTTGAAAAGCTTTAGGGCAAAGGAGGAAGAAAACGATCTGCTCTCTTTTTTTGCTAAAAAGGTGGATATCGAAGCCATCGATGAAATCTATCAAAAAGAAGACATTATCAACTGTTTCAAACTAAAAAATATAAATAATGAAATATCCGAATTCAAATTATTTCGTTTGAGTAATAGAAAACTGAAATTTTCCATAGAAGATTATATAAAACAAAAGCTATTATTCTCGGAACTGATTTTAGCAGATAAATATGAGGCGACGTTCAGAAACAGACCTATCTGCAATAACAGAGACTATAACTTAGATAAATTCTTTAGCTATAAAAAACAGCATATAACTCCAAATCAGGAAAAAGAAAAAGCTAAAAATATTATCATTGACAACTTCGAAAAACATAAGGGTGAAAGAATTTTCCTGATTACTGCTCCTACAGGCATTGGAAAAACGTTTATATCTCTGGAACTGTCTCTGCGAATAAAAAAAATGTATAACAAAAGCAGAATTATCTATCTCTTGCCGTTTACCACCATAATAGACCAGACATACAGTTGGTTTAATGAAATTTTTCCTAATCAGA